>Ga0209454_1001074_pt1 | contig 16207 bp, 10 predicted proteins | sample WorMetHERISLAND1_2_FD_187400 | JGI IMG/M metagenome (GOLD analysis project Ga0209454, IMG submission 187400) | Marine gutless worms symbiont microbial communities from Max Planck institute for Marine Microbiology, Germany - Olavius geniculatus... | ecosystem: Host-associated > Annelida >...
GGAAATAGAGGTCTTCGGCCTGCTTCTGACTATTCCTTGATGATGATGATGATCTGGGATGCTGGGTCAGTTGTTTGTTGTAAAATCTAGGATGGATGTCGCAACAGGGTTAGAACTATCGTTAGGGATAGGGATAAGATTAGAGTTAGTGATAGGGTTAGGATTAGGAATAGGGTTAGGAGATGGTTAAACTAATAAATTACAGCGATACCTGTTGCGACATCTGTAATCCGCTTTTTACCCGTAGTCTTATTTCTTTTGTGTTTGAATATCTGCATCAGTCATATAATTACAGTTTAAAACTTAGCTTTGCTTTATGCTCATTGTTGCAGTGTTAAACGAGGCAAGTGGTGGTGTCTGTTAATGGTAGGTGCGCAACACGATTCCGTCAATTAGTGCAATTACCGGGGTGACTCCGCAGCGGTATATATGGCGAGTGTGCATCGCGTTGCATTCGACGCCTCGGTTTGCCATCGGATTCATTTACTATCACTACTACATGCGATGTCTGCCTGCCGCCATGTCACGCGCATACTGTGCCCTTGTCCGTCTTCTGTTCTGGGTCTACACTGTTGAGAACTCTTGTCTTGTTGGAGTGACATACATTGCCAATGTCGAAAACTACCGTAAGTACAGTACTGCTGTTGCCACTGTTGCTAATTTTTCTGGTGAAAAAAAGACAGAAAAGTAATTTTTTAACTATGAACTTCTACCGAGACATTTAGCCAGTAGAAAAACAAAGGTCAGTGCTAGCAGTAGATCGGTGATCTCATGCAGAAAGGGCAGATAATTGCTTGTCGTTCATCATCTCTTTATCACATTGCAGTCATCACATTACAGTCATCACATTTTTAATATAAGAACATAGCCTCATTCCCAATCCTAGTTGCCTGAACTGATTAAAACTGCCAAGCAGGCTGATATCAGTCACCATGTTAAATCGGGTTTACTCAGAGTCTTAGTTTTGCAGATAGGTTTTGGATTTAGCTGTAGTCAGTTGCAGACTGAGTAAATGAGAATTAAATCAATGAAACCGTATTGCATTACAGTATCATGGTATGTCAAACTGTTCACAGAGCTTTTGTGTCTACACTGTACTGCGAGTATGAACCTAATCTACCGCGAGTAATTTTACATGCTAATGACAACGTCAACATCAACACGACAGTGATGACATGAACACACAAAACGCATCGTTTAATCTCATAGAAACATTAAAAACTGCTAATTGTTTAATGTTTAACTATTATATGTTAAATAAGATGCGAGAACATTATATATGTACACACAAGCGAATACAAAGAAAAATGAACCGAAAAAATGGAACTTTTGACTGCTTTGCTGCCAGAGATGTGCGGATCCTTGAACCGCAGCTGGTTCCCATTCGCTACTAGTGAGTACATGAATATTTAATGTCACTGGTACTCACTCCTAGCTGGTTCCCAGTGGGTTCTGGTTAAAAAATAACTACACGTTTTTATCAAACATTTTGTGCTGGTACCGTGCATGTAGTCTTTAGTAGAATCTACTATCTGAAAACACATTAAACTCACAAAGGTCATTTTCCACTGTAGTTGGCCTTTAATATAGCTACCAGTAGTTTTCGTCAGTCTTTCAATGCTCACTCGCTGTAGCGGCAACCTGGAGTGACGGTACAGTGGCGTGCTACTGTTTGCTCAGTTTGCGTGTAACATGCTGATCACTATACTTTGCAGGAAATCTCATCTCTTACCAGTTGCAAGCCATCGATGACTGATTATGGTAAAGCTGTTTCACAACCCTGTTACTGTTAGAGAGCTTTGGATTTTTTTTCAGTAAAACAATCGTTGTGGTGTTGTTTGTCTGTCAGCTGTGCATGAGAAAATCTTTGTGGTGTTCATGGTGACAGCACTGTTGTACGAACTGCTCACGCTGATTGTGTTCAAATGGGCTCATCCAGACTTGCCGGACAAACCACATGTTAGTAGCTCAGTTCTGTGACATGCTTGCTTTTACACAGTCACAAAAATCTGTCACATTGAAGATATTGATGTCATTTTTATAAGAATGTCTTATGCAGTTTAATATTTGAGTAATGTCGTACATAATTTGCAGTTAGTAGACTTGGGTCATTTTCAGTGAAGCTACATTTCAGTGATGTGATTTAGCATGCATCAAACTAGTAGAAATATCAAGTTTAAAAAGTTCAGATATGAACTTCTTGTTGATTATATTTTTGTTACAGCTTATTAGAATACATGAGTTATGTATATAACTGATATACAATACATGTTTATTATTACAAATTAATGTGCAAGACACAGTCCAGTTTGTTTTGTACGGGGCACTTTGGTTACATTAGTCACATTTGTATAATCAATAACCTTGTGTGTCAAAATGACTCAGCAGGTCAATACTGTATAGCTCCCTGATATCAAACTATGTGCTGAGATTTTATATTGGTAAACACAGTTTGTGACTTTTGACTAGTGTCTGACAGTGTATATCAAAGCAGTTGATGTACTCATAAGTGTCTTGTTATTGCAGTTGCTGAGGTCATATAGGCTTAAGCAGTTGTGTTTCTTCCTCATAATCTGCTCGACAGCTGGCCTGTTGTACGCCTTCTTGCGGCATCGCTGGTTCTGTGAACCTGGAGGTTTGTGATAATATTGATGTGCGTCAGTTGAAATTCACAATTTTATTTGTCAGTGTGCTGGTTGCTAGTGTTTCAGGCTTTTTCAGCAGACTATCAGGTTCGTTCAGATTGCATGATTTTACGCTGTTAAATTTTACGATGAATTTTTTTTATGTGGGGAATTGACGTCAGGCCTATATGGAGCAGGAAATTTGGGCACCATCGTTTGGGCGCTAGATGTTTGGGCATCAGGCTATGGCACCACCATTATTAAGGTTCGAAAATTATGCACAAGATTGTTGGGTTTCGATTATGTGTAATTTATGCTCAACTTGCGCATAATTTATTTAAACATTTACTCCGAAAACGACGGTGGTCTGCTTTGTGAATTGATGACGACAATGCACGATGATGACATACGACAGCGACAACATGCGACGATGCATGACGCAGTTCACTCTCAGGCTAGACAGACTACACACTCGCAGTTTAGACGGACCACACAGTAGCAAACTCTTCAGGTGGACAGACCACTCAGCTGATGAGATATGATGACAGCAATGGATGACAACGTTGACTACTACTAAGTGCAGCAGGAAGTTATTATAACAGAGTTATAACTGTAATCATATTTGCCAGCTTACTTACAGTTACAATTTTACTTCAGCAATATGCGAGTTAATCTCGAAGCATGAAGCATGGGACCCAAACGTCCCCCACCGAAATGGTGGCACCATAATGTCCCTGTCCCAGCACTCAAAAGTTCTGCCACCCATATGGCGGTGCCCATATGTTGTGTGTGTTGGTCTGTGATAGTCTTGCGGTGCCCATATGTTGTGTGTGTTGGTCTGTGATAGTCTTTCTCGATGATTCTTTTTTTGGCTAAACTTGATTAACTTTGGAAACATTGCTCTTTACACAGTGATTTTAATGAACTCCTATTCTGGAGGTGCTTAGTGTTAAGTGGCCTTCAAAAAGCCAATTTCTATTATCAGCCATTGACAATTTGAACCACCACTTGTATAATTTTTTTTTGCATTGGATGTGATTCTGTATCTCTTATGAGAGAAGGTTATCATCAAGAGGAGTTTTTTGAATTTTTTAGTCACATTGTTGCAAATTCTCCACACAATTTGCCAGTGAAAGAATTTTGAAAATCGGCCAGTGTTTGGTGAAGATATGGAAAGGTAAAGGTAAAGTTCAGTACTTTCTATAGCGCTTCTTACATGAGAAAAACTCGTGACCAGAAGCACTTTGACCATCTGGGAAGTGGCAGCTGATTGGCATGAGTTAATGATACTGCAGCATGCTATGCGGCCATCCATTGCCTGCGTTAACGAACTTGTGGTTTGCAGCTAGCAGCCATACCACTCCTCCCCCAATCAGCCACACTAGGTCTTCACCCCATAGCCCATAAGCTACTACTCATTTCCCATCCCACAGAACATATGGACAGGGACAAACTAGGACGTTTTCTGAGACGCTGTGTGTATTATTGTTGTGGAGGGAGTTTGATGGTTTTTGGATATGATGAGAATTGTGTGTTGTTCGGTGTTCTTGCAGCGTTCACAATATTCTCAGCATGTGAGTACGTGATTGCCATTGCGAACATTCTGTTTCACTTCACAGCTGTTCATGAGTTTGGCAAAACTTCGTGGTGTCTGCTAGACAGCTCCACAGATGGCCACCACTCATCTGTCTACTACGGCACTGGCAATGACGCTGGACACTCGGTTTCGTACAACGGCCCGATGTCACTCAGTAACAGCATGACGTCCATGACAGACTATGATAACAATGATAGGAAGAAGTTGAGTTGAGCATCAGAATCGACTGATTGGACTCCACATTGTTCGGTACCGGCCCACTGTTCTGAAGGCCCACTATTTCGAAGGTCCATTGTGCAGATACACGCTACAGTGCTAGGGTTAGGGCTGGGGTTAAATAAATAATGGACTTTTGGAATAGTGGACCTTCGGAATAGTGGACCAAATCCATTGTTTTGCCTCCTTGTGTTCTGTTGTGGCCATTAACCGTGGGCTTGTAACCTTGTGACATCGTGTACTGTAGGACAGACTGAAGTTGGTTTTGTCACCGTTCAACATTGTAAGTTCGTGCCGAGTCTTCTCTGACGTTGTTGTCATGAAATGATACCCACACAGTTGGCTCTCTGAGCTTGTTCAGTTTATCTCCTATTACCTGAAGAGAATATGTGTACTGTACATTGTGAAGAATTGCTTTAAATTTATTTTGTACCATTGTAGCATTGTTTTATGGTATAGCATTGTGCATGGTTTTATGGCATTTAATGTTTTTTTCATGTGTTGGCAAGTGTTTTGTTACAATTTTGTCACAAAAATGTTACATGTTTGGTAAGAAACAGTGTCACTAAATTGCGTTAGTCATAATGGAAGGTTAATTGATTAATGTATTGTTCATATTTATGTGGCTTTTAATGGCATTTATGTTTGAGTCTTACTTTTTCTACTTTCTTGGTTATTAATTGCTATGCGGCTATTATTAGCACATTCATTGCTAGACCAAAACACTTGGCCTGTGAGTCAACTGCAGCCGAATGTAAAGATAACGAGTTGACTCTTTCTTGTCTCAGTAGTGGACCATATTGGGCATCTTGTCTTCGGCAATCAATTTGCTTACCGGGTACTTTTATTTAAGAAAAGTATCTTGTAAATGGTATTTTTAAACGATTAACTGAATATTTTTGTCAGTTAGTAATTTAGTTTAATCATACTTCAAATTACAGTGTAATTGCAGATATTCTGTTGTAGTTCTTTAGTTTTTTTTCCGTTTCTGACCGTATAATATGTATGTTCATTTAATTTGCAGATATCTTTCATTGTTCATCATTTGCTTGATTGTAAATACATACCAGAGGTTAGTTTGCAGAGAATGTTTGGACATTGTTCAGCAGTACAATGTTGTATATTACATTTGTAGCCGTTGTTTCTGTCAGATGCTGTAGCGGGGTGCATGCATGTTGTTATGTTGTGAGTCAAGTTAGTATGCTGGACAACTGCTTGATTTCACGTAGATACTGTACAGGGTGTGATAGGGATGGTCGTGTTAGTTTAGGCTCCAGTGACATTCAGTCCATATCAGCTGTTATTGTATGCCCACTGCCCAGTATTATTTGTGGTCATCTTAGATAGCTCCCGTTGCCAACTCCATGATATATAGGCCTCAGTAGCGTGTTTGCCGTAAGACAAGAAAAACTGCATAGCATATCTTTGTTGCGTGAATGCTCGAGATAGCTTTTGTGCAGACTTGCGCCAGATATTATTATCATTATCGAATTACGCAGGAAGGTTTTTTGCGTTATTCCACACGTTTTGTGGATGCAGGGCCAGACGGGCATCATCCTGGGACAGTTTAAACAGAATTCATGTTTAGGTGTTGAGAAATATGACTACAGTGTAACTGTTAATTTGTGCTGGTTGAGGTTTTACGTGTGAAGGTTTAAGGAACCTTTCTGCAGAATCTCTTGGACTTTGCCTTTCATTTCTTCGCTTCGTATGAGCCATTTTGTGTTAGATTATCCGATATTTTGTAGCATCGCTTTATTGTTCGTCTTTTCCCCAGTAGCCTCCCTCAAAAGTATGCCTTATAGCCATTTTGTTCTTTGAAAAACTGTTTAATATTGCAATATTTTGCAGATGAATAATCTTGATGATCTAGCTTGCTAGCGGCAAATTTGCTGCAGGTTTCTAGTGGCCTGTGGCAGACACAAAACACATAGCTGGGCTTTATTTTAAGAGGAGGTGGTAAAATGGACAGGTTAAGCGCATTTGCTGAGGCACCAAAGTTCAGTGCTAAGAGATTGGGGTGCAGGCCAGCTGACTGGTTTGGAGGGGGAGTTAGGGCTCCTTTTAGCCCCCTTCCCAGAAAATTTTTATTATTTGACTTTGCAATTGGGTGCTGTATTGCAGCTGGATTTGCCGGAATAAAATTTTATCAAAATACACGCATAGCACCACCGACATTTTTTGGGCAGTGTGACTGACATTACACAGCATGAAATTTTTTTCATTATTAGAGCTGTCATAACGTTAATTTTTTAAATGCATTAACGCCCTGCATTGATTTTTTTAACGCATTGATTAATGCATCATTAGCACACGCAGGCCCGTCAAGACGGAGAGTAGGGGGGAAGTTACCCCAGCCCCCGCGACGTTTGGGAGGCCCCGCCTGTACAATACAGAAAGTTAGAAAGCAAATAGAAACACATTTTTTCAACAATAACTGACATTATTGCTAGCATGGAAATTTATTAGTTTGTCATCTAAATAATATTTATTTACAGTAGTGATTGAACGGTAACTACAGTTTAGTTACTTGAATTCATTTGATTGTCAAATAACCGCAGTTTAGTGAAGTATTGCAACTTCTGCTTTGCAGAATTTTGTAAATTAAATAAATTTACGCATGTGCGTTAATTTTTTTAACGCGTGTTAATTTTTTAATGCATTTATTTGACAGCTATATTTATTGTTAAACCTCAAAATGGATCAATTTTGCGTTATATTTCAGCTGGATTTAACAGAAGAAAATTGTGTCAAATCACGTAATTCATTGATTTTCTAACAACAAAGATGCAACTTTGTGACACATGATTTCATTAGTTACTCATAAGCATGCCAATGCTGCTTTGCAATATTGCTCGATGGTTGCATAGGCGTCAGTTTACAGGACATAGTTGAAGTAGTGTTCGTGTAGAGATAGGCGTTGTTTGACCGATGTTTTGTACAATTTGCCATGCTTTCAGACAATAGTTTTCTACGTTGCGGTCCTATATTTGTAGATTAATTCTGCGTGCCCCGTATTTTAGCCGGTATAATTTATCAGTCCCTGTAGTTGTGCGTGCAGTATTTTTGCGGTCCGGTTTTTTATTTTTTATTCACTTTTACTAAACATTTATCGTGCGGGACTTTTGTGCTGAGGTGGAATTTTGCACGTTCCGTTTGACAAAAACTGGCTGACCCATTGGTAACTCCATGCATGTAAGAGTATTTTGACGTCAACCATTTGTTTTGTGTTTGGTGTTTAGCGGCCCGACACTTTTCTATAACTACTCGGTGATGTTGACGCATATCATCTCGTCATCCGTCGCCACACGATTGTTTGCTAACGTCATTTGTACTGAGTGATTTTATTCTTGTTGGCACAGTTGTATCGTATATCCGCGCACGTGTGCATTAATTTCTTGTACACAGTTCCCGTAGCTGTTTTCCAGCGCCTAGTTATTTTGCAGCCTGTTTTGGTTGGTAGACATTGCAATAGATGACGTACGTGAATCTGATTGTTGTATAGTGATGTGAAGTTGTGCTAGTAATCTCACCGTTGTATCGTTTGCAGGCCAGCTCTATAGCATAATGCATTGTAACAACGACAGTAATTGAGGGTGGCGCAAAAAAACGTCCCAAACATTGCATTCCATATTCAGCCAAATGGTCGAAATGAATCAGCACAAAAGCATATATGTAATGACCAAACATCTTTGAATACGTCTAGTAATTTTCGCCTAAAACACTTTGTATTGGCTGTGGTACAAACAAAATTGCATTGCTCGCCATAAAGCAATTTTGCAAGCGATTCGTCATTTTCTTTGCCACTCGTATGCAGGCTACACTAGAACATCACAGTAGGTCTAATCATCAAATGATCAGCAGAACATGTGCTGAATAAGTCCTCCATTCTGCTTTGCCACTGCTGTTAAACGCCATTTCCACTACAATCTGGCTTTTCGGATTTTGACTGTCTCATGTCGACATCATGCCATTTGTCTGATAACATTCAGAAGATTTTTGAGGCTCGCAAACGGTTCACGTCTTTCTTCATAGACAAGTTATTGCAGAACATTCCGAACTGAATAATGTAGCAGATTCAAATCTGTCGAATGCAGTGTCCATTCTTGAGAGCGGACGAAATCTGGTGTGTTGTGTTGAAGAAAATTGAGTTGCGTCAATTGATGTGGTCTGATGGAATGCTGTCTTTACATAATTCAATTTTTAACTCGCCTTGCGTCATTAAGCGGCATTTTATGGCGTCATTGATGATGTCACTGAAATTTATAAGTAAGTAAGAGGACATACCGATCTACAAATGCGCAAAAGTAAATTTATCTCCATAAAGTATATGCACCGTTATAGCTACGCAGTTTGGGACGTTTTTTTAGCGCCACCCGGTATAATTGTAGTGATGTGTGATCTGTATGCATACTATCTTAGTGTCTCCATATATTAGGTTGGTAGCTCACCATATCTTTGTTGTTGGTAACCGGATGTTGTGTTGTGGCATTTCTGTAACCGTATCGAGGTGGCTTGTTTTGTCAGTGCTTCATGTATTCTGCAGGCAAATACTGTTTGCATAACATTTGCTGAAACAGGCAGATAGCCAGCATGTGCACAAAAAAGATATACCATAACTAGAGCAGTTGAAGCATTTAATTTTTTAATGCATTAATTAACGCGTTATTAACGCACCCAGGCCTGTCGAATGGGAGAGTAGGGGGAAGTTACCCTGGGCTTCGCAACGTTTGGGGGGCACTGCTTCTAGAATATAGAAAGTTGAAAAGCAACAATAACTGACGTCACCGCTAGCGTAGAATCTATTAGCCTGTCATCTAAATAATATTTATTTACAGTAGTGATGGAACGGCAAAGTTTAGTTACTTAAATTCACTCGATTGTCAAAAAAGTGCAGTTTAACCGAATATTGGAACTTTTGCTTCACGGAATTTAGTAAATTAAATAACCTTACTCATGAGTGTTAATTTTTTCAACGTGCGTAAATTTTTAAATGCACGTTAATTTATTAATACATTAACGCGTTAATTTGACAGCTCTAACCAAAACTGTTTGTGCTGTGTGCTGCAGTTATGCAGATATGATCACACACATAATTTTCATGAGCAAGTAAATGTTTGCAAATAAATTTGTATGTCGCACAGCGTTATGAAACACCCGCCAAATGTGGGATATCATTTGTTGTTAGATGCGTACTAGGCGCTGCTGGTTTACGTTTAGTTTATCTTTGGGTTATTTGTGCATTTTGCATGGTTTTCATTAGAGCTGTCGAAGCATTAATTTTTTTAACGTGTTAGCACATTGCGTTAATTATTTACGCATACATTAACACGTTAATAACGCATCTTTAATATTGCTGATATTGTAGGTGGACTACATCGAAAGGATGACGGCAATGAAGTTCACGAAAAGGCACAATTGTGCCTGTGTCACCCACAGGTGTCACCGGACCGTGACAGTAGTGATGGAATGGCAACAAAACAATTTTTAATTATTTGAATGTCATTTGATTGGCAAATAAATGTAGTTCAGTGGAATATTGGAACTCTTACTTCACGAAAATAAGTAAATTTACGTATATGTGTTAATTTTTTAATGCGCGTTAATTCTTAAATGCGTTAACAGGCTAATTCGACAGCTCTAGTTTTCATACTTTGTGCCAGTTTATTGTCTTGTTTTGTCTGTTTTCCCGTGATAGTTTACCCGTGTCAAGCAGGACACACATGTGCAACTCCAGCGCACTGCGCACTCACTTGGTTGTCGTCTTTGCACGTTTGTTCACCGTTTGCTGATTGTGATACGGACATGTTGTGACTTGTGAGATCGGCGTTATTGTGATTCCTGATATGATACTAAGATGTGTGACCAAGACCAGATTTGCTACACACAATACAACCGATGTTGGGCAAATATATCAACCACTTGAGTTTCGCTTTTCTGTACTCTTCTTCCATTGCGAACGTTCATGGGCAGTTTTAATAATAGCTTTTGGGCCAACCGCTAAGCTATAAGCTTAAGGTCGGCCCTTTGTCACTGTTGTCGTCTGTCTGTCTGTCTGTCACAGATGTATTGTGGCTAAACGGTGCAAGATAGGGCCTAGGTTGCTATTGATCACTTTTAGAAAGTCGCATAGTGACTTTTGTGAATGAATGAATGAACGTTTAATAGTATTTCAGCCGAAGGCTGGATTGCGTCAATACTTACAATGCAATACAGTACTAAAATTAGTCACACAAATTGTCACATATAATGTCGGATAAAATATAGTTAAAGATGGTAAAATAAAAACGCTAGATAAAATCGCGGCATGCTGATAATTATTTACAGAGTACGGAATAAAAGATTTCTTAAATTTTAAATGACAAATCGATGACCTTGGATGACCTTGAAGCACTGTGGAATAGAATGTTTCAAGCTATAAGTGGCTGTATCTCGGAAACGTTGCGAGATAGGGCCAAGGTTACTATTAATCACTAATAGGAAGTGGCATATGCCCTTTCAGATAACATAAAAATCATCGACCTTGGATGACCTTCTAGGTCGGTGACAACCAGTACGGTCGGCCCCACCCTGGCGACAGCTGGGCTTCTTGTTTTCTCATATCTCGCTGCATTGCAGCATGTGGTAGGATAACAACAGTGATGTTAACAAGGCCATACCACTAAAGGCCAAGGCCAGCTGACCAAGGCCAAGCACTATGAAGGCCACGGTCCGAAGGCCAAAGCCATTCCATAATCCATAGGCTTACGATAAAAGATAAGGTAATGAAATCCTGTTTCTCAAGTACTCAGCCAGCCAGATAGCCAGTACTCAGCCAGTACGCAACTTATAGAATTTAATAGCATCAGCTGCATCACTCATGATTGACAACATAATATGCAGAAATGAGTAGAACTATCCAGTTACTGACAGTCAAAACAGTGCTACTAGTTTGAAAGTTATTATAAATTACCCAGTCACTGAAAGTCGAAAAACATTTTGTCAGCTACAAATTTCATGTAAAAGATGAAGTATCGAAAAACAGTTTTGTCAGATACAAATTCCATTTTAAAAAATGAAGCAAAAACGCCTGTTTTTACAGTACTGCAACATAAGCTAGTTAAACCAGTTCCACCAGTTCGAATACAGTGCTAGAAGCACTGGGGGTCTTTCTCCCTAATTCACAGTGCTACAATGCATTTGAGGAAGATCAGTGATTTAAGGAAAGTGTCGCTCATTTTAGCGCGATTTGGCCGGATGGGGAAACGATGGTGAATTTTGTAGTCCGATTCACGAGACTTTGGCGGTGGCCTTGATTTTTTAGCCAAGGTCAAATCTCTAAGGCTAAGGCCACTGCATTTGGCCTTAAGGCCAAAGTCAAGGATTAACATCACTGGATAACAAGGATGAAACAGCTAGGTTGCTAACTGGCTGCCGTCACGTCTAAGCTGGCTTCAGTCAACTTGTTGAAACATCGTTTTCAGTTTTATCTCTGCGTTGTCACTGATGTAGCGATATGTTTTGCTCAAGTCTCGTTTTATTACCAGTAGAATGTTTCTGAGTTGCATTTTCAGAGCGCAATTTTTTTCCAGTGGCTCGTCTAACATCTTTGCTTTGCGACTACACAGTTCTTGATGCTGAGTTTACTATAGGTTTTGGCTTTCTACTTCTATCTGGATAGATTTTTTTTAGTTTTTTTCTGCTTTTTATTTAGGCTAAAAGTAGTTGTGTTATCACAATAGGCGAGTTATTCCGCATCTTTTTTTGCAACAGGCCCACATCTGAGAAGATTTTCCATAGCGATAAGACCAATGTTAAGAAACTACTTTACTTAAGTTTTTTTATTTGTCATGTGCATCGCATCAACAGACTTGCAGCCAGTTGTTGATTATCATTCTGTTCAACCGTTACGTGTAAACAAAAGACATGCAGTGTGAGCTTCTGAGAAACAGAAACGGTGCGAGACAGAGAAAGACATAGTCGTACACTAGAAGAAACAAGTAATCTGAGCAATGCCCACGTGACGCGCGACAGCATATTTGCTACGACCTCGAGAGTGCATTGTTCAACAAAACAAGAATGTATTTTTGAAGGTACTCAAATTTCGTGTCCCGCAGTCCTTATGGAGAACTCGTTGAATATTAAATCAAAACTCACATGGTTAAAATTACATTTTATGCTAAAAATAATTTCAAACGCAAGTTGTTTTGGTCTGTCTCCGGTAGTTTCGATGCAATACTCTGCTAAATTAAGCGTTGCAGCGCAAAATCGTGAAAAAATCACTAAAACCTACTTTTTAGATTTTAAGGTTGTTCAAGGTTACCATGTAAAGCTCGTCAGCAGCAAGGAGCAAATCTGTGTCTATATGCAACCGTTTTGTGCGAAATTAATGAATTGTGGCAGAAATCGCGCGTTTTCAAGGGGTACCTACATTTCAATTCCCCTGTTTGTATGGAGGACTCCTCGAACCTAGGGGCCGCAATTAAAAGTGCTAAAATTTACGTTTAATCCTGGAAATTTCCAGTGTTTTAATTGTGAAAAATTAGCTGGGGGTTGAACTTTTCGACGGTCGGAAAGCGAACAAAATTGTGATGTAAATCGTATGTATACAGTATATAGCTGACCCCGTGTACATAATTTGACAATGGGTTAGGGGGGAGGTTAAGAAAACAGTTGGGGGTTTCAACCCCGAACCCGACCCCCTCGGCAATTCAAACACTGGAAATTTCGTGTGCAGGTTGTCTTAGTCTATATCCAGCTATTTCGGCGCAGTTTACTCTCGAAATGTGCGCCGCAGCCAAAAATCGCAAGAATCACTAAAACCCCCTATTTTATGGGTTCAAGCTCGTTCAAGTTCATCGATGTTGGTACCCCGAAAAGTTCGTCGACAGTCACTGTGGTTATGATAAGCAGCAAGTTTGTGCCTTTTTGTGCCTGTCAGTAACGTTTTCACGCTAGACCAACTAATAGCGGTAAATAACGACAAATAATTCCATAGATGTAAAAAACGTTTTTTACGTTTTACGTTTTTTTGTTCTTGCCACGTTTTTAACGTTTTTTATTGTCTCAACCTTTTAAATTTTTTTCAGGAAAACGTGTATTAAAATTTAAAAAAATTACCAAGAACGTCGAAAAGCATTTATATAGCTGCTGAAACGAATTAATTGCTCCGAGTGGTGGTAGTTTACTTACTTAGTCTAAAGATAGGCCTACTTGGTTTTATGACCACACATTTGAATAAAAATCAAACATAATTCTGTCTTTCTTTAGTTCTAGCTGTACTACACTTACACCATCAGGCTTACGGCAAGAAATTTAACAAATTAGGACTTACGTTTTTATCGACGTTTTTAAAGATTTTAAAAAATTTTTGTCACGTTTTTTTTACGTTTCTAACGTTTTTTAAATTTTTTTTCTAAAACGTTTTTACATCTATGATTAATTCTTAATATTAAACGAAAATTAACAAGTACAAGAGTACGATTTTGCTTTTATTCACGGTGCAATTGAATAGGAACAAAAGACGGAATGCCAGGCCTATACAAGGCATCGAAACACCATTTTCTTGTTGTGTTAGTAAAAGTGGCGGCCGCCTATCCGATCAAGTTGTAATCATAGCACCGTGACGTCATGTAGTAAACCCAGAATGGCCTAATAGCTAGGCATATCATCGTGCCAGCTGGAGGCCAGTACTCTAAAAATAGGTTTGGGAGGAAATTTTTTTTTGTTTTTTAGAGTTTTAATTTTTTTGGAGGGGGCGTACAAAAAAGAATGGATACAAAATCACGAACCAAGAAGAGCATCCTATGTGACGTTGTCTACAAATTATAGCAAAGTGCATTAATCTATAACTAGGCTATGTACAATAAATACAACACAATTTATATGCTGAACTGCACAACAAACATAGAGCTTAAGAAGTTTTTAGCTTAAAATTTGGATTTTTAGGCTTCTAAACAGAAGAAGCTAGGTTATTCAAACAAATTTTCCAGCCCGGCATTGTGCAGTTGGAAGATAGGCGAGGGAGTCGGCGGTCGTTTTGTTCAAAGTCTTGTCAGGTCAGAAGATGGCGTTACTGGTGCTGGCAGTAGGTCGTGCGGTGTGGTCCGTGACGCCTACAACCGCTGCTGCCAGTTCGTCGGACCCATGGCCGTTGTCGTTCGACGCCATCTTGACCTCGAGGCCGGGCACGACGGTCAGTATTCGTCGGACGTCATTGTGTACGTAATAGCGTCTCACGTACACCGTTATATTACCAACCGCTGCAACCTGCGCACGTTACATCCCCGCACATTTTAACGCAAAACAGCAAGCAAAGTTCTTTCCACGGAGCGGCGCTGATCTCCGTTTTCTTCGTCTTCAGACACCAGTTTACACTGCGAAAACACTGATAAAACAGAGCCAGTGTGTCGATCGTGCGGTGTGCCCGTCTACGTCCCAGCGAAATGCGTCTGCCCACGGAGGGATGGCCAAGCTGAGTTGATTGACTTAGTTGGTGAAGTCGTTGATTGAACACAACGTGTTAACCACTATGTCAAAAAGCCACCACTGGTCCATTACACATAACTACGCACAACTTTCAGACTTTGTGATTAAGCTTGTACTAGTGTGACTAGCGCATTGGGGGAGGGGGTAATTTTAACGTTACGTAGCCTACTTTATAAATTCACGTTTAACTTATTTACTTACTTGCTCATTTACTCACTTAATGTGCAACGTTGGCTTCTGTTACAGTCGGCCGCCGGTTAGGCCTATTTTTGCTGCAGGAAATGCAAAATGCGCAGTGGCTTCTATTCCCATAAATCTGGAATCGAAATCAAGCGCAACTTTCCCACCCATTTTTGGGCTCAAATTTTTCCCCACTTTTGGACTCTTTTAAGCTTTTTTTCTCTATAGGGGAAGTTTTGTTAAGGATGCAAATTTAAACATAGGGGGGGGTGAAAAATAGAAAAAAAGTTTGGTTAAAAGTGTAGATTGCCCAGTGAAAAATAGAGAAGTTTTGATCTACACCTTTAACAAAACTGACCACCTTAGTTTTTACTGGGCGAAAGCTGCGCACAGCAGATATATGGATAGAAGCCACTGGAAATGCGAATACGCACACGACTAACTGCGGTAGGCTAAGCTTAAACCCAAGAAGAGCAGAAGTAGCTTCTAAATCAGTTACCATGAGAAAGATGAACGCAGATCCGGCGGCGTAGAACGCCCAGCCGTACTTGTATGTGAAGACCTGCTCATCCGTGGCGTTCTCGGGTCTCTTCCACTGCGACACTTCGTCGTTGACTGCCGAGATGTAGAAGATGTGACCAAGCGCCAAACCAAGCGCTGCAGCAAACAAAACGCACCCCAGATACGGTACTCGAACACCGGCTACGGATATGCTCGACCGCCCATGCAGTAGTGTCGTGGCCGGTGGCCGGCAGGGGGGGGATCAGAGGTCAGTTGCTAACCCGAAATTTTTGGTTCTCGAAAAACTGTCAGAAAAACTTTTTGTTGTCGAAAAATTGTTGTCCAAAAATGCCAAATTTATGGATAAAAGCGTCCGACTTAAAGAAAATTTAAGGGCAAAATTAAAATTTTGAGCGCCCACAGTCTCCTCAGTTGGAAATCTTCAACTATCTGTCAGAATTCTGTCGTGCCCTGTGTGACGGGGTTCTCCTCGAACGAGGGCGTCAAAGAGGGTTACCCCACATAAAAAGACGTTGTTTTGCCGTTATTGGTTCGTCTAGTGTGAAAACGGCCGCATATAAATACAGACGTGTTGTTTATCATAACAAGCACTGGTCACGAG
>Ga0209454_1001075_pt1 | contig 16205 bp, 9 predicted proteins | sample WorMetHERISLAND1_2_FD_187400 | JGI IMG/M metagenome (GOLD analysis project Ga0209454, IMG submission 187400) | Marine gutless worms symbiont microbial communities from Max Planck institute for Marine Microbiology, Germany - Olavius geniculatus... | ecosystem: Host-associated > Annelida >...
GGAGCTCGGAGATTACGCGGCGAGAAAAAAAAAGAAAAAAAACCATAGCAAAACAGAAGTCCTTCCGAAAACTATCGTTTTCGGGCAGACTAACAAGTCACACTAAATGAATTTGTTAGTGGCATCACAAGCAGTTCAGCAATAGTCATCATACAAGACAGCAGAGTTAATGGCCAGAGATAGAACTAAATGCAATACCAGACAAACGTTTTGTGCTAAAATGCATTTTCTGATAGCAAATAAACTCAATTAGCAACAGTACTCAAATGATACATTCTTAACATGCACACGTTTACGAAAAAATAAAATCATTTTTACAACTATTCAGTTAAGTTAACAAAAAATATTCAAGCAGAACAACTGTGTCACAGGCAATTCCAACATCTCGGACTAATTTCATCAAAACGCAACTGATTTTCAAGTGCTGCAACTCGCCGACACGCTAACCATGCAGTGAACACTGCGAAACAAGCAAATAGAGAGATGTTACAACGAAAGTGGCTAACTGTCTGGCTCTAAAACGGACGACGACAACGATGAAAATGTTCAAACTAACAATAGCAAGTTTTACTCATATGGCATAGGCCTACATCTGCAGGAAGAACGGGCAAGTAGCCAGACTTGTTGACGTCTCCGCTGGGTCGCTACACAACCCAGTTAGAAGGGTCTGGAGAGTGCTGTAAGCTTCCCCAGTGGGGTCCGGGCAAAGTTCCAGCCGCAAATGCATTTTTGTCCGTATTACGAGCTCAAAAATGGCATTCGATGGTGGTGGCATTTGTGATAATTTCATGTAATGTTTCCTGGTTCCAACTGATGCAAGGGGGAGGTAAAGGGAAGGAGAAAGGTAGAAGGATGAGAGAAGCGGGGAAAGGAGAATAGTTGGCTACGGGCCTGAATAAGTTCTCTGCTTCAGTCACACACAAGACAAGCTCGGCGGAGGTGCCGACAGTTTATCAGCGACAGATGTATCAAGATGGAATCTGCAGACCGAGTCAAATAGCGAAATGCAGAGAAACTTCACCGATTAAGCTCTATTCATACTACCATGTACTAAGTCACACCGCGACAACTGATCACATGCAAAATCTTCCGCAATTTTGACACAAACCGGCAAAAATCATGTTGTTAGAATCATGTCACACAAAAAGAGAGATTTGTGTATGCTAAATTTCATTCATGTTTATGCTGAAGGCCAAAAAACTGCAATCAAAGAGGCAAATGTAACTAAATTCTTCTTTCTGCTGGCGATTTCAGTTCCGAACTTCTGCTTTTGCAAATTATATTCCAAAGTGTAAACTACAAACTCACCAACTTCACACAAGTGTTGGCAATATCTGTTCAGTTGTAATATCGAACACGCAAACTTCATTCGTAACGAAACGACAAAACGCTGTCAAACTTCAGCAAACGTTAGAAACATCGAACAAACGCTAAACTACTTTAAAACTTGCACATCACTAAAATATTACAGCAACACACTATCAACACATTGACAGCTACGTGAAGCTTGCATCTGACAGAAATACAAGTTGCACTGGCACGAAGGGTTAACAACATAAAAGCACATGGCCATTATCATCAGCTAACATGTGATGTGCAAATTTTTAGAGTGCATTAATATCAGTAGTTAAATTACTGTTAATCACCGGTCACACACACATATCTCAAGCGGCTATAATCAGTCTTTGTATCAATAGCTGAGCTGCAGCAATATCAGTATAGCATTAATCAATCACACTGTAGGATATTTTCTTCTCTGTTATGTTAACTTATTACTGCCAGTTATATTGAAAAAAATGTGCAAAGTTAGTGCCGATTTCAAATTTTTGTTAATATAATACTAATTTCTGGTAGCAAACATTGCCGGATGTACAGTGCAAGTCAAAAAATATGCCGACAAGTTTTTCTGCTAACTTAATTTTATTGAACAAACACTGGCTGATTTTCACAGTTCTTTCACTGAAACACTCTGCACAGAAAATTTGCAATAAACTTGTTTATGCAGCTGCAGAAGAATGCAAAATATTAATATCAGAAAGCTACAGTGTCCAATGCACTGTTGTAATCTTGAATGGCTTAAAGCCTGTGAGTTGGAGAAAAGTGCACGTTCGGAAGAAGAAATGTGACAGATTTCGCTGATCAGTTACTCTAGCCAAACCGTTAATACTTCTAAAAGTAGTGCAGTGAAGCACTTGATGTGGACCGTTTAATGACTGCTGCTTTACTGAAAACTCAGACAAAGTTTAAGTGATGGAATATTAACAATCAGCAAATTTCCGATAAAATTACGACAGAAAAAAACTTGGCAATGTAATGTTTTTGACATGCACTGCGGACTGTGCAGTATACTCAGTGTTAGATAAGCATGAGGAGACTGAGTAGAGCAGCCAGAGCAAACGTGATGCTGAGCTGAGTGGCTGTTGACACGGTTCCAGTGCTGTTTCCTGGAAAGTCTATCTCCAGTTCACAGCAACGTGGACACTCGTTGCAGTAGTTTGTCTGTGCCGATGACGTCGAACGTCCGTAGAACTGCGTGTTCCTTGACGCTGTACACAACAGGAAGTCATCAGCATCGTGAGACTGAACAGAGCAGCTAAAGCCAATGTAATGTTAAAAGGTTAAAGGTGGTATTATAGCTCTTAATTGAAGCCCATTCCAGAGCTATGGAGCGTCACCTGCCGTATGGGATCACACAGTGTTATCTGCCACCCGACACAGGTGAACACTCCCTGCCTTAACCACAGCCAGATAGGTCGGTACTTGATTTACCTACCCCGGAAGGATGAAAGGCTGAGTTGACCTATATGGCTGGTTACATACCGAGATGGTTTTTAAATGCCTGCCCGCAGGCAGTCACCCATCCAAGTACTAACCCGGCTGAGTGAAGAGTAACTTTGTTGATCAAATGAAACGCGTTACTGCTACGCCACACCACCAACCCAACAGTGAATAAAACAGTATTTAGTGTTAGATCAACACTGCAAGTTCAGGACACTCCTTGCAGTAGTCTGCATGTGCCTGATGTGCCGACGCCATCATACAACCCTAGACTCTGTGTCAACTGACGCAATACATTCAACACAACTCAATAGAAAAAGTGTAAAAAAACAAAAGTCGGTTCGGTTTTCTGTTTTTTAAATAACCAAAACAAACTGCCCAGAACTTTTCAATTCCATTCAGACGATTTTCCAAGGCATTTAGAAGGAAACCGCGGTTTCAAAGCAAAGCTACCAATCGGCTGTGTGTAAGAATTTCAGTCAACAACTGAAGGGCAAACATAGGTGGAAAGCCAATATAGTACATTTCATACGAACTTAATAATCATGCATAAATCATTTGCAAAGGGTAGTTGACTAGTTGGCCGTTGTTATCTAAACCCGATTATGCAATTCGTACCATAAGCTACAAAAACAAAACAGATATATGCCAATTCCAAAGTGAAACCGAGGTCTTTAATAAAAGTGAACCCAAGACCATTCCGAACCAAAAATTGCTGTTATTTTGAAACTTGAACTAATTTTTTTAAAAACCATTTCACACAAACGAACAATTCAACAGTCGGCCAGGGAGATAGTTACCTTGGGAGTGGATGACAGACTGCTGGGGAAGAGATTTTCTACCACTAAAGCCCTAAAGAGTTGAAAGTTGTTGATAGGATATTCTCAGCATATTTAGACACAGTGTGATTCTGCTATTTCATCTTTGAACTTCAAGACTTAAACAGTTCACCCTTGGCTCAAGAGGTAACACTGATGAAAGTTTGACAAACAATCATCAAAGTACGCTCGAAATATTGCTGAAACAACACGTAGGCATGCATACAATACATAAATGGATAACATGAACATACGAAGGCCTATGACACTACAACGTGAGCGAGAGAAGCCAACCAACCTGGGTCGTAGTACGAGAACATCTTGACTGGTGCCACCTGAACGTTACCGACTGGTAGAGTCTTCTCTGATGTCAACGTCAGACACATTTCCTCCGCAGTCAACTGTCCCCGACATACAATAAACCAAATGTATCTACTGCTGCTTCCAACACTAAATCTGCTTTGTGTTAATCAATTACAGTCACTCTTCTTTCTACATGCTACCTGGATTTAGATGCTTGTTTTGAAAGTCTGTGTAAATATTCCTTTTACCAATGTACAGATACTCTCCAATTTCTCCCAAACACCTACCTCTCTACCTATCCACCTGCGTGTAGACGCATCTGTTCAACTCTTAACAAAATGTGTCTTTGAATGCCAGACTCATGGGTTGAAATGGTCTATATCAGAATAAACGTTGTATATCGATGAATTCGTATAACTTATTCTAAGAAAACAGTTGTTGCAGCATCTTCGAGCAATCAAATGGCAGTGTATAGTGGAAAGTAATAGACAGAAAAATTGCAAAAGTGCCAATGTAAAAGTTGCCTTAGTGGTAAATGCAGGTGCTGTATCATTTGTCGTAAGTATTTTCTTGAGTTAATCCACCAAACTACAGAGAAAAAGCATCACCTGACCAAGATTCTCTCACCCACAACTACACGAGCAACAGTGGTGAGATATTAGCTCAACTGCTAAATGACGAAATGGCCATGTGACACCAAAGACAGACGGACAGACAGACGGAGTGACGAGTAGACAAGACAAACAGAGGGCGAACCTCATCGAAGTACAGAACCACCTTGTCCTCTTTGCTCTCGACTCGTTTCACCTGCACGGACCCTGGCTGATGTTTGACGTCTTCCAAGTCGATCGGTGCATACCCAGTCAGTTGATCCACCTCCATCACCACCATACCACTCGGTTGATCTCGCTTGGTCCACCTACGCCAGCGACAACAACTCACAGTACTACCGTACTCACATCTCTGACATTTCGAACAAACAGACAGACAGAAAGACAGCTGGTTCAGATCCATCATCACCATGTCACTCGACTGATAACCACACCAGCAACAACTCACAGTCCTATGCACAGTTCACCGTCAAAAGCGGCAATGGCAAGACCAGGTCAGTCAAAGCTACTGCACTACATAAACCCTAAATCTAACCTTAACCTGAGCCCTATTTCTTACCCTGTCCCTATGACCAATCCATAATCCCTAACCCTAACCCTATACCAATCGCCAGCTCTATCCCAAACCTTAATTCCTAACCCTATCCCTAACCCTAATCCTAACCCTATTTCCTAAACCTATGACTGTTTCCCAGTTTTGTCATTTCCGGTTTTGACGGGACACCCTATTCGCAGCTCTGACAAATTGGTCAATTGGTTGGTCAGTCAATCAGATAGTCAGCTGATCAATGTCTATACTGGTCCGGCTTGATCAACCTACACCAGTGATTAGAAACTGTGACTGCGTACTGTGCTACTTATTCAACGATCAATTACCCACTAGCACTGATCATCTGTCTGTCAGTAGTCAACCTCTGCCTCAACATTAGCCATCGATGCAGCTAAAAATCACTACATCGAGGTCCATAAAAAACGTGCCACTTTTATTTTTTGAATAGCTTCATGAATCATTGGCTGATTTTAATAATTTTCGAAAAGCAACATCAGGAAAAAACTTGACGCAACTGACCGAAGTTTCAGCCACCTCACTTTAATACTGTCACTACGCTACCTTGTGAAATGCAGAAGCCGTAGTTTGGCCATTTACAACAATGAATTCATACTGGATAGCACACGCATAGACTCAGATATAATTAATTGAAAAGCGACAAACACAATTGGCAACTATTGTATCTCAAAAAGTCACACGTGTCACATAACATCCTCTTTATTACAGTATGTGCTCAAAATGTCCTCCTCCAGCGCGAACGCAAGCAGCTAACTTTGACACCACTCGCAAACAACAACATTTCACAAGGTAGTGTAGCAACAGCATTAAAGTGAGGTGGCCAAAACTACACTCATTTGCGTCGAGTTTCTTCTTGGTGTTGCACGCCAAAAATTATTGAAATCGGCCAATGGTGCACGGAGCTAGTCAAAAAATAAAAGTGGCACGTTTTTTATGGACCACTGTGTACGTACATTAAGCACTGGGCATCAGACATACCCATATGGGTGAACACAGATAATCAGCATATGTGACACAGGATAACAGAGGCAATTAACATACCTGGCACAGGTGCGTAGACGAAGAAGTCGGTTGTCTTCTTCGGTTGACGTGGACAGAACGAGGCCGGAATCATCGTCCACAGTCTGAAGATTGTACTTCACATTCAGCTGTCAGTGCACAGCAGACAATCAGTCAAACACTGCATTCACAGGCGCTGCATTCATTCACAGGTGGATACGAATATTTATCTTTGTCACGTGATAATATAATAATGACTTCACTCCATCCTGTCCACCTGTCATTCTGTCTGTGCACATTGGTTGGCAAGGCTCCATATCTCAGTAATTGTGCAAGATCGATGCACGGTAACAATAGTCCACCTATAGGAAACTGCTAGTGCAGTGTCCAATGGTCACGTGACCTACGACAACATGTGACCACAAATGTCAGGGTCGTGACACCACTACTTTTTAATTATTTAATTGTATTGGTTTTTATTTTTATTCTTATTATATTTTAAAGTTTTATTTCTTTATTAATGTGACGAAACAGGGTTTATGCATTCACACGAGCAGCTTCTAGTTACTTGTTAATTCATTGCTCCTGCAGAGACTTCTGCTGTTCTATAGCATCAGCCAGTAAACTCTCAAATCTGCCTTGACTGCAGACAGAAATGTTCGACAGCTCCATGTAAGACAAGAAGCCCAGCTATCGCTAGGGAAAGCCGACCATACCGCCTATGACTACGTCCAAAAATGAGTCTCTGATTTCCAGTCACAGAGCAAAAGTGATCTGTCAGAGGCGAGACAGTTCCATGCACGCTATGTTAATGAAACGCTGTCTCGAAAGCTACAATAAATGCTAGTGTAACAGACATCGCACGTGGTCATTTCGCCAAGCGATATAAATAGCTACTGTTTCATGCACGTGGTAATCTCGCCACGCCAGGTGATATAAACAGCTACAGAGTAAATGAACAAGGAAAATATCAGATGCAGGTTTTGCAAATATTTCTCACAATAAAAACGCCTTGCTTGGGTAGACATGCTACAGCCTATACAGACAGACAACAACAATAGCTAATAGCTCGACCTTTACTAAAGTATGGTTAGCTGTATGGTCAGCTAAAAAGTGAGAAAACTTCTCTGATAATTTTGCTGTGCACCACTTTCACAACAGTGAACACCTAAACAGAAATGGTTTCAGTAGCCATTTAAACTGCTCAGAGTCAATATCGGTTTGTTTGAGTCGAACTAGAAGGCTGTTCCACAGTTTTGGGCCTGAGATTGACTGAAATATGAAAACGGCTGCTGTTTATCAGAAAAGCAAGCATCAGAGAAGAGTAAGTAAGTAACCTGGACAAGTGCAGTGCCGCTGCCCGTGGCTGCAATGTTGACCGTGCTCACTGATGAAGGCAGCTGAACAAATACAGCATATCTGTTCTATTGTACCAACACAATCTATCAACATCTAGACACTCCGGCAATGACAGTACTACAACAAAGTTTGTAACTAACAACTACGTTCACAACAAGAGTGCAGCAACTATGAGATAGCAGCAGCGTATACTAGAGTTTCTCATAAACGCACAAATACTGACAAACAGGAGGTATTTCTGTCTGTGCAAATTAGCTACCGTATGGATCTTTTCTACCTATTGCAAATCACTTCAGCTTCCTTTCAAATTCAGAAATGTAATTATGCAACTAAACCTATATGCGATGATGATAATGACAATAACACTCCAAATGATGTTGACAATCAAAGCTAATCTTTTCAACCTCAATTAATCGATTAATCTCCAACAGTTTTGTAGCCAGTCAGAACGACCACAAAAATGGAGAATTCAACTAGTGGCAGTTTTTATCATCCATAAACGAATGTAAAATTAGAAAGCTGACAATGAAAATACTGCGTGTTAGTTGAATTAGCACTTAGCAGTCTGATTACAAGGGCTTACGAAGTGCAAACGATGTAAAACTAACACCATTCAATGAGCAGTAAGTGCACAGATTAGTGATGTTACTGACATTAAAAAATCCAAAATTTTATTCACTTTTAAATCAATTCAAACATTTCTACTGACTAATCAACCACGAATAATTAATCATTGACTTCTGCAGTGCAGCATTACCTGTAGTTTCTGAAGCAGCAGCGCATTGCGGCGAGTAATTGTGTCGTATGTGTGCATCGCATCACCATATGTAGCAGTTACGTCAAGTCCGACGTCACCAGAAGGCAAGACCATCAGACTGGCAAACTCAGCCAGTGCCTGCAGAGCTACCACCGTATCCTAAACACCACCAGTGATGTTAACAAAGCCTTAATGTTCAAGGCCAAGTGAGTAAGTGAGCGAGCGAGTAGGGTTTAACGTCCCACCTGACATAGTATAGGTCATTTCGAGGACAACCTTTCCAGGCAAAATTGCACATACATATAATAACAGAACAAAAGTTTAACCTTTACAGAAAGCTCAACCTTTATAAAACAAAAAACACAGAAAATGACCGAAACCTAAAACTGTAAAAACTGCCGATTACAGTTATGCATATGTAATGGTAATTGCAGTTCTAATACTTTTCCCTGTTATCCTCCAGACAGTCATTAATCTCAGAATGATGTTTATTAGAGGGCAGGGGGCAATTTTAATGCCAAGGCTAAGGCCTATAACTTGCAAAAAACAAGGCTAAGGCAAAGACCAAGACGAAGGCCAAAGCCAAGGATAAGGACTTTGTATCAAGGCCAAGGGGAAAGCCACTGCTCTTTGTCCTCGAGGCGACTCAAGACCAAAGACGAGACCAAACCCTCGAGGATGCATCACTGACACCCACCACACCACATGCTTGCTCATCACATGCATCACAATTATGCATCAATCTCCACTTAACTCTCCAAATGCAATACGATATGTGCACACACAAATGCAATGTAACAATGGGTTGACTGAAAATGACAGACATGAATTTGACAGAAGCGAAATTGACGGACCAAGTGTCCAGTCATGAAACTGACAAACATGAAATTGGAGGACAAGATATATATATCGTTTGAAAATAGATTACATTACAATGCAGTGTGCAATTCTTTTTAAAACAACGACAGAACACAAGTCACAACAGCAAACTAAGTTGTATAATATGCATATGTATAATACGTTGAGGCGCACAAAATATTACGAAAACATCAACCTGAAATTAGCTACAGATGAGCAATGATAAACCAAAGTCTACTAAATATAGGCCCATATATTCAGCCACTTGAAACATGTATTGCATTTTCATGTCTGTCAATTTTATGTCCGTCAATTTCATGTCAGGCTACTTCAGGTCCTACCAATTTGTCTAAATTTGTCCTCCATTTTCATATCCGTCAATTTCATGCCTGGACATTTTGATGGTCCATCATTTTCATGTTTGTCATTTTCAGCGCCCTCATAAAAACAATAATTAGTAGTTTTTGGTAAATGGAATCATGTAGACTATTTTACACGTGTCTAAAACTATGAAACTAAGAAGTGACTAAGAAAAGACTAATGGCGTTAATCCTCAATTAGTCCATACAATGACTGCAGTGAAAATGCCGAATGGTTCAAGTGTAGTACAACTCCCACAACACTTGACAACAGCCGAGACATGATAAACTACTAAAAAAGCAGCGCTTGAATGACGACTCAAAAAGATGTACTATCATAACATAGCTGTAAATGTTAAAATTTTATTCTTTCAATTTTATTGTATTTTACTGACTCCTAAAAAAATGCTACTAGACAGCACTGCAATCGGCACATCACAGATAACACTACAATGTAATGTAATAATGTAACTCGTCAATTGCTGACGATCGCAGTTAAATGCAAGAAGCTTGCGAAGATAACTCAGGCAAGGGAGTGATGAACGAGAGGAATTAATACCTGTGTGGATGTAAATCCGCCATCAGGATTGCGCTGGGCAATGATCCACTTGGCAATGGGCAGGGCATTGGACATATCACGATTCGATGAGTAGACCAGCAGTGCATAGGCCGTCATCTCAATGTCAACCGATCGGGACCGACTGTAAGGTGCTCTCCAGACATCCTGATCAGTTGCAACAGCTGGCTCTGTCCTCGGCTTCTCCCAGTGCTTTGTACCACCTATAAACAATAACCACTCCTTGAATGAACTCACTTTATTGACTCCTAAAAAACAGTCACCAAAATAAGAAACAGTCACCAATAAGCTCGAATTACAACTATATAATATAAAGGCTACAAAAATCCCATTATTTTGTGCAGCACCATCAAGTTGTGACCTCAAAAGTGCTGGCAGCAGGTAATGTCAATGTCAGTTGTATGCCAGAAAAAAACAAAAATGTCTTTAGCCTAGACTCAAAAGTTCCTAGTGGGTTCCTGTCAGTAGCTGTTTTTGATCAAATTTAATTGTTGCTGATGTATCTGCATCCACTTTCTGGAATAACTTCCGCTTGCTACAAGCGAAAATAATGTCACTGATACACATTGAAAAAAACCAGTTAGTCAATGAACGAACAGCATGCATCCCTATCAACTTTCCCACATCAATTATAATACGTTCACAAAGGCAACATCTGACGATTAATGGACAGCAGCAAATTTAATGCCAGAAAATGTACAACAGTTTTCAGTGATTTTCCATGCAACTGTTATAAATATATATATTAGCAGAAAATACCTTTAGTGACAGCCAATGCAAAAAGCATGTTGATAGCATTGGTTGCACTAACATCTAATGCCAATATCAACACGTAACTGTTATGCAGTGGCACAGAGTACAAAGCGAGTGATACTAAGAAGTCTGTTGACATAATTTTTAGGAAAGTTTTTGGACATTTTTTCTCGAAAAGATTTTTTCCTTAACAATTCCCTGAGATTTCCCCGATTATTTACTTATTGAAATCCCTGACATTTCTTGACATTTGTAAAATTCCGTGACGTTTCCAGGTTTTTCATGAAAGTGGTCACCTGATGTGACAAATGATCTTCATTCATTCATAAACAACTACCTTCATTGATGGCCAACGTAGACAGCAAGCGGAGGGCATCAGTTGCCTCTGATGTATGTGCCAGGGTCAGTGCATAGCTGATGATGTTGAGTGCGTATGGATCGTTACTAGCATCGTCCAAATGACTTAAGACGTTCGACACAGCATTATTAATTGCGGCATCCACACTAGCACGATATGTTGCCTAAATGTCCACACAGTGACATAAACTAGTGGTACACACATACTAGTATCTCACATTCAACTTACAGATGGCACGATATACTGATGCTACGAGCACACTAACGGGTAAACCCAACGCACTGATTTCCCCAACCCAGTTTCTTCATCGCATGAAATGGAGATGTTACAGAAGTCAATGACTTGTATTGGGAAGTTGCAAATGCCCGTCATGTCGCGCGGGTCACGGGTGCCATGTTGTGAGAAAGTCACGAAAAAGGTCCAGGGTTCCAGACTATCTTTCCAAACACAATGAAACCCCCGTGGCAAGTCAAAGAAAGCTTGCTGAAGCTCGGTTCACAACAATGAAATTTTGAAAAGAATGCGATACCATACAACAAATGTACTGATGAATTATGATGAACTGGCACCACTCATAATGGTTGGTCCACAACCAACACAATATACGACCAGCAGTACTGGCAGATTAAGGTTGCGTTCACACAGACAAGAGTAGAAGTACGAGCATGTGTCCGGGTTTCGGCTTACGGCTCGTAGAAGCTTCACTCGTATGAGTGGAATGTTCATGGTCACTTGCACAAGCATCTAACTTCAACGTGTGTCAGCCATATTGAATGAAATCAAATCAAGGAAATGCTTCGCTATTAAAACAACAATATTCCATCACATCGCTAATAATTTTACCAACCGCGCACCTCTAACGATAAACTGTTTTACAGTGACGTCAGTTCTGACATCAAGTATGCACTGCAGCTTATATAAATTATATTAGTGCTATGTACGGGCAGCTTACTTCGCACGGGTTGGACAAAAACATGACCTGCACAGAAACTACTCGTACGAGTGAAATTTACAGGTAACCCGTACTCGTATGTATGTGAACGGCCGCCACTGAAATAAATGCAAACTCGTGTTTGCCATAACTCGTATATGGGAACCCGTACAGTGCCGGACTCGTACTAGTGTTTATGTGAACGCAGCCTAATGGTGGGGGATTGCAACCAGCTACCTGGCTAACAGATGATAAATTATGTAAGCCTGACCGGAGTACTTTCTCTGTTCTCCAGCAGCGATATCAGAACATATGCTGTCAATGCAACTCCCTCTGATGATCCACCCTGTATAATATAACACACAGACATGCACAGTGCACACCCTGTATAACAATGCTACAGTATCAATATAACAATAAAAGCATGAAGTAGTAGTTACATGGTGCTACAAAGCTGCCCTACACCAAGCCCAGTTACTACATGGATGAGTAAATCAACAAGGTCAACTCAGCCTTACATCCCTCTGGGGGAGTTAAATCGAGTACCAGTCTGCCTGGCTAGGGTTAAGGCAAGGCATGTTCACCTGTGGCACATGGCAAAAGTTATAAGTTCTGAAATAGGTTTCCCATGAAAAGCTATACACCACCTTTAACCTATTTCATTCAATCTAGACATGTCTGTATGCAACAGTTATTCGACAAGTTGGTTGGCAGCTTCCTGTGCGTCCACCTTCTCATCAGTGGAAGCATCTGAGACCGACGTCGACCAAACGACGGGCGACCACTGACCACAGCGGTCATCTGCCGCTCGCCCCCGACTTCACCGGCCCAGCGACGTAACCCCCGGGATCCGATTCGTGGAAGTTCATCGCAGGCGTCTGTTCGTAACTGATCTAGGATGCCTCTGGGACTTCCTGGAATGGATTGGGCTGGTGACCCCCCTCACCGAGAATGAGAGAGAGAAAGAGTTGGCTAACACTGCAAAAAAATTGTCATATAAACAAAGCTCAAAAGTGCACTCAAAAGTACCAGCAGCAGTAATGACTCAGTAAATCTCTATAGCATTCTGTAGACCTGTGGCAAGCTACAGAAACAATGGAAGCTTCAACATACAGTCTCAAAACAGACAGAGCAGCCAGATCGTCTTTCCACCCTTAAACACACTATGCAAGTCCCCTGCTTCAAGGTCAACCCACACCCCCTCAATGTCGATTGGAAGGGCAGCAATTTTCTGTGAGCATTGACAAGATGGACTAAAGGGTTTGTGGGCAAAGCCCCCAAAAGCTGAACACATTTTTATAAAAAAGACTAAACAATTTAAGAGCCATTTTTGCATGGAAATGTTTAGAAAGTCACTTTACCAAATTTAGCACCGTTTACACAACAAAGGCAAACAAGGGTGGCACCATAGATTTAAAATGAGGCTACAAATAATGTGCAAGCAAAGTGAGCAGAAAAAAATCAAGCTGTTGTACGCAAAGATGTTGTCTTAAGCTGATTTGAAATGCACAGTTAAGAAGATAAAACTAAAACTTGATCATTTCTTGGGGGGACAGCCTCTATGTTGTCCCCCTGTCCAATGCTGCATTCCTCAACAACAGATGATGAATGGGTGCAAATAGAAAATTTTCTAAGAGGGAAGAGGTTGACGTGTTGAATGGAGTGGGGAATGTGAGATATTTCTCTCCCCAGACTATTAGGAGATGGAAAACATCGTAAGATCCCCTGGAGCCGAAACTAAATATGGTGCATTTTAGCCTCACAAAAACACTTCTAGTGAAGTTCTGATGGAATGACAACTGCCCCCTCCCCCGAAGTCCTAAAAGTTGCCCCCCCTTGAGAAAAGTAATACGCTTTGAGTGTAATCCTCAATGAATGTAGATGCCCCTGCAGACCAGCAACACTGTGCAGCAGTATACGCTATTGGACTCTGATTACGTGCATAATGACAAACAAACTACACCTTTATTTTTGTTCATTTTTATTCACCAATTTGCACCAGTTTATTAGTTACTATTTGAACCTACGTGTCCTGCTCAAAGACAGTTTTGACAGTGCCAGCAAGCTACTGATGACATCTTACTATAATGCTTAAAAGTTTGTCTGTTTACTTGTCTGTTATCTGTTATGTGCACCTTCTGTGTTGCACGGTCATGGACCCCGACCACAGTGTTTGAGTCCTTGGGCCTTAGGTATGTGCACAGAAACCTTGCCCCCCACTTCCCCTCACGAGCATCCTGAGGAAGGGGGTTAAGTTGCCAAGTAAAGAAGTGGACCCGCCCTTAGAAGTGGTATACATCCAGTTAGTCTAACAGCTGACAGTCTACCTGCATCTCGGTGTGACAAACACGGCCGCCAGGTGGTTCCCGAAAGGCTCCGTTGGCTGACTGATGGCTGACAATCCAGTTGATGGTGTTGGCCAGCTTGTCATCATCCACTGATATGTAGCCTTTAGCCTCGTGAAAACACTTGGCCACAAATGCACTCAACCTACAACCATCGCAAAATGTCTGAACTAACTCTTAGCGCCAAATTACATTAGATCCGTCTGAGTAAAGAGCATGCGAGACAAATCGCGATAGACCATCCTCAAAGTACTGCGAAAATATACACCACAGTGTTTACAATGAACGTTATTTTCAGCGGCATCAACAGCAATAGCAGCACTTACCACATACTGCCTGCAGGGTCATTGTTACCAAACGCACTGAATGAGCCATCGTCATGTTGATAGGTCAGTTCTCTCTGATAACCTGGCCAACACAACACCAGCAACTGTATGCATCAGTAGTAGCTCTGACGAACATTCTATTGAGGGAGGGGGTGGCAGGTAACACTGTGTGATCCCATATGGCAGGTGACGTTCTGTAGCTCTGCGACGAGTTTCAGATAACACACCTTTAACCTTTTAAAGACAGACTGCAGCTGCCGCTGCTGCTATTACAACAACAGTCTAAACTGTGTACCTGCAAGCATAAATCTGTGAGCCTTGTCCTCAAAGTCTGCAGTCAGCTGGTTGGCTGTCTCGAGGTACTTCATGATGTAGATGTTGGGCGCGAAGTTGAGCATGTTCTGCTCACCGCAGCCGTAAGGCATCTTGACCAGCTTGTCCAGACCATTCACCGACGGACCCAGCAAATCACCTTCAATACACACTGTCACAAGTTCACCAAACCTCAGTCCCCCGTGGCTAAACATACACGCACTTAGGTCGCAAAAAAACTATATTCAAATACATTTTTAAATAACTCCAGCAATCCTCGTTCCAGTTCAAGGAATCGTCATATAATCACAAATAATAATCCTCGTTACTTTATAAAACATATGGTGAGCAGAGTACTAACTGACTAACTAATAGTCATACACATAATCATAACAGTCATCATCGTAATCATTGTGTCGGTGTCCGAGACTAACCGAGCACAGTAAGTTCAATGATTTCAGAGCCGAGAACGACGGCCTCCGGTAGAGCCACGTTCATCGACGTGCTGAATGACGATGTCTGAGTCAAATTAATGAACTCTGAATGACTGTACTCCAACTGTGTTCCCTCCGCCTGGCCAGCAATAGACACATGCATTATGTACACATGCACAGTGTGTCCACAAAATGGGATTGTTAAATCATGGCCCTGCATGGAATGAAATAACATTTTACATATACAATGTGACATCTATCAGGATCTCCAAAACACAATTTCATTGAAAAAAACTGAACCAGGTAATATATGCACGAAATCACACATGACGTATATCAAAGGACAGCGAGGCAACCAGACAGAGTGCGTATGTAAACTTGTAAAGAGTAGCTTCGCTGATGCGACTAATGACATTACCACAACTAGGCTACTAAATTAACACCAAGCAACAGAGCAAAGTGTAGATATTGACTGAAGTTGTTCAGTACCTTAACTAGCAGCTGGTGTACGACGGCGTCGGCTGCACCATTAGATTCGGCTTTCACTTGAATTGGAATCTGGCCCAAGACGACCGGAACGATCCAGAAATATACACTCACAGCGTCCTTCGAACCGACCTGGCATCATCAAACCATTACTGTAGGCCGAAACAAGCTGGCAAAAAAGTAGAAATGTACGGAGGAAGGATGGGGCACAGAAATTTTTGCTAAATTTTTATTTTTATGTCACTGTATATCATGTATATCATTATGTATTAG
>Ga0209454_1001076_pt1 | contig 16205 bp, 15 predicted proteins | sample WorMetHERISLAND1_2_FD_187400 | JGI IMG/M metagenome (GOLD analysis project Ga0209454, IMG submission 187400) | Marine gutless worms symbiont microbial communities from Max Planck institute for Marine Microbiology, Germany - Olavius geniculatus... | ecosystem: Host-associated > Annelida >...
CCCCCTAACACACTGTCAAATTATGTACTGGGAATAAGCTATATACTATATACCATTATACATACGATTTAAATCACAATTTTAGTCGAGCTCCGACTGTCGAAAAGTTCAACCCCAGCTAATTTTTCACAATTCAAACACTAGTATTAATATGCGTCTCTGATTCGTTTGCGACACTGCACTATAAATGTAATGTAATTGATCGATTGATACTGAGAATTTTAATTGTAACTAATAAACGTCAAGTCCAATGCATGATTTGAAAGCATCAGAAAAAAAGAAGATTAATAACTAGGCTTTATCGCTGTGACTAGTTAGTTAACATTGGTATTAAACTTAGTACGTATTTCAATGATAATTTAAACTATGAAAGTACAATTGATTATTCTTTTACCTCTAATAAAGATACTATTATATATTTTGATGTTATTGACCATGACGGCAATTTATCTGATCATCGCCCGATTATAGTATGTTGTAACGGCCTACTGCTGACTGATGTTTGTTAACACGGACGAGGATCAGGGGCAGTCCCAGAGCAGAACTAAGGTTACACGCCCACATTGAGACCATGCTGACCTATCGCTATGCTTTAATACTACCGGGAAACTTTTGCAGCCAGTCCTAGATGAGCTCTAATTCTACGCGCAAACATAATAATGACGCTAAAGCTGATAGCATAGAACACATTTATCACAGTATGACTGATGCACTGATACACAGTCAGGCCACTTCAGTACCACGCTGTAAAGATAATTTCTTCAAATTTTGGTGGGACGATGAACTGAAGAAAACTAAACAAAGATCAATAGCCTCTTGTCAACTATGGAAATCTATGGGTAGACCTAGATCAGGTGCAATTTATGACAATTACAAAAAGGACAAAGCAGCGTACAAAATCAGGATTCGCGCCAAGAAACGTGAAGATGAACAGGTTTACACGAATGAACTGCACGAAGCATTGCTCCGAAACCAAGGTACCACCTTCTGGAAATGCTAGGGCTCTAAATTCGATGCAGGTAAATGCACAGTAAGTCACGTAAATGAAATTACAGACCCGACAAAAATAGTAAGTAATTTTGCCCGCTATTTTAAAAAAGTTTGTACGGGCAATACAGTCTCGGGTGCTGATAGACTTGAAAAAGAATATGAGGCCATGCGTAAAAGATACTGTGGGAAATGTATGAGTGCAAGCGAAATTGATATTGACGCCGACTTAGTTGAGTCGGTGATTAAAGAAATAAAATGCGGAAAAGCTCCTGGTCTGGATGGGATAACGGCTGAACATCGTTCTTTAGTTTTGTCATTACATGCTACCGTGTATTTTAGCTAACCTCTTTAATTTGATCATTCAGTCCTCATGTGTGTCGACCGATTTTGGTAAATCCTATACAGTACCGATTTTGAAAGTATCCAAAGTTTATGGCAAGTCGTTAACCGTAAAATATTTTTGAGGCGTGTCAATTAGCCCGGTAATATCCAAGGCCTTGAAACATTGTATACTCGATCAATATGGATTTCGTTTTGAAACGTGTGCCAACCAATTTGGTTTTAAAAAAGACTAGGCTGTAGAGTTGTGGTATAGACGTTTCGTTGTGCTGTTGATTACTATGTGTCCTGTGGGTCAACGGTAAATGTTGCAGCTTTCGATTTGTTGAAAGCTTTCGACAAGATGAATCATCATGGCTTATTCATTAAAATCATGAAAAGATGCATACCTAAAAACTTGCTATGTTTTCTAGAAAACTGGTTCTCGCTTGGAGTTACATGTGTAATGTGGAAAAGCTTTATGTCTCATTTCTTTGTTTTATCCTCGGGTATCCGACAAGGTGGTGTGCTCTCACCGTATCTTTTTGCAGTGTACATAGACAGCGTTATCAAAAAAGTAACTGCAAGCAATGTGGAATGTCATATTAAATGGTTTTGTATTAACATTTTGATATATGCTGACGACATTTTACTATTAGCGCCATCTAGTACGGCGTTACAGTAGCTGATACATGTATGTCAGAACGAGTTAGAGTGGCTTGACATGACTATTAATCTTAGAAGTCAGTATGTATGCGCATTGGTGCACGTTGTGAAGTAGGCCTAGACTGTTTTGATATTGTACGTAACTACTGATGGTTATGAGCTCTAATGGGAAAAGAGCATCCGCTACATTGGCGCTTATCAGCCAGAGTTTATACTTGCTCTTTGGACAATGCTAAACAGTTTTTTATCGTGCGTTTAATTCACTTTGTGGCAAAATTGGACGTATCAAGTCGGAAGATGTTATTGTTTAGTTGTTAAAAACAAAATACCTTCCAGTATTGTATTATTGTTTAAAAGCTTGCTTTTTAAAGAAAGCTCAGCTTAATGCCGTTGATATTGCCCTCAATTGCACCTTTAGGAAAATTTTCTCCACAAGCTTTCAAGAAGTGGTTGAAATGTATAAACAGCTGCCAAACACGGTGAAACACCATCCGACGCAGTGGCTATCAGAAAGTGTAAATTTTTGAGAAAGTTTATCGTGTCAGATAAAATGTTCTGCAACGTATTTATAGACGTGGCAATGGAAGAACTGTCGGTCGTTGATATTAATGTTAATTATTAGTTGTGTTTTTTAGTCAAGTTGTATATTTTTTTGTTTATTTTTGTTTATTACGTTGTCAGTGTTTTGACAAATAAAGCTGTATATAATAATAAATTATTCAGCATTGCAGTGAGATGTTGCGGATTACGCCATACTCAGCTAAAGGTTTCTAACGTCTATAAACTAGACAGAGTTTGGATTAATGTCGCAGATGCACTGCAGTAATAGTACGGTCAGGGCTCTACCCAGCACTCCCTGTTTCAATTAGATGCATACTGCACTAAATCCAATCGATTTTGTTGCAAAACATCGGCATAGCTTCTTATGCATTGCCCGTCATTAGCTATGGCCGTCGTCCGTTCGTCAGTCCGTCTGTCTGTCACACGCTGCTACCCAGTGTGAGATAAGACCGTGGTACAACTGGTCACTAATAAAAATCGTTCACGCAGATATAAGGCCTAATTGGTAGCAAAACCAAAGATCCTGTATGACCTCAAACGGCCATTATGCACTCTGCGTTTTTTATTTATGTCTCTTGTCGACGTCAGTGATTTACACTGGGAACAAACGACCTTCGGCTTCTCTGGGATTCTCTTCGAAAGACGAACAAATGACAACGTTTGGCTACTAGACTTTAGACTTTAGAATAGGCTGCAGCTGCAGTCGTGGATTTAAGAAACACATTCTTCGGCAGACATTTGCTATTATTTGTCAGTGCAAGAACGGGTACAGCTGCGGAGCTGAGCTGGCAGCTGCTGCAGTAATCGCTGACGTCAACGTCGGACCTATGACGTACGCGCTAGCTGACTGTAACCGCCTCACTGACGTAAATTGCGCCGATTTACTCCGTACTCACACGGTAGTCTACCGACAGTCTGACCGCCACAAATTTTGAACATAGGCATTCGAACGGTCAGTCTGAACGCGTAAACATTCTCAATAATTAAACAAATAGTAAATTAGCTGTTTGTTTCGGCTCAATACGAACGGATTCTTATCGTATCAAAGGCAAACATTTATCGATTGACGATTCGCACATCAGGAGGCCACAATATCATTCAAATTTAGTCTTTACAAGTCGTATAAAATCCAACGTATGTAAAACGCATTTTACAAGTTATAGAGTACGCACGGTGGCAACAAAAAACAGAAACACATTTGTATCGCAAATTCAAGTCCGCCATTTTCATGTCTTGCATTTTCTGGTCCTGTATTTTCAACGCACTCACGTCATTAACTCTCGCAGTGCGCTTTATTTTTACGCACACCTGGTGCGCTTGCGGTACAAGAGGTACGGGCAGGAAATCCTGCGTTTACTTAGAAGGCAAAAAATTTGAGCTAATGCTCACGAGACGTGCGAAAGTCTATAGCAGTTCCGGTTCAGTATATTAGCTAAAAATTGGGGTGTTCACGCTAAGTTAATATACAAAATACCAAATTCTCTATCTGGATCGCATAAAGATAGTTCCGTGCAGCCGTTGGTGTAGATTTGGTAATCCTAGCTTGCACCGCTTTTGACTGATCTACCCGTGTGACGGACAAACATACAGACAGACAGACGGACGAACAGAATTGTGATGGCTAAAACGCGATGAAAGCAAACTTGACTTGTCGCAGACACAAATCATGAAAGTCGGCGGATTTGTGTCACGGACTTTTATGATTTGTGTCCGCGACAAGTCCGCGACTTTGTGGCGAACTTGTCCCGGACTTTGTCGCAAAGTCGGCGTAATGGAATTTGGGCTTAAAAAGCTAGTGTTACTATGATTGATGCGGTGGTATGTCGGCTGGCTGCGCCGCGGATTCAACTGTTAAGTTGGCGCGAGTAATGGATGACCACACTACGCGCTTCTGATCACGAGTCGGACGCATGTAAGCAGCGCTGTATCAACATCAAGTACCGAACTTTACCTTTGTCCTTATGACACGGGATGATCGCCACGCGTCAAAAATAGATCTGATACAAAACACGCCGTACCCTCGAATGCGAAGGTCTCGTTCCAGCGCGGGTTGAGGTTCTTGCGTTTGATGTTGGTCGTGAGTTTTCGCTTCTTGTCCGGGAGAAGCATCACTTTGACGTACGGGTCCGACGTGCCGGACAAGTCTTTGGCGGCCAGCTCGGAAGCGCTGATGATGCGCAAGTTTAGCGTCAGCGTCTGCAACCGCATCCGCCACCATGCACATAATCTACTGCACTCAGGCAAACCGCCAGACTAATGAATGTTTATGCAAACGGCGTTGAGTCCAAAATACGGAACCCGAAAGTGTTTTACTGTTTCTCCGCCGAAGAAGAAGGCTGTTTCTATGCTAGTCCGTTTGCTCGTTTGTCTCTATGTTTAGATAACTCAAACATTTAGTAAAAAGATTTTTGATAATGTATCGTGACCGGGAAGGTTGAAAATGACCCAATTCAAGCACTTAGAGTTTAGTTGCAAAGGGATTCGGAATCCAAGATTTTTTTTTTGGACAAACTGTTGGATGACTTTGTAGGGGACTGGGGGCGACGCCTAATGAAGAATTACTTATTATTAGATGCGTTGATTCCGTTGTACTGGCCAAGAGGCAGCACTGTTTACGGCGAAGGTTCAAGATTTCTGACCGCTTCTAGTTCCACGATATATCGGCATTAAAAGAAAGCAGAAGAGTTCTACAAAAGGGCAATTCCATTGACACTTCTAAAAGATTCTGTCAAAATACTGAGTTTAAATAAGCAAATTATCATTACATCTTGAGGACAGATAATGACGTGAGATTTAGCACTTTTGTAGCACAGCGTTTGAAGACTCAATCTTTTACGTAGATTTTTGTTTCCTTTATTTTGTACGGCAAGTGCAAACTAACACGAGTAAGGCCCTAGATCTTGGCATGTGCTGCGTCTATTGCCGTGTTTATTCGATACGCACGAAAACGCATAAACGCATTTCCAGTGTTATTAAATCAGGGACACTGACTTAAATTATCTTCCACCATTGCGCTCAGTAAAAGTCTAAGGCTACTACACTACAGTAATATCTGCGTAGAAATCAATAAAAAGGCTTAATTTATAAGTGCGAATTTGCACTTTACATGCACATTACAGATTCGCAGAAGATTATAATGACGCATATTTTTGTAAAGTAAAGAGTGAAAACTCGGTGGACCACATCGCACCTAGTCGTGAACTAATTCTGCACTGGAAGAATCTGATTTTTTTTCAACAATCGTGTTTGTCGTGAAACTCTTGAGAGCTACATCGCCGTATAAATCGTTGTCGTCATCAATTTAACGTATATCCGCTGCTCGGATGTCTTTGTTATGCGGCTGCATTTTGCCGATTGTCCTCCTCCCATCTGTCGGTCTGTTGGTCTGTTTGCCCGTTTATTACATACACAAAAAAAACAAAAAAAACAGGGAACAATTGGCGTGAAACATAAGGGCGTAGACATCCCCGAGACAGGAGTAACCGACAAGCCAATTTTCATTTCAAAAGGTCAAAGTCAATGACGTGGGACGTCGGAAACCTCATAAGCTCTCTCGCGTAATCGTCGCTGCAGTCACGAGTGTATATGCCTTACAGTTAGTGCAGCTGCCGACGGGTTTCCTCGGTGACTGACGCTGTCGCCGCACGATGTCATTGCCCAACTCCACTACTTGGATTTGTTCTGGACTTGTGATACAGCTTGTTGCAGATCAAGGACCCTACAAAAAGACCCCCAGAAGCCAAAAATTATCGCGGACAGAAACGCGACATTTTTTACTTGTGAGGGCTTTTTTGAGACTGCACTTAATGCCGCACGATATTCTGTGGCCTGGGGAGCTGTTTAGGTTTAAAAAGGTTTAAATAATATAGCTTTTCATAAAAAAACCTCCGTCTCCAAGTTACGGATCGTCAACTGTCATGGGCCCATGACAGTACACAGTGTTACGTGCTGTATTATGAAATCTGCAATTTATGTGAGGGCTCCATATTTTTACCAACCCGGTTTAACTCCAGCCTTGCTACGTTGTACAATAAATGGAAACCAGTGAAGTTTGAGCAGGTCATTGGTAGGGTGGTCGACTCTCCATCGTGCTGGGCCGGGTGCGACGTGAACAGTCTGGGAGTGGAGCGTCGTCAGCGGTCGAGTGGAGGCTGGCGACTGCAAGGTGGCCAATCCGCACTGATCGTCCTATGCAGAGTCCCACGCGGAAACTTAGACGTACAGGCCCGGTGGCGTCGCGTCACGTCACGTCAGACGTCCAGGCACGCGACACGGAAATTCATTTTGCCGACGGCGGCGGCTGCTGCTGCTGCTGCTGCTACGGCGATGCGTATAGGCCTATAGACGACAATACGACATCTGCCATGCCGCAGAGTGATTGTATGTCATCTATCATTCGTGCAAATCCACCCTTCACCTGCTAAGACTCGGCGCCGCTGCCCGATAAAATTGCTGCAGCTTGTCACGGAGCACCGACGACGACCTGGAATTATTGGAATTATTGTGTCTTCGACGCAGCTGAATTGCACCGGCACTTAACGTCAACACAAATCACGACTTTCGACTTCTCTGAGATTTTATTCGTTCGTCTTCGTCAAACGCCCACGCTGTATGCACTACAGTTATTTCTGTCCGTCTGCTCATCTCTGTTACACTAGCATTGCAGCGATTGCATCGTCGTATCGCGTGTGTGCTTCCATGCAAGTGCTTTCTCAAAGAATGGCGGGATATCTGGAACTGCAGCATGGGTAATGAACGTCGATCACTGGAACTGCTTTACATAGTAATACACTCTGCAGCAGAAAGCAGTTATTCTCAATAGACTGCGTATTGGTCATTTCGTCTGACACACTCTTACTTACTGACGCGCGAAAGCCAACAGATCGGTGGCCCCGAGTACTTAACTCGTCAACAGGAGCTTTGCGAAAGTGTTTGCCACACGTTTCGTCACTGGCCAGCAAAAATAAACTAACGTCTGAAATCACTCGGGACCACATCATACGATTCCGTAGAAAGTACTAAGAAATGAATTATTACGTATTAACGCATTTAGCCGACATCGTGCACGAATTTAACGCCATAAACATGCGAAAGTGAATACGTACGAATTTAATGGCAACATAAACAGCAAAGCGGCAGCCGGGCAGGCAGATCATGTAACAATTGATTCCGAAGTACATCGCAAGATGTAAAAATAGCACAAAAGTAAAATGTGACTAAGTTGACTCACTGTTTGTACTTTTAAGTTTTAAAGCCAAGTTGCAGAGCCTTTTGAACGCCCCTCGTAGTTTACGTAGTAAAAGGGTGTGCATATAGTTCTTTATGTGAAACTTTTGCAAAGCTACGAAGCGTTACCTGCCACACTGCTCAATGTTACCTACCAGCTGACATAGGTGAACGCGCCTCGCCTTAACTCCAGCCACCAGACCCGTACTCGATTTACCTACCACGGAGGAATAAAAAAGTTGATTTGTGTGGTCGGTTATATACCGAGACGGTTTAACTGGCCGCAGATAGTCACCCATCCTGGTAGTAATCACTTGATAGCGACCCTACTTTAAGTCGAACTGACGACGTTTTGAACGCTGTGCCACCATGAAGCAAGTGCGAGTATACCTGGAAGTCATAAGATAGCTTGAACTGTATGCAGCCGAGCTTCTCGCTGCTGTATAGTCCGGCGTCGTCAGAGGGTGGCGGTGAACTGGTGACGTCGGGGTCGACACCGTGGAAGACGGCGTGGAACGCGGCGCCGGACTCGGCCCGCGGTAGCACCAGGACGCCCGACGCGAACGACCCGCTCAGATTACCACCACCACCGCAACCTCCGCCGCTAGCGACCGACGGCCGAGACTGAATCCCCGCAGGCCGCGCTGGAAACGAGACCGGTCGGTAGTAGGGTGAACTTTCGACCGACGAGAACGTCGTGTTGCCTCCGAGCTCTTCTCCTGCCGTCGTCCGAGTAGACTTGTCGTCCGTCCTTCTAGGACGCTGATGTGCACAACACATAGGCTACGTAATTAAACTGTGAAATTACAGGTTGTCGCAAAAATGTCAGGGTCCCCATGAAAGGGCTAATGGCTTTCATGTTTTGCAAGCCTTTTGTCACACTCTGGAATTACAGGGCCACAAAATACACGGTGTTTCATTAAAAAGGTGCCCTTTTTATTTCTTTTATAACTCAGGCAAATAGTGATCACTAGCTATAGCTGAAAAAACACTATTTCAAAATATTTCAACAAAATATGGCCGTTAGTTAAATATTTTTTGCTAGTCGTGATGTAACAATGAAGTCATAATGTGTCGTGAGTACAAGCTTACTTGTCTCAAATGGTGTTGTCAGTTGCTACCTTGCTTCAATGGTGAACTTTCTTTGGTTCACTGAAAGGTGTAAAAGTCAAGCTATCCCTCACGAGTGTGTGAAACTGATCATTTTGGGCGCTTTGTGGCTGCAATGGTAAAAATTTATCAGTTTGTCGTCAGTAAAAAGTTCACTATCGAAACAGGCAGCTATTTAGCAACTGTCAGCGCCGGTTGTGACAAGACCATGTTTGTACTTGCGGCACATTATGACGTCAGCGTTACATCACGATTAGCAAAGAATATTTAACTAACGGCATATTTTATCATAATATTTTAAACCATTATTTCTTCAGCTACATTTGGTAAAAATTTCGTGTAAATTGATCGTCATTTGAGGGGATTGTGAAAGAAAGAAAAAGAGCGCCATTTTTTATGAAACACCGTGTAGATTCCGAGCAGCACGATAGTCTTCGCGACCGAAGTCACAACTTTGAACTTCCTGATCGTACATCAGTCACCAATGACAAAAACTTTATTATAAGAATGCTCTATAATGACAATTTGTATTAGACTAGCTTGGACTATTCGCAGTTTCATTGAGCTCCACTCGTTTTCATTGTGTAACAGCGTTTTGTCTGTTTTTATTAAACTTTGAATGAATGAATGAATGAATGCTATGTCTTGCTGTAAATGAAGTTGCACGGTGTCATAAGATCAAGTGATTTCGCAGTTGTGTATGATCTACACTGTGTCCCAAAAACGTCCCACTATGTCGTTTTTATGTCTTTGCTAAATATTTATCAATTTTTACAATTCTTTCATTGGACAATTAGCAATAATACAGTTGAAATGGTAGGCTTACGAAACCACAAAGGCTAGAAACAAACATATACGTTCAACACGCCAAAGATCCGAAGAAACGGATCTAACAAAGCCTTGCATAGTATAGATCATTCACTGCATTTTTGATCCAAAGTGTATTTTGTTTACCAAAACGCTTGCTGTCTATTATTGTTAGTTTTTCTTCCATCAATATTTCACGATGTAGTGCAGCGATACAGTTAATGTGTGGTGTGTAATTGTCCACAAAATGCATCACTAAAAATTCTGAAAATCGGTTAAAAATTAGCTAAAATATAAACAATAAAAAGTAGGACGTTTTGTGGGAACACAGTGTAGTTAATTAAATCGTATTGTATTACTTACATTCACTATATACGTTTGTAGTTGATGGACGCTGACCGCAACGCAGCAAAAATCGGCCTGACACCCTATACAGGAGAACTCTTGATACTACTGTCGGTAACCAAATACTCAGATAATCACAGACTCGTCTGTCTGACAAGACAAGAGACTCCATCATTATCACCATCACTAACCTAAGGAGGGTTCTGTCTTATTGTGGGGTTATGTCCTATATACACGGTGTTTCATAAAAAAGGCACCTTTTTGTTTCAGTCGAATGGTGATCAATTTGCATGAAATTTTGAGCAGACGTAGCTAAAGAAATACTAATTCAAAACATTTTAACAAAATGTGACCGTTGGTTAAATATTCTTTGCTAGTCGTGATGTAATGCTGACGTCATACTGTGTCGTGAGTACAAACTGACTTTTTGCAGCTGGTTCTGTCAGTTGTTGCCCTGCTTCGATGGCAAACTTTATCTTGTTCAGTGATGAAAGATGTTTATTGTACTTCAGCACTAAGCAACATGGGAGCATAAAATCTGGCGTCTTGAAATCCAAAAACTCAACCATTTCGCAAGCGGTGCATGCTAGTGCACTGTCTTGCTGGAAGGTGTAAAAGTTGAGCTATCCGCACAAGTGTGTGAAAGTGATCGTTTGGGGCATTTTTGTGGCTACAATAGTAAAACTTCAACAGTTTGTCATCAGTGAACCAGATAAAGTTCACCATCGACGCAAAGCAACTATTCAGCAAGTCTGTCAGCACCGGTTGTGACAAGCCAGTTTGTTCTCGCGGCACACTATGTCGTCAGCATTACGTCACGACTAGCGAAACATATATTAAACTAAAAGCTCTATTTTGTCCAAATATGTTGAAACAGTATTTTTTCGGCTACATCTGGTAAAAATTTTTGTGTAAATTGATCGTTATTTGACTAAATTATGAAAGAAAGAAAAAGGGGGTGCCTTTTTATGAAACACCGTGTAGTTCAGTAAAAAGGGGAGGGGAAAGCTGAGAAGATTGTGTTCGGGAGGGGGGTGGTTCGGTTTTGCCTTCGCTGTGAGCGGTGCTTTCACTGCCGGTAATTGTGATGCACTAGCACTTGTATCAAGCTTTGCTGTCGTCCGCCATCTCCGCAATTCTAGTCCCGAACAGATCCCCACCGGCAGCTGTGGATTAGGCCCGATGACGTAAAAACGCCTAAGAAGGATTTAAATTCTAAAATTTTTAGGTCTATTCGTCACAAAACGATAGCAACATAAATAGGCCTAAGCATAATGAAAAAATTATGAGTAACGTTTAACTAGTTCTTAAATATCAACAACATTACTACCTTGTACTGAAATAATCAGACCAACGCATGCAACACAACGAGTTTTCCAACAAATTGATAGCGACACAACCAAAAGTCGAACCAACGATCGCATATCCAGCGTCCTACCGTCCAGACCACCGACACCAGCCTGTTACACCATCTTGTCGCCAGCGTGGCGGACCCGGTATGAAACCACCCGTTTTAAAGTGTCGCCTCCCAGTAGCGTAGATAAGTGTATATTGTAATGAACGTTGCTGGAAATTGTAGCACCCGGGGGCGTTCCGGCGTTGATGTCGACAACCGAAGTCGACTGAACGTCACCTCTGAGTAACTCTGATCTGCTCGTTAAATTACTCCAAACATTCTCGTTAATTGCAGCGCTGAATGCGTCCACGTCTGTCATTTTTCACATCTTGCAAGTTTTACTTTACGGGAACAACGTAATTACATTCCCCAGAATGCGCTAAGCAACGACAGCTGTCATTTTAGCTGTCTTGCGTCGTTCGCTGTCTTACGAATAAACTTCACTCTCAACATGTGTGCTAAGATCAACTTAACCTCCTACCACCAGCGGGAAAAATAAGTTACGACACATAGGTAGAAAGAAGGCTGACTGAAGCGTTGGTATGTCTGCTTACGGTATCACGGGTCAAATTGTTTGTGGACGCGGGCAATGGATTGCCACATAATGCACCGCGATATCATTAGCCGATGCCAATCAGTTGGCACTTTTGGCCACGGGTCTCTAATGCAAGCAGCGCGACAGCAAGTACTTCACTTTTACTTTACAAAGAGCAGAAAATGAAGAAACGAAAATTAAATCATAATTCTATGCGTACTAAGGTGTTCAAATGATGCAGAGTGACTCACGGGTTTTGTACGACAGCTGAGTGAGTTCGTTGTTCTGACACCGTATTGTGCACCGACCGCATTCACAGTGAGTGGTCGGCAATAATCCAGTCAAATTGACTACTTAGCGCTGCGCCGTATAATAGCTGCTGGGTGTCACCACGTGTCACTGGCTAATATGTAGCCATCAATACCAGTGCGGAACATAGGCGACTGAGCTTAGAGATCAGTGCTGGGCAAAATCAGTCGTGACTCGACTAGAATTAGAATTTTATTATGTTGCCAATTCAATTTGAAAGTGGAATTTGTTTCCATTTACACTTTCGCGATTTTGTTTCTTACGTGCGAGGTTCCACGTAAAATTGCAGGTTTGGCTTATCCCTTCAACGGGAATAGTTCAGCCTTGGTGCTTGCAATAGAAAATAAGACAAATCGTTCGCAGACTTTTGTTTTTAACGAACGCATTGCTTGTCCTATATTTTTTGTGTCGCTAGGCCTACTTGTTAGTACAACGGTACGTAATCGTGATTCGAGATTCGATTTTGAAATTACAAGCAAAGGTTTTGAGCTTTGAGAAATTTGAGGTTAAAGACTGTGATCGGAATCTGAAATTTAGGAACCCTGAGATGTTGCAGGTGGAATATGTCTTCAGATCTGCTGCCCATCACCGGCGGAGACCGACTGATGTTGGCTGATGAGTGGAGTGCAATGCGGCTGCTGTGCAGACGTGCGGTCATAAGTATTGCAGCACCGTCGAACAATGCAGCCACGAGCACGACGGCGACCGTCTATTAAGTGTGCGAACTGCGTTACGACACCCGGAAGGCTGCGAGTGACATACTGCGACCAGTGTGCTAGCCAGCTAGAAAGCGATCTACACTCTACATAGGCCTCTACTGATCGCCAGTCAACCACCAAAAATATTTCGGTTTACAAATTAGTTTTAGTTTTTATACTGTTTATTAGATGACAGTTATAGTTTTAGTCTTTACTATACAATAATTTTAGTTTTTAATTGAATCTATTTGCCGCTATTGGCTCATATAGTGTGAAAACGGTTGCAGATAGGTACAGACTTGCTGCATATCATGACAAGCACTGGCGACAGGCTTTTCAAAACCATCAACATCGATGACCTTGAACGACTTTGAACCATTGGTGATTTTGTTCGCAATTTTTGTCCGCGGTGCACATTTCAACAGTAAATTGCGACGAAATTGTTGGAGATAGACCAAGACAACCTGCATATGAAATTTTCAGCATTAAACGTAGATTTTCTCATTTTAAGTCCCCATCCCCGAGTTTAAGAAGTCCGGTGTAGCATCAAAGACAGCTACCCCCTAAAAGTGGTTATTTTACAGCTATAGGCTCGTGTAGCGTGAAAACGGTTGAAGATAGGAAAAGACATGCTGCTTATCATAACAAGCAATAGTGACAAGCTTTTTGGTGCAAACATCGATGACCTTGAATGACCTTAAACTGCGGCGTGGCGTAGATTTCAAGAGTGAATTACGTCGAAATGAATATAGATAGATCAAGACAACCTGCGAAAAAAAAACTCTCGCGCGTCTCATGAGCTTTGCTAAAATTACTTGTTTTTATGTAGTTTTTGTTATTTTTCAACCTAAAAATGTAATTTATGTTTCCGAGAAACGAAAACCAAAAACGCCATTAGTAAAGAAATATTACACCACAAAGGGTTGAAACGGGAAGTTCTATCGAAAAATCCTAATATGTCTCTACTGGCATTCTCGATATTGTTTAGTTACTGCCTTTGCAGTCAACATGCAACCGCGGCCTGTCTCGCTCGGTGTGCCTGTGTTTGATCGACAGCAGAAAAAGGAATAAAAACAATAATTATTGGTGTATATGTTCAGACTAAGCTAGGCAAATCAGGTCATTGGTCTACTGTACGTCGTCAATGCTTCAGCGACCGAGCGTAATGTACGAGTGGGCCTACTCTCAGTCATGCTGTCACGTAACTGAAATTCGTTTTCCGCGTGCGTCTCAATAATATTATGCAAATGGAGCATTTCGTCTCACGTGGCCATAAATTAGCAAAAACTATTACGCTATACTCGTACGTTATAGTTGTTCTTTTGTTGAGTTCTCCGAATTTTACATTTTTTTATTTTGTTGTTGAATTTTTAGCCATTTTTTTGAAGACTGGCATATTTGATCTCTTTCGTTGTTTTTGTCTTAATAATTATAGTCATGCTCGTCAAATAAATGTACGGATTATGTTATTGTCAAACTGTTCGTTTTTGCGTGAATGTAGCAGCACAAAAACTGAGTGGCACTGACTTTATATTAACTGTTAATTTTTGTTATAGTTGTAAAGTAATAAATTTGTAAATGTTGTGATGTGTGTTATCAACTACTAGAGGATTTTATCAAGTTTAAAGAAAACGATTAATTTCACGCATAGGCTAAACTTAAGGAATGTTTTATGGTAGTATATAAATTATGTTTTTATTAAGTTTTCTCTATTCTGGCTGACTGCAATATCTGTTGCACCGTTGCACAAATCTATTACTTTAACATCTGATACATTATTTGTTTTGCCGACGTTTTTTGTGCAACATTATAATTTTTTTATTCACGGTTTTACCTTTTAATTATTTTACTTAAGTTACATTTTTGCCAGCTTTGATAAGCATCGGCTTTTCTTTAAGTTTATATTGTTGATAAGTACGCGTGTATTTCGTATGACAAATAAATATTATTCTTTCCATCCTCTGCACGGCGCCTAATCTCATAAATGTAAAAAAAAGTTCCAAAAAAAAATTTTAAAACGTTAAAAAACATTTTTAAAAATGGCTAAAATTTTTTAAAACGTTTAAAAACGTTGACAAAAAATGTTAGCTTTAACTTGTTTTACTTCTTGCCTAAAACCTAATGCTGTAATTGCAGTACAGCTAGAACTAAAGAAAGAGATGAAATTTTATTCAATTTCAATTCAACCGTGTAGTTATAAGACCACGACAAAGTAAGTAAACTACCACAACTATAGCCTATTAATTCGTTTGTGTGGCTTTAAAAGCCTTTCTCGACGTTCTCGGTAGAATTTTCAAATTTTGACAAACGTTTTAAAAAAAATTTTAAAAACGCCAAGAAAGTAAAAAAAAGTTAAAAAACGTAACAAAACTTTTTTTACATCTATGCCTAATCTATTCTTGTTTGTATATCTGTCGTTCATCGTTCAGTCAGTGGAACGAATCGGCAGCGAATGAACTGCGGGTCGCTGCAGTCAGTAATCAATGAGAGAAGCATGCAGTGGCGTCTAACCGTCGGCAATATCGAGGGCCCGAAGATCTAAGCGCCAAGCTCCGATAACAAGGCCAAATGATATCTCCAATTGCAGTGGATTATGAAGTCTACGCAAACGTTGTGAGCTTCCCGGAATAGGCCAAAAATAAATTCGGCACATCTTAGCATCACAGAACACTTCTGTGGGAACGATTGCGTAGCATGCGATGGGGAAAATTTCTGGTCGTTTTTTCTGCTTTCTCCACGACATGACGTTCAGTGAAAAAATTGGAATATTTGGCTACACTACAGCTAGAACATGTCCAAATATTCGGGAGTGAGCTTGCCACCCTACCATGATTGACGCTTCACCCCTGCACCCCCCGCTGAAACTGTGATATGACGAATTGTGTCGCTGTATGGCTAGCTCAGTATATAGGCCTACAGTATATAAATATGTACAGTACACCCTGTCTCAAAAAATCAAGCCACTTTCATTTTTGATAGCTTCGTAAAACATCGATGATTTTAATAATTTTTAGTATGCAACATCAAAAAAAAACTTGACATAGATGTCCACCTCGTATAAATACTGCTGCTACACAACGTTGTGAAATGCAGAAGTTGTAGTTTGGTCGTTAACAACAATAAATGTACAAAACATTAGTTTATACACTTGTTAACGGCAACATTTAAGGACTTGCACATCGAAAACAGCAAAAATTACAAAAGGTGATATTATTCAGCAGCACATTGACACACAGTTAGTGTG
>Ga0209454_1001078_pt1 | contig 16200 bp, 16 predicted proteins | sample WorMetHERISLAND1_2_FD_187400 | JGI IMG/M metagenome (GOLD analysis project Ga0209454, IMG submission 187400) | Marine gutless worms symbiont microbial communities from Max Planck institute for Marine Microbiology, Germany - Olavius geniculatus... | ecosystem: Host-associated > Annelida >...
AACAAGTGTATAAACTAATGTTTTGTACATTTATATTTGCTGTTTTATTACTAAAATACTGTTTTCCTACTGGTGATCAGTTACAAAGATATTGCGCTTCAGATTTTGTCTTACAGTAGCCAAGCCTATTACAACTGTTACCGAGTTATAGCCAATTTTGTACCAAATTTTGTTGGCATGGCAAGAGGGTCAGTCGTGGAAAAATGCAATTGGCAACATTCGTTGACCCATTTTCGAAAATTTTTATAGGCGCAAAAATCTCGCAAAAATCTTCTACGCAAGCCGAGCTATAGTCCATTTTGTCCCAAATTTCGTTGCCATGGCAACGGGGGTCGGTCGGGGAAAAATGCAATTAGCAGCATTCGATGGCCCATCCCCGAAAACCACCCCATAAGCACAAAAATCTCGCAAAAATCTCTTACGCAAGCCGAGTTACAGCCCATTTTGTCCCAAATTTCGTTGCCATGGCAAGATAAGTCGCCGTTAACACAGGGCTTAAGCTACCGTTCAGCCTGTGATATACGCAAAAATTTTTCTAGCTAAATACCTTTTTTTAGTCAACTCACTTACAGGTCAGACCCTTTAGCGGATTTTTCGCGCGATAGCTTAAACGACGCGGTCTCGCGCAAGAATGTGCCTTTTGGGGGTTAAAAAATTTGAAATTAATATTTAATGTATTTATTCGCAAAAATCGAAAAAATTACAATGGCGCCCATGGGGAAAATTGAGCAATTCTTTAAACAGTCATAACTTCGGCTGTGTATAAAATAGAGTCGTAATTTTTGGTTTTAGGGTATGATTTTCGGAGATGGTAAATCTAACGGTGTCATGTAATTTTACCCCGGACCTTTCCTGGTTGCCATGGCAACGAAATTTGGGACAAAATTTGCTATAACTCCGGCGTAAAATAATTTCGTCGATCGGATAAAACGCGTTATTTCTACGCCACGCCACCAATCCAGCAAATTCCCGGCTGCCAATAGTTCTGACGTGTTTGGGTTGTTGGGTAATTTGGCCATGCAAAAACATCAAATCAAAACTTGTAGCTGATCCTGAGCTGTTACCACATTTATCCTTTTATTATCATTGTTGTATTATGTGTACGATTTTACGTAATAAAATGGTTTAACCAAATCTTTATTTTAGAAAAACTGATATAGTATGATTACTAAAAGTACTTATTTGTAGCAATGCATACATTATTGAACAGTTTAATTGTGAAAATATTGAGATAGGCCATAATACTCACCCAGTGCATTGTACAGGTAGTTTGTGTTGTATTGCAGAAATCAAAGGCAGAAAAAATTATAACTTTATCTGGTTATTTGTCACATTTACAGCAAATTTTACACAATGTTGTACTTGACAAAAAAGTGCCAATAATACCTGCATGTGAATATATTTTTGCATGCATCAAAAACCTCTGAAGAAATTGCTATCAGTAGGCCTATTATAAAAGAGATTTGTGTTGTTTCATGTAGTAAGCAAAAAAGCAGTATAGTCTATATCATGTTTTTTGCACGAATTTTGTCATGCTTGCCTACCTATTTATTTTTTTGGTTAAAATTACTAGTTGTTCTTTTTGATGTGCATTACCTCTTTTTTGGAAACAACTTTTTTACTCACTTCGTTAGCCATATCATGATTTTGTTGTCTCACCACATTATTATTATTGTGATTACAGGCAAAAAAATTTTGTTTTTCTCGCAAAAAGACCATTTGTATCGATTGTTTCAGAACACTTTTTGCACATCACCCGCAGACAAGTTTATTCACTGTTGTTTGTAATTGATGAACATTGTAGATTTGCATAGGCCTACTCTATGGCAATTCATATGGTGCTCTAAACCATCCGACCAGTGGCGTCATTTCAGCAAATCTTTGGGGGGCTTGCCCTTCCCCATTCTTCCCTTCCTACTATCCACTCTTTTCCTCTTTCCACTTTTTTTCCCTCCGTCCCCTACCCTTTTTTTTCCTACTTTGTCCTCCTTTCTTTAACACCTATTTTTTCTTCCTTTTTTCTATTTTTTCCCTTTTCTTTTTTTTAGAAATAAGCCTCCTTAAATCTAGCTATAAGGTCTGGAAGAGCGCTCTAAGCTTTCCCGGCGGGGTCTGAGGCGGAGCCCTAGCCGAAATCGAATTTGGTGCATTTCAGTCCTAAAATGTGTATGATTTTTCTGAGAATTAACTGACCAAATTTCGTGCAGTTTACACAGTAAAAGTTTCTCGGGGTCCAAACGTTTGTCGTCAGTCGTTTATGCAAAACTCACTAAGGAAAAAAATTAAATCACAAATTCTTGGGGGATCCGTAGACTCCCCAGCCTTCTTATTTAAATGACACCCCTGCATTTGGTCATCGTTTTTTTGTCTAACGATCAGCGATCTGTCTGTTTAGCACATTCACGCCATTGCAAACCGAAGATTTATATATATTTTTGAAGGGGCTAGCCTATAAGAAATTTCTACGGACTTAGATCAGTAGTCATATGCCAGACTCTGTAACCGTCTTCTTTTTACATCGTGGCTATACAGTTAATGCGGACAGCCTATAAGTTCAAATGAAGTTGATGGAGAGGTATATATATATACTGATGTTTACATCACCTCATCACGGCATCTTTATTTATATTTTCACATTAGCAGTCTTTATGTTTTTTGACGGCTGATACAAACAAATTTTGCCTGACGTTTTCTATGTTTGCAACAAATCTAAGTTACTGCTAAAATGGTCAGAAAGGCATATTGTTGCTATGCATTATGCAAACTGCAGTGCAGAGCATAAAAAGTGGACCAAGCTACACAGTGATAGCATGCGTGACAGCTACAACCTCCCGTCCCCAAATGGGCAAATGTGAACAACTAATTCTTATGTATTTAATTTAACCGTTATGTCTACTATTTAAATATTACTTAAAAATCATATCCCTTAATGCATTGGATAAGTTACTTTGTGCACAGAAATTAAGAAATACTAGTAATTAGAACGGTGTTTGTTTCACAGGCAGTGCTGAGGCATGATGCCTTTCGACTAGTTGCGTGCAGCTAACAACTAGAAGTGCTTATCTCAGCCAGTGACGCTGACAGCAGCAGATTTGCCAAACAACGTAACAACGATGCCAACGTGTCGTTTTTTTTAGATTTTTTGTGACAATTTACTTTTTTCTGGAACAAGCACACTCAAATAAATGTCGAAGTGTGCAAATTTAAATAAAGTCACTTGCCACAGTGCTGTTATAACTTTTTTTCTGACTTTTATGGTAATTAATTTGTTGTTAATAATGCTGACTTTTTTACCTGCTTTGCCTGCATTATGATTGTGTTTTGATTTTATGCTTTATGTGTTATTAAATGTAAAAATGTTAGTGATTACCATTACCGACGTTAGTCTGTTAATAAAAAGCCTCAGTCTGTGAATAGGTCTGTAAATGCAACGCAGCAATTGCGGCTGATACAAAAAAGCTCAATCAAATATTTATACAAGAAAAAGGCATTATCACAAACTGAACGGTAGTTCAAGCTCTGTGTTAACGGCAAATTCTTTTTCTTATGGGAAAGCCAAAAACTCGACCCCCACAGAATTAAAACCCCTGACCCGATTGAAATAAAATAAATGTACAAAACATTAGTTTATACACTTGTTAACAGCAACATTTAATAACTTGCACATCGAAAACAGCAAAAATTACAAAAGGCGATATTGCCCGCATCACACTGACTGTGTGTCAATGTGCTGCTGAATAATATCATTTTTTGTTTTTTTGCTGTTTTCGATGTGCAAGTCCTTAAATGTTGCCGTTAACAAGTGTATAAACTAATGTTTTGTACATTTATATTTGCTGTTTTATTACTAAAATACTGTTTTTCTACTGGTGATCAGTTACAAAGATATTGCGCTTCGGATTTTGTCTTACAGTAGCCAAACCGATTACAACTGTTACTGAGTTATAGCCAATTTTGTCCCAAATTTTGTTGGCATGGCAACGGAAATCAGTGGGGGAAAAATGCAATTGGCAGCATCTGATGGCCCATCTCCGAAAACCCCGTATAGGCGCAAAAATCTTGCAAAAATTTCCTACGCAAGCCGAGTTATAGTCCATTTTGTCCCAAATTTCGTTGCCATGGCAACCAGGGAGAGTTCGGGGTAAAATAATAAATAAATGACACCGTTAGATTCGCCATTCCCGAAAACCATACACAAAACCAAAAATTACAACTTTATCTTATACACAGCCAAAGTTATGACCGTTTAAATAATTGCTTAATTTTCCCCATAAGCGCCGTTGTAATTTTTTCGATTTTTGCGAATAAATGCGTTAAATATTAATTTCAAATTTTTTAACCATTAAAAGGCACATCTTTGCTCGTTTGAGCCATCGCGCGGAAAAATCCGTTGCAGGGTCTGACCTGTAGGTGAGTTGACCACTCATGCAAAATTTCATGTAATTCTTTCCAAGGGGGGCTTCCCGGCAAATGGGTGAAATATACGCAAAAATTTTTATAGCTGTCCATATACTTTTTTCAGCTCACCTACAGGTTAAACCCTTTAGCGGATTTTTTGCGCGATGGCTCAAACGACGCAATGTCAAACAAGAATGTGCCTTTTGGGGGTTAAAAAATTTGAAATTAATATTTAACGTATTTATTCGCAAAAATCGAAAAAATTACAATGGCGTCTATGGGAAAATTAAGCAATTCTTTAAACGGTCATAACTTTGGCTGTGTATAAGATAGAGTCGTAATTTTTAGTTTTAGGGTATGGTTTTCGTAGATGGTGAATCTAACGGTGTCATTTTATTTTACCCCGAACTCTCCCTGGTTGCCATGGCAACGAAATTTGGGACAAAATTTGCTATAACTCGGCTTCCGTAAAAGATTTTTGCGAGATTTTTGCGCCTATAGGGGGGTTTTTGGAGATGAGCCATTAAATGCTAAAAATTGCATTTTTTCCCGATTGACTTTCGTTGCCATGACAACAAAATTCGGGAGAAAATTGGCTATAACTTGGCTTGCGTAAAAGATTTTTGCAAGATTTTTGCGCTTAGGCCTATAGGGGAGGAGGTTTCGTGATTGGGCCATCGAATGCTGCCAATTGCATTTTTCTTGACCGACACCCGTTGTTATGGCAACGAAATTTGGGACAAAATTGGCTATAACTCGGCTTATGTGATAGGTATCTGCAAGATTTTTGCGTCTATAGAGAGATTTTCGGGGATGGGCCATTGAATGCTGCCAATCGCATTTTCGCCCACCGACCCCCGTTGCCATGCCAACGAAATTTGGGACAAAATTGGCTATCACTCGGTAACACTTGTAATCGACTTGGCTACTGTAAGACAAAATCTGAAGCGCGATATTTTTGTAACTGATCACCAGTAAGAAAACAGTATTTTAGTAATAAAACAGCAAATATAAATGTACAGAACATTAGTTTATACACTTGTTAACGGCAACATTTAAAGACTTGCACATCGAAAACAGCAGATATTACAAAAGGCGATATTGCCCGCATCACACTGACTGTGTGTCAATGTGCTGCTGAATAATATCATCTTTTGTAAATTTTGCTGTTTTCGATGTGCAAGTCATTAAATGTTGCCGTTAACAAGTGTATAAACTAATGTTTTGTACATTTATAACTTATAATAAATAGAGTGTAAACTTACATCAGTTAAATATATTTGATTCATTGCAAAAATAATGATTGCTAAAAAGTTATAGCGTTGGCTGCCTCAGGCTGCAGTGTAGCCTATATTGCATTCGAACAAGTTCATTTACGGAAAACGACTATTAAGCTCGTAACAACATCACTGAGTTAGCTTCGCGTAACATGAAACCAAGTCTACTTTGTTTTCTCTTGCACGCAAATTTTTTGCATTTTCAAGAGGCGCAACATAAAACCAAGTAGACTTGGTTTCGTGTTGCACTCGCGTGGATTGGCTATTAGCGGACGCGCAGCAGCGAATCACGTCGACATGGTGCTGTGTAGCTCGCAACGTCATCGGGCCGTTTGCCATACTGCAACAGCGCACCATGTAGCTTTGGTTTGCTGTTGCAGGCACACTAAAAGACAACACGTCGCAGCAACAAAACACCATTGAAATAAATTGCAAATTTCTCTAAATACACGAGAGATAAACGTATTATCATGTTACGGTATGCTAGTACCAATATAGCTGCGTAAATTGGCAGAGTTTTTGATGCACTCAAATGACGCAGCGATTAATTATTTTATGCAGAATGTTCAAGTGCGTTTTTCTCAAAATGTGCTGCAAGTGACTTGGTTCAGTGTTGCACTCACGGGCTCATTTGTTGATGACGTGTCAGTTTTTTTTGAAAACTGGCGCCATCACCTGAAACATACAAAACAATTCTTACAACAAATACGTTAGTCCGGATTCACTTTAAACCTCGGAAAGTGTAACTTTGCATTGAGCGAGGTACTTTTCATGGGACAGATCATTGGATCCGGTTTTTGAAGGGCCGATTCAGACAAGACAGTTGCTGTAGAGAACATGTCAATACCCGTTAACAAGAAACAAGTTAAGCAAATACTTGGTTTCTTTTCCTATTTTAGGGAATTTTTTCCCGACTTTGCGCAACAGGCTTATCATTTGTCAGAACTTACCAAGAAGGGACGACCCAATAAGGTAATTTGGGGAGCTAAGGAACAACAGGCCTTTGACCGCCTAAAAACTTTGTTGATCAAAGAAGTTTCCGCTGCTCTGGCAATTATGAACTGTAACAAGTCGTTTACGATTTGCGTCGATGCGAGCGACTATGCAGTCGCCGCAGCGGTAACACAACCAGATGAAAATAATCAACCAAGGCCGGTATCTTTTGCAAGTGTTAAACTTAGCCCCACCCAAAGCAAATGGTTTACAGTGGAGAAGACAGCTTATGCAGCAATTTGGGCTCTTCAAAAGTTCCAGCGTTGGGTTTTTAGCTGCCCGGTCACGGTGTTGTCAGATCATAACCCGTTGACCTTCTTAACACAAGCTTTTCAACGCAGTGCCAAGCTGATGAGGTGGACCATGGCCTTATCAGAGTTCGACGTCACCTTTAAGTACAGGGTTGGTTGGAAAGAGTAACACAGCGGCGGACTGTCTCTCCGGCATAGGACCACATCCTGTGGAGTAGACCGTCCTAGTAGGCTGTACGTTTCCACCAAAAAACTTTGTTTACTCCGGTTGGGGACCCGACATCTTCATCCTCAGGCGGCGACGGATGTCACGGTCGTGTGGACTGCATTCGCTGACCGTGACGATCACGTGAGAAACCAGCTAGGCCGCGAGCCTTTGCGAGAGTGTAGGTCTCTCACTTGCCGTCTGGTTGCCGCACGAAGCAGCACGTTAGCATGTGGCTAGCGGAGTTTATGGCTTTTTGAGTTTAGGCACCCGTGGGGGCTTAAGACCTAATAATTAGGAGGCAGAGTTGAGCCTCGATGTGCTGTGTTGAGTACGATAATGGTAGTGTTAAATTAGAGGGAATGTTTTGTACGAGACGGCGGGTCGAGTGTTTCGTGCTGGCAGCGTACTTGCTCCTGTTAGGCGGACGTTAGTTGTTTAGGCGCGTATTGTTGTTTTTTTCTGTCTGTCCATCTGTCCATTTGACTATCCTGTTGCGTACGGTACTGAAAACTGTTTAGCTTCGGTTAGTTTTGTTTGTTGATGTTAATAAAGTTGCTTTTACTTCTAAACTCCTATATTGCGCGTTGGAAATTTTCTTTCATGCCCAAACCACCTGACACTGTGCTTGCCATTTATAAGTCCTAACTGCATGCATAAATGATCCGGCTGTCGTCTTGGCTTTACATTTGCTGTTTATGTGTTGGATAAATTATGTAATGAGTGTGCGCTTGATTGGTGCATGCGCACGTCAATCAGTAAAAGCCCCGTAGCGCCGCAGCAGTTATTCATAAGACTCTGCTGAATGACTGTCGTTGAGTACAGTTTCAGCGCTGTTTTTCTGTCTTTTTGTCTCTGAAAAAAACAACGAGTTAATTATTACACTATACACGCGTAACAAGTTGGTGCCGTGACCAGGATATACCAGGATGCTGCTGGTTACGAAATTTCTTCCGTTTTAAATTCGTCATAAAAAATAGATGCGTCAGGGCGGCGCGATACTGGGTACTTGTCGTCGGGCCGCGATCTTTCGCCGCCGCGGCTTTCTGTCGCCGATCAGCCGCCGCCGGTACCCGATGATGAGCTGTCTGCCCGCGCTCTGTTTGGCATGTCGCCGGCAGACGTCTGTCGTGAAATTCAGGACTTAGAACATCAGATTCACGAGCTGTCGACCGCATGCTCGCGTCGACGCACCGCCAAAGGTTCAGGTTTGAGTCGGTATAATAATTTAGTTGATGCTGACAACTAGCCGTACAGGCAGGGAGTTGCTTTTGTGGGGTTTTCTGACGATGCTGAGTTCGTAGGCAATTCTTCACGTTCGGGAAGCGATGTGCCGGTTTCCCATGTTACGGTACGTCGGGGTAGGCCTGGGAGCCCAAAATTCTTTTGGGGCGTCCCGTGGTACAGATATACCGCCGACAAGCCTGGGGGAAGGGCAACTGCACCCCCGTGTTGTTGATAACGCCCCAGCCCCGGCAAGGGCAGAATTTCAAGCAAAACCAAAAGCGGAGTCTTGTCGCGTGCAGCCGACTGTTAAACTATGTAGCTAGTTCAACGCCACTGAAAAGTCTCATTGCCAAACTCAATAACTGCGCTAAATATTATTTTTGGAATTTCCAGAAAAAAAGTGTGCCATTTAAAAAACTCTGAGCGTTTTAAAGCAGAAATGTCTATGCGTAGACGTAAACCTGGTGAATCGGTACAGGAACTGCATAATAAGATTAGGCGCCTGTTAGCTTTGAGCTTTCCTGGTGAAAGCGGTGTTTTGTATGACATTATTGGCCGTGATGCTTTTTGGCCACTTTCGATGATCCGGCCATGCGCGTGAAAGTGTTAGAGTTGCAACCAAGTTCTATGGACGATGCGTTGACTATTGTTTGTCGCTTACAGGCTTATCAGGCTTTTAACTCACTGTACAAATTGGCGGAAACATATCCAATCGTAGAGGACCGCAAACGCGTGCGTGTTGTCAAACCGGACAAGGATGCGTCTTTTGAAACAAGTGCCGATCATCATAAAGCCACGGAGCGTCGCTTTAAACAAATGGACGGCGATTTAACTGCGCAAAAGCAAAAGCTTCGCCAGCTTAGCGCTGACGCACAGCAGTGAAAAGATAGGGCCATAGCCGCGGAACAGAGGGCGCAAGCCTTTTACCCCTCGCATGATCATTGGTTCCAACCCTCTGTCACTGGGCACGTGATTGTCCCACTGGCGCTGCGGTCGACACGACTAGTGTCCCGCCTGTTTTTAATGTTTTAGAGATACAGCCAATTATTTTAAAAACTTATCTTGATATGTATTTGAAAGTGGGGACCAAAACCTGCACTTTGCCGTGTCTTCTGGACACAGGCTGTAATCGTTGCATAATGCCGAGAAAATATGTGCATAGGCAGAAACTGGCACCGGCTGAGAAGTCCGTTTTGGCTGCCAACGGTAGCGAGATAGCCATTTGGGGTCGGCTACCCTGAAATTCAATCTAGGCGGGCTGGAATTATCAGCCGATTTTTTTGTGACGGACGGCATTTATGAAATAATCGTTGGATTCAGTTTTTTCAGGCGCTACAAGTGTCATTGGCTTTTCGACTAGGCCGTGCTGGTTATAAATGGCCGTAAGTGTGTTCTTAAAAATCGGCCGGGCCGAGCGAGTGTGCGCCGCATATACGTGCGACAGTCTGTGTCTGTGCCCGCTGGTATCAGCGTGAACGTGCCAGTAAAATTACCAGTGCCTAGAGAGTGTGAGCTCTGACTGGCTCGCAAAGGCCGTGGAGCTTAGGCCGGGGTTATTGGTAGCACGCACGTTGTTGCCTGATTGTGACAAGTACGCCGCTGTACCGGTTGTTAATTTATCTGGCCGGGACCAAATTTTACATAGTGACTTGTGCATCGGCCAAGCTGTTCCCGGGGAGTGCTTAAATGACGGTGCTGCAGCGCTATCACATGCACACAGCGTAGACGCTCCGGCCGCTGGCAATAAACATGAACCAGCCGCCGTAGGGAGAGAGTTGCACGCTACGGGCGAAGCTGTGCAGGGTACGCGTGACCTCAATTCCCGGAATATGACGTCAGATAATGTAATGCAGTGTGCGACCGTAGATTGGCAACAACAGAACGGCGCAAATGCCGACAATCGTTTGTTGGTTGATTTCAGTAATAAATCTGATGTAGAGCTGTATGATATGTTTAGGGTGATTTTGCACATGTTAAACCCCTTTTAGACGGCATTCCTGCCGATGTAGTCGGGGTAAAAAGACGCAGAGTGGCAGACCTAATTCTTCGAAATGCAAATGTTCTTTCTAGGCACGAGAAGTCTGACCTCGCTTGCTTCTCACCGTATTGACACTGGTGGTCATCCACCTATTGCCGAGCCATTGCGTAGGCATCATAAGGCGTATTTGGATGTAATCGATCAGTCAATTGACCGCTTAGTTGAGGCGGAGATCTGTAAGCCATGCAGTTCTCCTTGGGCCGCAAACATTGTCCTAATGAAAAAAAAAGATTCTCCCGTACCCAGCGTCACTGCAAACTATCGAAAACTGAACGAAATAACCGTGAAGGATAAATTTCCTTTGCCACGCATTTCGGATTGTTTAGATGCACTGAGCGGTGCGGTGTATTTTTCCAGTTTTGATCAGAGTCATGCAGTTTTTCAACTTCCGTTAGCGACCCAGGACGACAAAAACAAGACAACAAGACCGCTTTTATTACGAGACGCGGGCAGTTTCGTTTCAAAGTTTTACCAATGGGTGCTAGCAACAGCCCCAGTGTTTTCGCCTGTTTAATGGCGCTTGTTGTACACGGTCTGACTTATTTATTTTGTTTTGTGTTCATCAGTGATTGCATTGCCATGAACCAATCATTTCAGGACCATCTGAGTCATGTGGAACTTGTTTTGTAGCGGTTCCGCCAGGCAAATCTCAGGTTGAAACCTGGTAAATGCCAGTTGTTCCAAAGCAAGGTCAAATTTCTGGGCTACATTGTGTCAAGTGGCGGCGTGGAGGTAAACCCTAATGAAGTTCCACAATCTTAGCCTGGCCTTTTCCGCAAAACATAACCGAGCTGCGTGGATTTATTAGCATTTGTAATTATTACCATTCTTTCTGTCCTAGCTTTAGCACGATCATCGAACCGTTGACCGAAATGTTGCGGAAGGATGTTTCTATTGAGCCGACCGAGAAACGTGTAGCTGCTTTTAATGCACTCAAAGCCATGCTGTTTTCCCCACCTGTTTTGGCAATGCCCACCGATGATGGAGCTTAGGTGGTTGATGTGGACTGTAGCGCCTTTGGAATTGGAGCGGTCGCGCAGCAGTGGCAAAACAAAGAATTAAAAGTAATCGAATATGCCAGTAGGACGTTTAATCGCGCCGAACGTTCTTATTGCGTTACGAGACGCGAACTTTTGTTTATGATCTTTGCATTAAAACATTTTCGTTTTTATCTTTTAGACAATTATTTCGTTTGCCCTGTAGATCATATGGCACTTAAATACTATCAAGCCACGCCAAAACCGCTGGTCAGCAAGCCCGTTTCCTGGACTTCCTAGCGGAGTTTGACTTTGAACTACAATTTCGGCCTGGTAGAACGCATACCAACTGTAATAGTCTTAGCAGAGCAAGACCGTGTGAGGTCGAAGGGGGGTACCTTTGTAAACAATGTAATCGGAGAGTAACAGGTACACACGTTTATAGTGTTACTACTGGAGCGCAGAGACGCCACCTGCAGTCAGATAGTTCACAGGGGGAGGCAGACGGTGATGGGTTTTCCCCGGCACCTGCCGCATACGCACATGCCGCATGTACGCGTAGGAATAGGAAACCGTACTGCGCCACAGGCGTTGGCTAGCGGCGTGCAAAATTAGTGTCCCCAATTTTTGGCCAAGGAGCAACGTAAAGATCTAGACATTGGCTCTGCCATGGAGTGGGTGACCGCGGGTCAAAGACTTCCGTGAGAGCAGGTTAAGCCCCGCGGACCTTCTTTATGCGTTTTATGGCGGCAATTCGAGTCGTTGGTTTTCAGTGACGGAGTTCTCTGTCGTCTTTTTCATAAGAGTGATGGTACAATCGAGTTCTGTCAGTGTATTTTGCCGGCTTCACTTAGGTCTAGCTTTCTTGAGCTAATTCATGGTGACGCAGCCGGTTATCTCAAGTTTGTCAAGTCTAGTCAGCATGTTATGCGACGTGCCTGGTGGTATTCTTGGCGCACTGACTTGAAAATATTTATTGATTGTTGTGGTAAGTGTGCGGCTTTTCATCGGGGCCCAGCGCCGCGACAGATTTCCTTTCACACCATGAGATTGGGAGCGCCTAATCAGCGGATGGTTCTTTGCGGACCTTTTCCGCCCAGTAATCAATACCGCTTCATCTTCACCGCTATTGATTCGTATACTAAGTATGTGACTGCGGTCCCTATTCAAAATAAAAAAGCACGCACAATAGCCAAAGTGTTTTTACGTTTATCTTATGTGGGGAGGATATTTCCTAATCCTGTCAGATTTAGGAACTAAATTTAAAAACAAAATTGTACGTGAGGTTTGTAATCTACTGGCCATTTATAAAAAACGCAGTAGCGGCTATCGTCCGCAGACATCAGGCGTTATTAGGGTATGGCATAGGGTTTTGCACTCTATGATGGCCAAGGTTATTTCGACAGATCAGCGAGATTGGAGAAAATATCTGGGCTATGTGAATTTTTGCTATAACGCTACCGTCCATAGTGTCACTAGGTTTTTTCCATTTTTCTTATGATCGGACGTGAGGCTGTATGGAACGTTGATTTTTTATTTCCGAGAGACGCGAAAAATAATACTTCTCCTCCGGAGTTCGTATAGAATGTGCGTGAACGTCTCCGACAGGCTTTTACTTTGGTCCGTGAAAACCTGCAGCGATCGGCGAAAGCAGCCAGCTGTTGATATAATCGTAATGTTGCTCAGCATAAGTTTTCTGTAGGTGATGCAGTGCGGGTCTTCTGGCATAGGCGATTTCGCGGCCTCACGCCGAAGTGGCAAAATCTCTACGAGCAGACGGGCCGGGTAGCCGCCCGACTTAACGATGCAACGTATGTGGTTTAGTTAGATTGGAAAGGGAAAAAAATCTTTCATACTGACAAGCTAAAGCTGATTAAGTAGCGTGTGGTGCTGGCGTTACTGGCATAGCGCTTGTGTGATCACAATACTAACAATAACTGTAATAATATTGCTGTTTTTGCTAAGCTGTGGCTTATTGTCATATTTTAATTTTTTTTCAGACTGTTGCTGTTAATGTAACTAGTAATCTATGTATCTGTGTGTAATTAAAATCACCTTGCCAATGAGCTAAGTTAGTAAAATTTTCAGATGGCAGTAGTCTGTCAGAAATAAACAGGTTTTGTAGAAACTTTTAGTTTATATAGGTAATCGTTTTTTCGTCTTCACAGTTTGGTTTACCGTATCAATAGACAGTCTTTTTCCCCATTTTGTAATTTTTATGCAGTCATTATAAATGCGAGGTTTAGTACACTTTCAAGTGCAGGATTTTCTACACGCTGGGATGAAAGCCTACCGCAAAACGTAGGCCGCAGAGACCGTGGCTGGGTAATCAATTTAGTAGGAACGGCTAGGCGCTTACGTATCGCTAGTTTATTGGTCATAGGCCGGGTTTACTCGTAATCGACTCGCTGTTTTAGCCTATTTTTCTGGGCGCATTGAGCTTTTTCTATTTTATTTTTTTATTTGTTATTAGGACGGAGTCTTTATTGCGATTTTATGCTGTCTGTACTTTAGACTAATTAGCAGATTTATATTAACTTAGGAAGTTGACTAATTTTATTTTTGCTACTTTTAGTTCGTTTTTCCACATCAATAAATTGCCTTGAAGTTCTGGTGTAGTTGTATGCAGCGCGGCTGTACGCCGGTAATCGTTCTCTGACTCGGCAGGGCGCATGGGCCAGTGTAGTGAATTTTTAGAATTGTGTTCTCGACAATTTCAGGTAATGGCGAGATATGACGTCAGTTAGCCTCTCTGCTGGGCGTGCAGTTAATTATGTCATTCCGCCGCCGGCCTGTGATTGAATGGTAGCTTTTGCCAGTCGGTGTGCAGTGTGCACGGCCGTGCGTCATCGTCAATCCAAACATCAAGTGTTAAAATACCAGTTAAGCGGCGTTCTATCTTAGGGCCAAAATAGCAGTTAATTAGATATTTTGTCCTGGCTTATAACGCTAATAGTGTTGTTCTGACGTGACCTCTTTTCTTCCAGTGTTATAATCAAATCGGGCTTAACTGTTAATCTTCCGAGCCATCGGCTAGGCTTAATTTTTTCGATATATCAGATAAAATAAATAATCTTATGAAATTTAATACCAATAAGATATAAATAGTCTATTTTGGTAGATGTGTATTAGTATTGCACCAGTTCACAGCGTCGTCTATTTACTGTTTAGTTCTTTACAAGCGTTTTAATATTATTATTTGTTGTCATGCTAATTTTTATTGTGCAGACTTCATTTCGTTTTTAATACTTGTAGGTCTGTAGTTGTTTATTTTTATAACTTTGTATTTTTTTGTTTTTTTTCAAAGCGCGTGGAGTCGCTATAAAAAGCTTTAAGCAGTTTGTAATGGGGCCGTAATGACGTCAGTAGGCTGTCAGGTGAAACAGACGCGAGTCGGCGTGCTAGATCTCTGGCAGTAGGACGTCTAGGACTGTCCGCGTGGTCGGCGCCATATTGTCGAGCCCAAACTGAGTCGGCACGTAACTTTGTTTTGGCATAACGTTAACCCTTTAATGCTTAAGGAAGTGGTTAAAACAACCAACATATTTTGTTTATCTGTTTCTATCCATTAAAAGCATTTTCTGACATATTAAAAACTACTCTACTTTTGATAGGTCAGGTTTTTCAGATCTTAAAACATATCTGATAATATCGATAAATTAGCTCGTCGGTATTGCTGTTAAAGCTAAAATTTATAACTTGCGGCATTTTTAGTTTTTGTGTTCAATTTTTTTTTGTTTTTCTGACTAGTTGTTTTGTTTCGGCAATAAAAATACTGAAATAAATTTCAATCTCAGACAAAAACAAAACAATTAATTTTTACGTTATGCGCTACATAAATTTATGTTTACTTTATTTATTTATTTGCGTACTTGTTTATTTACATAAATACCTATAGCAGACAGTTTTAAAGTCTTTTTTGAAACCCTTTCCACTGATGCATAGGTTTATGACGTTTATGCTATGTGACCAATATGCAACTGAATATAACGTGGTTTTCAGCGCTTGTAAATCACAATGTTTTAAGTCGTAAGCCTATGACCAGTACTGTTAAACTTGCTTTTCATGTAAAAGTAAAGGTAATTATATTTGTTGAAAAGTGGGCGCATCGTGGAAGCATAATTACTGGCAGTGGCAGTGATCAGAAAAATATTTCTTCTGCAGTCAGATTAATAATATTTTGTGCTTTTTTGGCAAGCGTGATTCTGCGACGAAATTACAGCTAATAAAATTCTACTGCAGCAGTTTGTATGAAAGTGTGCGGTGGGATGTAACAAACCCATGATATGTGAAAGACGTTTATGTAGTGTGAAGAAAAATACTCAGACCCGTGTGGATCGTAGCACATCATACACAGTCATTTTTGTTAGCTCCGTTGTGTGGCTTTCTTCCATTGAGAGATGAGCTGTCCTAACGTTTTGTCAATTTTATTCGTAGCTCTTTAACCAGTGACAGTACTAGTGTTTGTTGTGTTGCACGTCATGGTGTTTTCACATAAAATGTTGTCTCCTCTCGGCCGTAATGCTCAGTGTTGTTGTTTGCGTTATGATGTGAGTCTGCCTGGTCTTACTAGGTTACAGAAGATAAACATTTAGCATAGGCCTACTGCTCGGGCTGCTGTATCACACGACGCATGAAAAAGTGTTTTTTTTTATTTTGAAATTGCTTTTTATTAAGCATCGTTTTTATATGGAGCTCGGTGGCCGAGTGGTTAGTGTTGGACTCAGGTCAACTTCACCAGAGCGAGAGGTCCTGGGTTCGATTTCTGGACGGACCCCTCAAAAATTGCCAGGCCTCAGGACAGTCACGTGGTCACGTGTCCAGCGGGTGGACC
>Ga0209454_1001080_pt1 | contig 16169 bp, 7 predicted proteins | sample WorMetHERISLAND1_2_FD_187400 | JGI IMG/M metagenome (GOLD analysis project Ga0209454, IMG submission 187400) | Marine gutless worms symbiont microbial communities from Max Planck institute for Marine Microbiology, Germany - Olavius geniculatus... | ecosystem: Host-associated > Annelida >...
GGTAGTATGTAAAGCCAGTGCTGACCACACCATAATTACAGCCTACTGCCTCTACGGTAATTAACATCATTTATGCCTATATATGTACTGTGATTATACTGCTGGATCCCTGGTATTAATAGATAGCTGGCTAATCAGTATGAACAAAAAATACATACGCTTTACTAGGTCTTTGTAGTCTAACAACCGGTGTTGACTTTAGCCGAGAATCAACAACGACATTCGTTGACAAATAGCTGCAAATACAAAATGCAAAACACTTAGAAATGAGAATAAAACATTGTTTTAAAAACTCTCTTTCTGAAGGAATATTTTTGCACAAAAAAAAATCAAAAATACAAAATTTTGGACGAAAATAACCCATTTTGAAGTCCGACTAGCACCCAAGTCCGACTGAATTAAAAATTGAGAGTTTAGGCCCTTGACATTCGCCTTGTAGCAAAGTCACGTAGCTTGAACTCAGATGCATTAGTATCCACAGAACATTTGTTGTCGACTTTCAGTGGACATTAGCCAATTAACCATTGTTATTAGTAAACCAAAGTTCACGATTTCTCTGTTCAATGCAGGATAAATCATAGTTGACAATGCAGTTTAGTGCTTGTCAATATCTCCATCTGTTAAAGAGATACCAAAGATATTTGTACGTTTTTCGCTCTCCTAATTTTTTTATGAGGGCGGTGCACTCTCTCCCCTCAAAAGTTATACCTGCGTTATCACCCCTACCTAATGGCACATTACATGGTAAAGTGTTGTGAGCCTGCCTGCATCATTTCCATACATTACATACGCAATCACTGATGTTGATGCTGAAAACCTATTGTACATCGTAAATGATAAAACTGTACTGAATAAGCGGCAAACAAACAAAATAATAATTTATGCCACCAATTATAAAAAAAACTGTCCAAGTCTATACTCTAACAGATGACCTGCATTTTTGCACTAATGCCAGGTAGGGACTCTGAGCAAGTTGTTTAGACAGGCTATGGGTAATAAGCGGATGTGCGAATCTGCGGATGTGGCAACGGGTAAAAGGCGAATAAAATCTGCGGATGCTAAGTGCAGATGTGTGGGCAAAAGACGGATGTGCAGACAACAGTTGTCATGTACATAACCAGTCATGAAACTTGTAGAGTTTTTCAATCATTCCCAGTAGTTATATTAGGTAACGTTTCACTCCGTAATTAACTGCTCAGTGGATGCTTTATAGGCGACAGTCGTTTGAAGTCTGCCGCTGTGAATTTCTTCACAGTTCACACTCTCCACAGACCTAGACAGTCAACAGCCTAATTTCTGATCGCAAATTCAACTTGGCATTTACTCAGAAAGCAATGTCCTGCTTTGCCACCTGACGACGACAACACAAAATGACAACATACGACGACAATGAAGACACGCAAGAATGCACGACAAAGCGCAATGACGCGGAATGATGACGTAACTATGATGATGATGACGCACAATGACATACGATGATGCATAACAGTGCACGATGACAATGAACAGTGACATCATGAGATGACAAACGACAACGGATGACAACAAAGACGACTACCAAGTGCAGCAGAAAGTTACCATTGTAAACTCAGATTTGCCAACTTACTTATTTTGCCAACTTACGATTTTAACTCAAATGATATATGATAATTTCAATAACATGCCAGTCACAAAGCATGGCACCCAAACGGTGGCGCTCAAATTAATACACCGCTTATTGGTCCAGAGGCGTGGCTGAGTATGATGGCTAAAAAGTGGATGTCCTCCGCATCAACATCCGTCTTTTACCCGTTGCTTCATCCACAGATCCGCACATCCGCCTTTTACCATCATCCGTTTACACACATCTGCCTCTGTCACCAAGCAGTATAATTTGGTACCGGTCAAAGGATGGAAACACTCTCAGATTTTTACTACCCGTGTGTTAGCTTAAGTGTTCATGTTATCTGCTTACTTACTTACGTTGACACTACCACTTTGGTACTAGTCTATAATATAACCACATGAAAACGGCTGGTTTTTGTTACAAATTCTGACTAGCAGTAGACTTACCAATGTTGAAATGTTGCTGTAAATTGCATGCCAATATTCATACATTAATATTAGGTCTCATTTATACGTGACTTTGTTGGAACTGTCAGTACGACTTTACAGTGCTTTTGCATTGCAATTTTTGCAATTTGACCTCGTTTTTGGACATTCTAGTTCACTGTGACATAGATACCAGATATTATAAAAGGGCGTTCTTTTATGGTTTTAGTGATCCATTTTTGTGTTTGGCAGGATTTCTCCAGGTTCTCTGCCTATCCGGCTGACTATGTCAACTTTTGAAATGACCAAAAATTGCAATTTGCTTTTTTTCAGCAACCATGTGCTAATGCCTTCTGCCCTATATGCAGCTCTTGGCTTTCCTAGTAGTACAATGTATCCTCTACCTAGAAAACACTAGCTGCAACTCTTTCTCCCTATGGTTAACTTAGGGGGGAAGTCAATGGGCAGCTCACAGTCTATGGATATTAGTGTCTCGGGACTTGATCACTCAGCTTGGATAACTTGTTACTTCTTTCTGTCTACACATGTAAATGGTGTTACTTCTGTACTTTAATAGGACATCAACTCTGAGTTTGCCTGTGTGTCTGATATGACTGTGTATTTCAGAATGTCTGCCCTCCGTTGGTAATGTTGTACGTGCACAGTCTGACTTTTCGTCAGTGACAATATTACACCTCATGTTCAACGACTTGCTACAGCTAAAAGCTCCAATACTGAGCTGCAGCTCTTGGCTCATTTTGTTCGCTTACTATACAGCCTTTCAAACCAACACTAGCTGCAATTTCCCCAGAGAATGAGCAGGGTCTATGAGTGGCTGACGGTCTAGTTGGTGCAACTGCAGCCACTTTCAAACTACAATAAAAAAATTATAAGAACGACATTTTTAACAGTAAAATACCAATGGCATCGCGACAGGAAGCACTGTTATGAAATGTTTCACGTCTAACGGCAAAATGTATACGAACATTGGTCTTTGTAGTCTAACCACCGCAGTTTTCTTTAAACTCCAATCATCCATGACGTTCACTAACAAATAGCCAAAATACAAAATAGTTGAAAATACTGCGCCAGACAAAGTAAAAGCAGACTTGAACTCGAAATGGAAAACAACACGTAACGTAACGTATTACTGACTGCTCAAAACACATCATCGTCTTAGTGGCGACGTGCTAGAGGGCAGTCAAATATACTAGTTATTATGGGCAATAGTCCTCTCTCACAACTGGGTGTGGAAAAAAATCATTCCTTGACAAAAAATATCGGCCATAATGCAAAAATTGTTGCTTAAAGTCTACATTTTGTGAAAAATCAGAGGCATAATCAAAATTCTGAGTAGGCCTAACTGCAGCTGTCGGAAATTGCAGCTACCGGGTATAATAATTATTAGTAGGCCTAAATTGCAACTTCTTGCACTGTTTGTTTTTTTGTCCGATCGTTAGGTCGAGTCTTTGATGACACTATGTGTCGTCTGTCGTCGCCTGTAACGCATGCATTGTGGCTTAACCGTACGTCGTAGGGGTCGGCTACGGTACCGTTGGATAGAGCGATGACGAGTTCCTATAGGCTGTCAATAGTCCTCATGCTAGGCTTCTTGTTTAACCCTCGATGCCTCTGACTGTTTGCAAAATTTGCAGGTTTTTCAAAACTACCAATTGATCCAGGGTCCACACAGAGCATCCGTTTTCGACGATTCTGCATGATCCTTTTGTGTGCGTTTTCCAGCACCATTTATGTTTATTTTTACTATGTCGACCTTTACAGACTCAATCAAGTGAATATTGAACTAACTGGATTTTCATATGCAGTTATTAAATCAATTGCCTTGTGTAAGTATGTAAAAAAAAGTCAATCCCGGGATTGCAATCAACACATATGGCTCGGAAAGGACTTTCCTCAACGTTTTAGGTATTCGTAAACATCGTGTCAAACTGACAGACCGAACCAAGTCGAAAGCAGCACAAGCAAAACGTTGTTATTCAACAGACAGACACAGAAAAAAAGCCGGTAGACAACATGGCTCGCAAGCTGTGCAGCGTAAGTTGCATTGCAGACAAGCAGACAGACACAAATACAGACACGCTGTCCAACAACAAGGGTTGCTTGTAGCTTGCAGCATCGCCAGAAAACAGCCAAGACAGCAGTTATCACAAATGGCGTCGTGGCAAGAAGCAGCAGCACACCGTAAATTTTCACTTGTCTGAAAATTATGCTGTTGTCAAAAGATTTCTGTTCGAAAATGCGAAATGTCATGCTAAGGAAATTTAAGGGCAAAATTAAAATGTTGAGTACCTAGCTGTAACTTTGTTGGAAATTTGCAACTATCTGTCGGAAAACTGCAATTTCATACTTCACCTACTTGTTTTAACCCACAATGCCACTGATTATGACACAAATACTAAATCAGCCAATTGGACAAAACAGGACAGTTACAAAGCAACTTATAGTCTACTGTACAGCATGCACTGTCAACAATATACAATCTGAACAAACAGTTAACAAGCGATATTTTACAGCAACTTAAAAAACTAAATTCGTCAAAATACAACCAAATATTCCACATCACAAACACGCACAACAAATAAACAGCTGGAAGAGCACTGGGACAGCGCAAACCTACAGCAACACTACGTTAATGTTTTTGTTGCGTTTGCCAGGTGGCAGCATCGTTTCCAGCAAAATCTAAGCCAACAGTTAACTGCGACAAATCTAACCTTTTCTGAAAATTTCAGCCAAATCTGCCTGTAAACTTTTCATGCAATTCAATGGGCTTTTTTTCCCTATCCAGCAACGCTGAAAAAATTCCGAAAATCCGGTCCTAAAAATTAGGAAGATGCACAGCAAATGCTCGGAAACGTCTCTCAAACCCCTACGGGGTGGGATTTTCGTGCTGGATCTCACTGGGGAAAAGTGGAGGCACTTCCCCCAATCCTTGCTTCAGAACAGTGTGGCAATACACACAGTGTTTCAGTAATACACACCCTTCTTCTTTCCGTCATTACTCCACAGAATGACAAAAGTTACACAAAACATTTACCAGATGTAGCTGAAAAATAGCGATTGAATTTGGGGCTGTAAGTTAAATATTCTTTGCTAGTGGTGAGGTAACGGTGATGTCATGAAACGTACTGTAACAAGTGAGTGAGTGAGTGAGTAAGGCTTAACGTCCCGCCCAACACAGTATAGGTCATTTCGGGGACAGCCTTTTCAGGCAGAATGCACACAAACACAATAATGGAACGATAAGTTTAAACTTTACAATAAACAGTAAGTTTAACCTTTACAGAAACACAGAACACAAAAATACAAAAATGAAATTAACCTAAAATTGTAAGAACTCCATTATACATTATATGTAATTAACATAATGGTAGTTCTAATAATCTTCCCTGTTATCCTCCAGACAGACATCAATGTGATAATGCTGTCTATTGGAGGACAGGGGACAAGCTTGCCATGTAGCCTACGCAGGCGGTAACTTTCATTGCAAATTGCTGTCAAACCTTTGCAACATGGTTAAGGTACCACAGGGTAGTGGTCGGGCAGCATTATTTCCTTCTTCACAGGGTTTTCAAGTAAGATGTACCTTTTAGCCACAATGCATACATTGAGACGACAGACACAACATTGCGCCATAAGGGATCAGCTAAAAAGGGTGCCTTTCTACTGAAATACAATAAACATGATATACAAATGTTATCAAAGACGGCTGCACAGAGTCTATGAAACAATGAAAACACACAACCCAGCGGCACTAATTATGTACACTTCAGAGTATGTACAGGCAATGCATTTATATTATAAAAAGTGAATGAATTAATTAAACAAAGTGTATAAACTACAGACACTGAATTAAATGCTAACATGCAGAACAACTTTGCATTATGTCAAAAACGAATAAAATTGTTACACTGCTTAGAGAATTATGCTCAGATATGGATGAACCAAAACCGTGCAAATTGTGATACAGTTTTAAGCAGTGGCATTGGGGAAAAAAGTAAGCGGGGCAGAAGTTGCAATTTTCCGACATAATTCCCACAGGCTATTACCAATTTTAAAAAAAAAAATTATGGGTACCCACAATTTCAGTTTTTACCAAAACGGGGTATTTCAAAAAATTAGGGTGGGTAGTTGCTCCCCGGACCCCCACCACCATTAACACCACTGCATTTAAGCACCCATGTTGGTGACATAATTAGACAATAAACATTCACTCAAAAAGCACATGAACTAACAGCATAACAAAATAGCAAAAACAAAAAACGTAATAAATATGCATATGACACGAGCAGAATGTAGTGGTATGTATGGTAACTGCACTACGGGTCCTATTCAGTAGCAGATCGCACCACAGAGCGCCACCTACCACATGGAATCACACAGCCACCTGACACAGGTGAATGCACCCCTTCTGAACCCCATCCAGACACGCCGGTACTCAATTTACCTAGCCCAGAGGGATGGAAGGCTGAGTTGACCTTAGTGGTTGGTTATATACTAAGATGTTTTCCCATCCACAGACAGCCAGCCATTCAAGTAGTAACAATTTGATAGTGACCCGACCGGCAGTTGAACCCAAAACCACTTCATCACAAGTCCAATACACTACAAGGCCACTTTACACTATGAGCATTAGCACAGCTGTACTTTACACACAATTAAGTCTTGTTTACATGCAGAAAAATGCATCAGAATTAAAGTCTTTACACTGAACAATGCAAGCCTTAAGAACTGACTACAGACCCACAACAATTGCATCACATCACATCACATGCATTAAGATATTACATATGGCATCACAGATACATGTAAATAAAATATAAATATTTAGAATGGATTTCACTGGAAATGCTGTATAAACTGTTCAACAGCAAAGAAAAATGCTACAAAAGTGTCTGAGCACAGGCATAGTGAAAAATCTTTCACACAATCCAAAGAAAAACAACAACAAAAATATCTGCACAGTTTCACAGTGGTATCAAGATTGCCAGATTTTTTTGGAACACCTGTCACCCGACAACAGCAAAAGCAGTCCACTTTTTATCTCCTGTGTCTACTTCAGTGAAAGACAATGATTCAAAAAATTGCCTGCAATATAAGATGCTGAAGCCAAATTTTAGGTCAATAATGACGACGCATGCCAAGAGTATCCCCAACTGGCACTTTTTCACCGAATCTGGCAACCCAGTGTGGAACACAACACAACAATTAGAAATTTGATAATTCCATTGTAAAGTTTCTTTCCCGCACAAGTTGCGGACAAATGCATTACTCAAGAACAAACTAGCTGGTAAGTAGCGTCATCATAAACTGGAGCCAGAGTTCACATCCTGTAGTCTTGTAGTAGTAGTATTAGTAACAAAAACTAGATGCAAAGCTGGAAAACAATGTCGTCATAAGCTGGAGAAAGATCCATCCACGTCTTGAAATCTGAAAGAATAAAAACAGCACCAGACAATTTAACAGTTAAACTACAGAAAAACTAGAGACAGTGGCAGAGACAGGAAGGGGGGTCCAAAGAGCTCGGCCCCCAGTGACTCGGCACAATTTCTTTTTGGTTTAAAATAGATATTAGGGACTTGGAAAAATAATTAAAACTGTTGCCAGTTGCCACCAATCTTGATTTTTAGGCTGTAATGCAACAAATTCTATTTCAGCTGGGCTCCGCCCAAGACCCCGTTGGGAAAGCTCACAGCGCTCCACCAGATCCCCTAGCTAGAATTTAGAAATCCTACTTCTAAGGAAAGGGAAAAGGAAAAAGGGGAAAAGGGAAAAAAGAGAATGGAAAGGGAGGCCCCAATTCACTAATTTGCTAACCAGTTAGCCAATATTCCTAACTGGTTAGTAGCTAGTTAACCAAAATGACCAACACAGGAGTTAAATCACATATGTGACTTAATGACTTCCATGTCCCGAAAAATCTGCGCATAAGTTACGTTTCCAATAACTTCGTGTAACTGGTCAATTTTAAAAATTATGCAACATTGTGAAGAAAATTAACATAAATGCTATCATTTTGCCAACCTCACCTTAATACTGTTGCTACACTACCTCGTGAAATGCAGAAGTCGTAGTTTAGCCATTTACAGCAATGAATACATACTCAGTAGTACAGCACTACAGTAGTAGTAATAGGCTAGTAAGTAAGTAAGTAAGTAAAGTGCACATTTACTACTAGCAATAGTAGATGCAGCAGCAGCAGCAGCAGTAGTAGTTACCCATGGAGGTGCTAGATGGAGGTGCTTCGATAGAGAATCTTTGAGTCCTGCGGTGTCATTGCTGAACTCAGCAAACGGCCCAACACTGACATCCATTCATGCATCTCCTGTCTGGAGTCCGCGCTGAAATGGTAATGCCGTTCCGGGGTTTTCAGAGTAAAGCCGTACCCTGGATCTTTCGCGTTGACCGAGGAAAGCCCCTCGGCCACGGAAAACCCGCGATCGCTGCTCCCAATAAAAACTTCACCCTTCGGATATGCATCCTGAAAAAACATCAGGTTTTACTAGTAAAACTTTACACAAAAGACAGCAACTTAGTGATTACATTGAGATAGTTTTTTTTTGATTCTGAACAGTTCGTTGAACAATTTTACTCAGCAGTGTCAATTTTCGTGATAAAATAAAATCGGTTTCAAATTTCACTCAAAAACACAAACAAAGAAACAGAATTATAGATTATGAATAAAACAGCTAAAAGTCAACAGAATGCACTAATGTCTAGCTGACTCAGAATCAAATAAATAGAAACAGAGAGAGTATGTTATTAGTCGCAGGTAAAGTAACAACAGAAACAACTGAAACCGAATAATTCAAATACAGTTAAAAACAGTTAAACACCGGACTAATTAGACAGAAAAGTGCCTAAAAATTAGACCAAGTTTTACCCCTTTGCAGAGCCGGGGACAGCCTTGAAACAGAAAGTTAGAGTTGAAAAGGTTAAAAAGACAGGCAGGGGACAGAAAGTTTCAATTCCAGCAAACAGCTGCAATTTTGAATTTTGGTTTACCATTTACCATTGGGTGTTCATGGTACATGAGTCTACTACTACTACTACTAGGACCATGACTACAATTACTAGTCTACTGCTATTATTACTACAACTAATACAACCATTAGTACAGTGTTTACCATTGGGTCTTCATAGTACATGAGTCTTCTGTTGTCCAAAGTAAACCAGCGACGACGAAAAGCATCCCCTGCTCTAGGACCGGTCTTATAAAGCCAGCCCTCACGCGCAAAATCACGAGTTATCATATCCACCAACTACAACACAGACAAATTACTACTACAGCAACTACAACTACAACAATTATGACTATTACTACAGCCACAACTAGTCCAGTCGTATAAAGCCAAACTTCACAAAGAAAATCATGAGCTGTCATTCCTACCAACTGCAACAACCAATACTATAAGAACTACTCAGAGTGACTACTTTAAAGACCAAATAAAATTCCCTGACTTTTCCAAAGATTCATTAATATACTGTTACGTTATGGTCGACAGTTGTAGCTCCACGTTAACTAAAACAGGCCAGGTAGCCCCTGTGCTTTCAGGATTCATTACTTAATGACGTGTGGCTGCCGATGCATTCTGAATTAGCTGCATAATGTACTGAGCAAAAATTTTTTAAATAAAAAAATGTGAAATAAAGACAGTATCGTGGAAATATGCCTAATGTTTATAGTTCTATTATTTTTTCCCCAGTTTTCCCTCACTTTTCCCTGACTACTTTGGAATTCCGACTTTTCCAGGTTTTCCAAGTAAGCAATAACCCTGAATTTACAAAGAATGCGATTAATAAAGTAAGAAAATAGCTGTCCGTGGTACGTACCTCGTCAGTCGCAACACTTGGGTAAGCAATGCCAAGACGATTCAACTTTGCTGTTCTGATGGCCGTATACCACTCTATCATTTCCTACAAACAACAACTATTACCAGAACAACAACAACTACTACTACAACTACAACAACTACTGCTACTACTAATATCACTTCGGTAAGGCAATTCAACCTTGACCCTCTGATTGCCATATACCTCTCTATAATTTCCTGACAATACACAAAAGATATTTTTTACACTTTTACACTTTAAAAGCAGATCCAAGCACCTACACTATTACTTTTTCTTGTCCCTTGGTCAGAAAAGTAAACAAAACAGACCTCGGCCAAGGTCTCGCCTACACGGTAGCCACAGTTTTGGGGCCAGAAATTCAAAAACTGTTCAATGACTTTTGAATACATTTCCCAGACCTACCAGATTTCCTCCATTAATTTGCACAGCTGAAAGTAACTAAATTTCTAAGTGTACAAATTATTAGAAGTAAAAAAAATAATTATTAAAAAGCCTGTTCGAATTATTCTATCAGAATACTGCAAAGATAATACGCGCACGTCGTCTAGTTAGCATGGGGCCAGTTGTAACCAATAGGCCTACTGTGGTGTTCTACTGCCGTTTCCAGCACCACGCTGTGGCTGTGTCAACACGTCAATGCATGCCAGCAGTGTGAGCCTCGTAGGACGATTGCACTGTATGTCAATAGAACTAACATGAAAGCAGCCCACATGTCCGCTGACCTCTGCCTGCCAGGTATGCCCTGAGGCAGCGTGCGCCATGCACCCCTTACTGTACAGTGCAACAAAGACAGCGCCAGGCCAACGCTAATTGGTCCAATGCATGCACACGGAAACAAACAACACATAGCCATTGTTTGTAGTAAACAAGCCTTCTGGTTTATTGCACCTGGAGTGAAAAAATTATTGGAATCACCTGTTCAAATTAATAGAAGTAACAACAATCATTACTTTTTTTCTTAAAATTTAGGTGTTTGAATTATTAGCGTGTCCTAATTGGTGGAGAATATACGGTATTCCCCACACGAAATTTTACCACGTCGCGTATCACATAAAAATAATTTTGGTATTGCAGTCACGACGATTTTGAAGACACTGCAAATCGACGACTTTCAAGACCCTCTGCTATCACATTCCATAACTTTCAAGAACCTGTTTGGTTTTGAGGCCTTTCCAGGGCCTAAAAAAATTTTTTTTCAAGAACTTTAAAAGACAAGTATACACAGAGAAGGCAGTATAAAACATACCTGCGGGGTTTCTGCGTAGACAAAGATATTACGAACATGGTGGTCATTTTCCTCGTAGTTGATCTGCATGCCGTTTGGATTCCCAACCTTGTCCGGGACCACGGTTATATTGATGCTATCCAGCCGCAGGCAGGCCTTGGCATTCTTATCCTGAAAGCACAGCATTATTATTCCCAAATATGTATGGGACATTATCTATCAATTAACAGCACAAAGTGTCACTTTAATCTATTCATTTGCTGGCCGTTTCGATTCCTATTCTTGTTCAGAGCCACAGTTATATTGATAGTATCCAGCCACAGGCAAGGCTTGGCATCTTAATAGCAGAGCATTACTATTTCCAACCTTGTCTAGGACCATACTGATGAGCTGAGTGATGGCTGACTTCACAAGTTCAACTGAACTAGGGTCTAAGAATGTACTTAGAGCAGACCATACCTTTGAGCATTTTTGGTGAGCAAAAACTCTGCACTTTTTGGACAAAGTACGCACTTAGACCAAAATTTATTTTAGCAAATTGTCTCAGCAAAAATCAGAAGTCAAAAAGCAAAGTCATGCAATGTTAAAATAATGATCTTCTACACCAATAGCTTCCGCTATTCCTACTCGATATCACTAGGAACTTGAATGGGTCACAAAGACACAAATTCATGGTTTTAAAAGTTTGAAATACTTGAAATTGTAATGAAATACCTCATTATTAGTGAAACATGAGTAATCCATGCATTCTTAGAATAAAACTGACCCATTGTTTTTTTCTGGAGCATGGTATCATTACCACTGGTTGTAAATACTGTAGACAAAAGTAACAGTCTTTCGCGGTCATAATGATTCGGAACGACCAAAATTCAAGGACTTTCAGGACCCTCTGACATTAAATTCCAAAACTGTTCAAAATCCAATTTGCTTTAAAAAACTTTCCAGGTCCTGGTAAAAACGGAAATTTCTTTTTCAAGAACCTTAAGAATTCTTTAGAACCTGCGGCTATCCCAAAAAGAAATGAAAAATAAAAGGCGCAACTTTACTGCCATTAGCTGTTTGTGGGAGGCAGAAAATCCCACAAACAGCTAACGAGAGAAAATTTGATAATCCAAATGTGAAAGTGAAACTAACATCTTCCTTGACGTAGTAGCGCAGCGTGTTTTCCGTAGCGTCGAGAATGAACAGGCGTCGCTGGAAACTTTTGGCAGCTTTCCCACGTTTCCATAAATAGCCTTCCCTCCGACTACTAAGATAGAGCTGCTTTGTGCTACTCACAAATTCCTGTCGCTCGTACTTGGCACGAATCCACTGCTCGCGAATTACCCTACATTTTACACAAATAAGTTAAAATTACCCTATAAAATGTAAAGTCATTCTCAAACCTTAAGGCCCATTGGGCGACGCTGATCTCCGTTTCCTTAGCCCTCAGCTGCAGACCAGTTTTTACACAGCAAGACCATGGATACGGGGCCAGTGCATCGCGTGGTGTGCCTGTTTACGTCCCAGTTTTCGCCAATACTCATTGAACCTAACCATGGAGGGATGGCCAGGCTGAGTTGACCTGGGTGGCTGATTACATACCAGGATGGTCACCCATCCAAGTACTAACCGGGCCTGTGTTGATTAACTTTAATGACGCGATCAACGACGCTACCAACTGAGCCAAACCACCTACCCCATACCCGATATTTACACACAAATTAAGTTATATATCATGCACCAGTGAAATATGCTCATGAGTTGCATTACATTTTCAAGTAAATTAGCAAAAATTATTCCATATTTTCACACAAATTACCCTACATTTTCACACCAGTACAATGCAACAAATCGAGGTTAAAATGGCAAAACATCCTATCTGTTGTCAATGGTATATCAAGGAAATTGAAAAAAAAACTTTCTCTATGCAATGCATTTTTTTCAGACTTTTTCCCAATGTTTTTAATGTTGTTGTAAAATTACACAGATTTGCTTGCCGCATTTCATTATAAAATTAAGCAAACATATAAGTAGCATTTTGGAGAACTTTGTAGTTTGCAGTTAGGTCGTTTTGTCATAGACAACTGTAGATACAATATTTTAATATTCTGCCCTCAAAATACTGGAATATCACAAATTAAAAATATTGGAGCTGAACAGATCACTTACTAGGATAGAACAGATCGGCTAAAAAGACAGAAAAAAAACAGTCACTTACTGTGGGTCATTTCTCTTAGGGCGTTTGTAAGCCAGCGGAACGTTTGCCTCATATTTGTCTCTCGCCTTCTCATTTCCATTCTCACTCATAAACTTTCACACGCACAAAATCACTCACAATAAAAATCTCACGACCAGTGCGGAAGTCTAGGCTTGCATTTTGACAAAAATGCAATACAAACACTGAACAGTCAACACATTTTATAGTTACGGAAAGAAATTAGTAACATGGCTAGAAAACAGTGTTAACTATGAAGTCCGCACTTTCTGAGGGGTTCAGTGAAATCCAGATGTTTGCATTAAAAGTTCCGATGATCATGGTCTCACACTGTCAGTACTACTTTGCAGAATTCATTTTCCTCGACTTTTCCAGAAAAAATGAATGATTTTCCCTGACTGATATCTCCACGTGTGACATCAGTAAACTAACAGTGGGTTTATAAGTCTACAACAAAAGTTTGTTACACTGTTACGAACAATTCAAAGTGCAACTGGGACATATTTGTTTGACCAATGCTGTGTCACCTAATGACATTTGCTTTTAAGTGCCGTGTATACATTCATCTTATAATTATAATAATAATTATTATTCCCCTCCTCAAAAGAGAAAGAGTCTGGAGAGGGGGCAGTGACTTTCACCACCCCAAACAATTTTCGATATTTTACCATCAAAATAGCATATTTCCTAAACTCTTTGACCAACAACAAATCAAAATTCCCTCACTATTCCCTGACACTCTCCATTTTCCCTGACTTTCCCTGACTTGTTACAATTCCCTGACTTCCCTAAACTGCAGGAACCACGTGGAATTTGGGAATACTGCTTGGAGTTTTGCTAAAAAAACAGTTATATTATAATAACAGAGCCATAATAATATAGACAAACTAGAAATATGGGGCAGAGCCCAACATGAGGCCGCCCAGCGCCATAAGTCCGATGGGGGGTTAACTTAGGGGGGTGAAATTTACCTGGTATCAAAGTCACGTGGCCCAAAGTCAAATGCAGTAGCATACGCAGAACGCGCATTGTCGACTTAGGGTGTGTTAACATCCGCGCCTGCAACTTGTTTGTTGGTAGACCAAAGTTTAACAAATTTTTTTGTTTCAATGCGGGATGGCAGTCGATGAAGTTTGTTATCGATTTTCGGTAAATTGATCTGCTCCAGATATATTTGCGGTCAAAGTTTGAAGATGCCTGAAATTGTGCCGAATTTTGAACTTGGGTAGGTCAACATCTGCATGTATAACTTTTTTGTTAGTAAACAGAAGTTTACAAATTTTTTTTCTCCAATGCAGCAGAGAATGCTCTCGGTGAAGTTTGTGTCCTTTTGTCGATATCGTGACCGGTTCTTAAAATATTTGCGGTCAAATTCGAAAGTTGTCCTAAATCGCGCCAAATTTTAGACGTTTTTTGCCTTCCCAAATTTTAGGGGGGTGGTGCCCCCCAAATGTTGTATATAAGTGATAATGGTCTCCTTATGATCTGTCATGTGGCAAAGTTTCATGAGGTTACTCCCCCTAACCCTAAAGTTATAGGCGCTAATACACTGAATTAAAGCCAATTTTTGACCTCCTTTGAAAAAATTGTTGGAAAAGCCCCCATCCACAATGGGGTATAGGCTAGCAAGACTTGCACATTCTATAGCGTAAGAATTTCAGGATGCAGCACCCCCTAAGGGCCGAAATATTGTATTCCAAAAAATTCGATTTTCGGGGTATAATTGCACCTCTAAATCTCTGTAATTAGTAGACCAAAGTTCACCAAACTTTTTTGCCCAACGCGGGAGGAAACACTGTCAGTCAAATAGTTTTCCGATTTTGGATATCTTTATCCGTTCCAGAGATATTCGCGCTCAAAGTGAGAATGGGTCCAAAATCGGGCCAAATTTAGCATGTTTTTCGCGCCCAAAATTTTTGGGGGGGCAGGCCCCCAAATTTTTGGACCAGCATTTGTAAAGTGAACATGTTTCCAATCACGTGGCAAAATTTCGCAGAGATTGGCCCATGGACCTCGGAGATCTCGCAATGAAAGAAAGAATAAAGAAAAACTGTTGCAAAAAATAAGGCCTTCCGGAAACTACCATTCCGAGCGGCCTAATTATTACTGACAACGAAGTCCAACCTGGATCTGTGCGTCATCCCACTTGTCAAGCCGAAGTGATTTCACTTTACTGATGTGAGAGCCCAACGACCGATGAACTTGTGCACAGAGGTCGCACAGGAATAGACCGAGGTTATATGACGCCCACTCCGTGCCTGAACAGATACAAACAACTACTATAAGTACTACAACTACTACTATGCCACGGCACACTTCAGCAACTACAGGGTGCGGCAAAAAAAAGTAGCCCCCTAAAGTTTTTTTTCGCTGTCTATAACTTCGTCATTTTTTAACAGAATCAAATTTTATTTGGCAGTTAGATGTAACAGGTTTTAGCAAATAAATGTGTAAAATTTCAAATTAAAATTCCAAGTGGTCGCTGAGAAAACAGCGAAAAACTTTGGGGGCTACTTTTTTTGGGGGCACCCTGTACAATGACAACTATGACAACTAAAACATCAACTAGTACCTTAGCACACTAAAAACAACTACTACACCAAATACTACACAACATGAAGAAGAGATTATCAAAAACAACCAGAGATTATTGTCACAAATACATGTGTGCAGAATTCATACTCCATGAATGCATATGGTTGGTTACTCATTTTTACTCAAAGACGATGGTATTTGGTGATAAGCAAATATCAAGTAAGATATGCATAGATGGAATTGAGCTGGAAAATGTGGAGAAATTCACCTACCTGGGAAGCAACATGACATATGACCTGGACTGTTCAA
>Ga0209454_1001081_pt1 | contig 16167 bp, 10 predicted proteins | sample WorMetHERISLAND1_2_FD_187400 | JGI IMG/M metagenome (GOLD analysis project Ga0209454, IMG submission 187400) | Marine gutless worms symbiont microbial communities from Max Planck institute for Marine Microbiology, Germany - Olavius geniculatus... | ecosystem: Host-associated > Annelida >...
GATCCAATAAAGTGCAATGCAATAACATTTTATCGGTGTTTAAGAGCTCGGGTGGTGGTCCATTGTCGGTTCAGAGCGGTGACATTGTGTACTCCGCGGGCGCCGGCAGCGTCAGCGAATCAGACATTGACATTGTGCTGAGTCGCGATGCCGTTGACCAATCAGCAGCCGGCACCAGTCACAATGCCGACACCCACCAACAGGTCTCTCTTCACTGTCTCAGTAAACGACATATGTACAAATTTATCTTGAACTATAACCGTTATTTCGTTAATTGTTGACATATCATGGGATAGTCTTTTGGAAGGAGGCAGCATGCCAACACGTCAACTGTTAAGTAAGTAAGTAAGTGAAATGTAAATTTGTATAGTGCATATTGGTTAATTAATTTCTAATGCACTTAATGTTAACTAAATAAAAGGTGTAATTAGATGAATTAATATTGCTGATTATTTATCATTTTGACCTATAACCCATTCTCAATGAAAGCTTTTGTCCGTCTGCCCTTGCGAGTCTGGTAGCTGTTTATTATTCTGTACTACAACTGCCTATAGGCATGATAGTTTTTGCATTAGTTGTAGTGGTGTTTATTGTCTGCATTGAAAGTAAAGTAAGTGTTGTTGTTGTTGTTGTAGTTTGAGTTCAGTGACGTGCTGGTACATCAATGTATTCACACCATTGAGTACTGTTTGGGCTGCATTTCACACACTGCTTCATATCTACGACTCTGGGCGCTCAGTCTTGCACATGCTGGTCAGTCAGCCAGTTAATCTATTTTATACTTGGTCTACTCTTAAATTTCTGTTGTGTTCTGGAAGATTAGGAAATGTTGGCTAATTACATAACATCTAGGAAAGGTCAGATAATTCAGTCAATTAATCAGTCAGTTTGTAAAGTTCTTCTTTAACGTTGTTCTCTGATGCATCAGTAAAACAGTTAATTTCTGTATATTGTCTACTTGTATTTTTATCTTTGTAGGCATGATCAGAAAGCCATGTCTTTAAGCTTAATTTGAAGCCTTTTTACACGTGAAAGCAGCTACTGCTTTAGCTCATTTTAGCCATTGCAATTCTGTCTGTCTGTCTGTTCGTCTGTCTGTCTGTCTGTCCATCACACGGGTGGATCAGTCAAAAACGGCACAAGCTAGGGTCATCAAATCTTTACCATCAGCTGCTTGGAAGACTCTAGTTTCAGGAACCATAAAGCTTTTCCAGAAATTCGAAAGGGGTCACCCCAAACGAGGGTGCTAAATGAGAGGGCGGTGGGCAAAATTTGCGATTTTTGGCTAATAATTTAACGGTGCGAGATAAGGTCTAGGTTACTATTAGTCACTAATAGGAAGTTGTACATTGGCTCTCGATTGCCACCAAAGTCAATGACCTTGGATGACCTTTAATGCCAAAATAGGGGTTTTTATGGATTTTTTGGCGATTTTGGGCTGCAAGACACATTTGAAGAACGAATTTTGCTGAATTCACTACAGATAGACTTAGACAAGCTGCATACGAAATTTTCAGCATTGAACTTTGATTTCAATGATCTAAGTCTCAGCCTTCTAGGTTCAAGGAAACCTGCGCACGAGGGCCTCAAAGAGCGATACTTTATAAAAGTCGTTATTTTACCGTTGTTGGCAAGTCTATCGTGAAAACAGTTGCAGATAGGCATGGCTATACTGAATACCACAACAAACACTAGTGACGAGTTTTTAGCTGTATCAACATCGATAACTTTGAAAGACCCTGAACTCCGAAAATAAGGGGCTACATTGTTTTTTTGCAATAGGCTATATGTCGGCTGTGCAGCGCACTTCAAGAGTCAGTTGCGACAAAGTGGCTGGAGATAGACTAAGGCAATTTGCGAACAGGAACTTTTGTAGGCTTTCGAGCATCTCGTGAGCATTAGCTCAAATTTCTTGTCTATTGATGTCACTTCCACCGCTACACTGCCGGGTAATGATCTTGGGCAAGTTGTTCACACGAGGCTATCTCTGTCACCAAGCAGTATAATTTGGTACCGGCTTCACCATTGGGAAGGTAGCGGCAGTAAACGAGAGTTTTGGTCCTTTTCTCACATAGCTGAGATGAGCACTGAGCTCAGAGTCACAGAGAGTGTGCTCAGTGTCTTTGGTTACGAAAACTAAATGTTTGATTTTGGACTTCAAAATTTAATAAAAAAAATTTCCGAAAATTAAAAATAATATTTAATCTGCTACATTTTGTTTTACTAAGGGGACAGGAGGGTGATAGGACTACATTATGTGAGATAACATAGCCTGATGTTGAGCAGGCATAGCTAATTAGCGTACCGTATGCAGCAACTTTGCAACAGCTCGCTGTGATTCATTCACTGCCGTCTGATAGTAGCGAGAGCATCTTTGCTTGATTTGCTGCTAGTATACGGGTTTTTCGGACTTTATATTTCTATGAGTGTGTCTTCATCTCAATTCCCCAAATATTCTATAGCCCGTTACCTAAGCCAAATTCCCCAACCAAACATCACTAATAGGACGGTGGGCCAGTTTATGTCTACATAATACATCTAGTCTTGTCAGTGGGTGGTCTGTACACCAGTAAAAGAATTTTGAAAATCAGTCAATACTTGGTAAAGATATGAACAAAAGTAACGTGCCACGTTATTATGGACCACAGCGTATGTATCTCTGTCGGTTGTGTGTTCGTACAGAGCTATCGGAGGTGCTATGGAGCATGGTCTTACACCTTGGGTTCTCGGTGGGAGGTGTGTTGGGCCCCATCCTGATATTTCTACTGTTTGCTCCATGGGCCATGCTCACCGTGGCTATACTACTTGTCATGGAGGGCCTGTCCGCCTTTCTGCATACATTACGTCTCCACTGGTTAGTGAATTTTAAACCTTTTATGTTAGATATGGTGTGATATTTGATTTGCACTGAAAAACTGGAAGGTACTTTTAAATCTAGGCTTATGCGCCCTGATTCTTTCTGAGACTTTGGCGCTTTATAAATCATTTACTTACTTACTTACTTACTTAAAAATCGAACTGTTTACCTCATCTTCTCGCATTTACAACAAGTCAGCACCAACGCAGCAGTTCTGCCTCACAATTGATATTGTGACAATGGCTGGCGATATATCAAAATTTTCTTAGATTACATTAAATTAGATCAGATTAGAAACCTGCCAGTTTGATTTAGCATGTAAACTGGACATGCTAAAACATTAATGGGCATAAACAGGGAGAAATGGAACAAGTGCTAATTGTTAAAAGTCAAAAAACCAAAAGGCAGATAGGTTACAAAAGAGAATAGGAGTCCGAGGTCAAAAAACCTTAAATAGGAAGGAAATGTCGAGCACTGATAGTTGAGAAAAAGCGTTTATGTCAAAAAATTGAAACCGGAAGAACGTTTCACTGCAGGTCAACCAACATTAAGGTCAACTCAGCCTTTCATCCCTCCGGGGTAGGTAAATTGAGTACCGGACTGTCTGGCTGGGGTTGAGGTGGGGCATCTTCACCTGCATTGGGTGGCAGGTAACACTGAGTGATCTCGTATGTCGGGTGACACTCTGTAGCTCTGAGGGTTGTGTGTCAGTTATCCGAAGGTTCAACCGTCTGAAGGTGTATTTTACTGCAACATACATTTTTACTAACTTTAACCCTCACCCTAGCTCTAAGCCCAACTTTAACCTTAACCCTACTTTTCGTTAAGAGGAAATGTGAGATTGAGTCAACATCTGTAGAAGTGTATTGGAAAGAACCTTAAACTAGTGATGATGACTCGATATATCGATATATCGTTTTCAATATTGATGTATCGTATTGTTGGAAAAAATATAACATTTTTCGATATATTATGATATTTATTATATATCGTGATATTTTTTATATATAACAATATTTTTACGCCAAACGTTAATATTTTTATTACTGCATTACAAAACTAGAAAGCAGTCATAGCCCAGAGGTACCTCCGCCAAGGCAAAGCTATTCGCCAGGTGGCGTCACCATCTTCGCTTTGCCAGCGGTTCCCTTATGCCCCCTTTAACGCAATGGTAACGAAAATTTCCAAGTGATCCAGAATCCAGGATTCCTGCCGGATCACGCCAAAATTGAATCACTGGTAGTTTATGCCATGCCCGACGTACCCTCAAAATTTCAGAAAGATCCGTCCATAACTTTTCGAGTCATCTTGTGGACTCGCAGACAAACAAACAAACAAAAACTGGCAAAAACATTACCTCTTTAGCGGAGGTAAAAATAACAATAAATGGATGGAGAAAATTACAAAATAACCAAAGCAAACTAACAAAATAGTGTCGTAATTTAACAACACTTACGACACTCTTTACTTTAGTTCATTGACACATTTTAGTATTTATTTACAGCATACTGTTATTGTAGGGTAGAGTTTATGAGCAAGTTCTACGATGGAGAGGGTTATCTGTTTGAGCCATTCTCATTCGAAGCCTGCTTCTGCCTCGTGGCTGACGAGTGAAATACTAGACATTTCAACTGCATATCATCAACTTCTAGCTTATTTATACTTCCAATCTAGGACTTGCTTTTCTTTATTGCGTATGTGGCCATGTCGTAGGCTGCATTACAGATCTTGCTTGTCTGTTTGTCCGTCTCTCCCATATGGGCTCCTAAGTCAAAAAGGAAATTCAGTGTGGCCACAATCCTGTAGAACTTGGAATACTTTGGGAATTTTCTGAACCTTGAAGACTCGGAAAATTCTCGGGAAGTTCTGTGAAACCTCAGGGGAAATTGCAACAGAGAAAACAGCATCACCAGATTAATATTTCATTGGTTCTGTTTTCCCCAGGTAGTGCAGAAGCAGACATTGGGTGTGGTGGAATACTGAGCAGACATTTTATGGCCAGTTGTGCCAGAGGTATTCCTACCAGACATTATTAAAATTGGATATCCCTTCTTCAAGTGACCATCGAATATGATTGGGATGTTTTTTTTCTGTACACCGTGTAGAAATGAATTTACTGCTAAGATTCTTAGCTGTGGCTATATGCTATCAGCTTTATGCTTGTAAGCGGGACTTCTGATGATAATGCAGAAGGCCATATATTATGCCATGCTCAGCCTGAATAGTTTTCTTTCCTGTTTGGAAAGATTTTGAAATATTGTTGGCGTGTTTTTTTGTTGTTAATACTTACAATTTCTCTTCAGGTGGAGTTTTTGCTGTAAAAATGAACAGTTTTTATTCCACTGTGTATATTACTGATGTATTCGATTCGCTTTTCACACATTTATTAGACTGTAACGTCAGTGGTTTTGAGTCTTCGAATCTCTATCAAGTTAGCACACTTGTGATGTGATCGTGTTCGTAGGCCGATCAAATTTTCACCAAGCCAGATTTGTGCATTACAAGAGTTCACTGCTGTTTTGGAAGTGTTGAAACTACCGTTGTATTATATTTGATATTTGTTGTGTCATCCTGTGGATTGTGGTATTATTGTTGCAGAAAATGGATTAAGTGTAACATACCATACTAGTACAAGTAAATTGAGCAAAGCTCACGTGATAGCAGCGGTCCTGCCACTTTGGCAATCAGTATACAGCATGCAATAAAATAATATTAATAATTTTATACGCAATTCACTCTTAAAATGTGTGTCGAAACTTGAAATTGCAAAAAATTATTAAGAACCACTATTTTGGGGGTTCAAGGTCATTCAAGGTCACTGACGTTGACATTCCTAAGAAGCTCATCACTAGTGCTTGTTATCATAAGCAGGATGTCTATACCTATCTGCAACTGCTTACATGCTAGACAAGGCAATATCAGTAAAATAACCACTTTTTAGAGGAGTAGCCCTCTTTTACGCTTTCGTGCGCAGGCCTCCTCGAACCTAAGGGGTCGGCATTTGGATCACTACAATCTGTGTTTAATGCTGAAAATTTCATACGCAGGTTGTCTTGGTCTATCTTCAGGCATTTCGTCGCAATTCACTCTTGAAATGTGTGCTGTAGCCAAAAATTGCGAAAAATTCACTAAAAACCCTCTTTCGGGGGTTTAAGGTCATCAATGTTGATAAAATTAAAAAGCACATGACCAGTGCTTGTTATGATAAGCAACATGTCTGTGCCTATCTGCAACCGCTTTCACACTAGAAGAGCCAACAGTAGCAAAATAATGTCTTTTTAAGAGAGGTACCCCTCTTTGACGCCCTCGTTCGGGGGGCGCAAAATTTTGTCACGATAAACTAGTCATTGGGACAGCCAACAGTGAAGATTTTGTGATCCTAGCTTGCACCGTTTTGATACAGATCACGAGTGTGACAGACAGACGGACAGGCAGACACCTAGATGATGGCCAAAATGCACGATGCATTCTGCTATTGCACGTAAAAATGTTTTTTTGTAGTAATTGATTTAACTTGAATGGCTTAAGCTGTTACGAAAGACTTTTCGTTCATTTGAGAATGTGGCATCTTGTGCCTAAATGTTAATTTATGCTGTTGTGTTTTCCTTACTTTCAAGCGTCAGCTGAAGACATACATTTTTGTGAAATATTGATGACAAAATGTATTAAGCGCATTAGAGATCTTTTTGAGTATGTGCTATATAAATTTACACTTTACTTACTTACTTACTTACTTACTTTACTTACCATCTTTTTGTATTTCTGATATAATCTGAATCTAATCTCGAACAATTTCATGTAGCGTCAACAGTAATTGTGAATCCAAAGTTTCTTTTTCATGTAGTCAGGATCCGATCACTTTAACTGCCGTGCTGTGGCAGCATAATTTGTATTATTTAAATGTTAAAATCTTGAAAAAGTGAGTGAGTGAGTGCATAGGGTTTAATGTCCCGCCCGACACAGTATAGGTCATTTCCGGGGTGGCCTTTGCAGGCAAAATTGCACGTACACATAAAAACGGAACAAAAAGTTTAACCGTTGCAGGAAGTTTAACCTTTATAAAACACGAAAGACTAAAAAAATGATGGAAACCTAAAATTGTAAGAACCGTCGATTATAATTATGCGTATGTTTTGAAAATGGCGGTTCTAATAATCTTCTCAGTTTTTCTCCAGACAGTCATCAATCTCATCCTGCTGTCTATTGGAGGACAGGGGACTAAAATCTTGAAAAAGCTACGTACATTGTGTTGTGATGATATTTTGTTTATGTTCTTCTCTTCATTTGTACTGTTCAGTTATTGTTAATACGCCTGTACCTCAGTGCCAACCAAGTTATGTCGTTTTGAGGTAGTTAGAACAATTCTGGCGATCATAGGCTTGTTGGATGAGAACGGGGGTGACCACTATTGGGGAATTCTGAAGCTATGGTACCGTGAATTGCGAAGGTTAAAATATTGGCAGAGAGAGTCAATATTTGTGACAACAGTAGGTCAAAAAAGTAGGCCGAGCAATTTTCTGACAGACATTACAAATTTCCGACAAAATTCCAACAGACAGCTGCAAATTTCCGACCGAAGAGATTATGGGTGATCAAAATTTTAATGTTGTTATTAGGTTTCTCTAGAATTGGCGTTTCCAGCCCCAAATTTTATATTTTTGGATGAAAATTTTCTGATAAGAAGCAGATTTTTCAACAGTTCAAAATTTAGGGGACTTCACGATGCTGTTGTTGTGTAGCATAACAGCTTTGATGTTGCATTATTATACTATTATTGCTGTTATGTTCTGTATAGCCTGATCAAGATGGTGAGAAAGGGAGAAGTTTTCCCCTGGCCCCGCGATGTTTGGGGGCCCCACCATCTCTCAAAAAATATGAAGTACACCAGAATGCACCATGTTGAAAAGCAAAAATCAAAAATTTTATCCCCAGACGGGCCCTGCGAGATTGTTTTCCTTAGGCCTTGCTGTGGAGCTCGACGTCCCTGGTTTTGTTTTCGTAATGTTGTTGTGCATTGTTTGGGAAATTTTAGGGAACTGCAACATGAGGATTGGGGAAATTTGTAAGAATCTCAGTGCCTGTAGAGTGGTCACCTTTTCATAATCGTTCACACTGTTATAAATATTTGTTGAGACACTATTAATTATTGTACATTGTCGTTCGTTCAACTGTGTTACGTTTTTTTTGTTGCTACAAATTTCTGTCAACATTGAACTTTTGATGTTGTTCTTCATATTGTTGTGGTGGCAAATAATAAATGTGAGTTTAAATGATTTATTGGTCATTGTGCTGATTTTTTGTGTTTAATCAATCGTGCAGCTAAGCCCCTTATGAAGAAGAAAGCATTGTGACTTTTTAGTTTTCTTTTTTTACAACATGTGCCAGGCAAAAAATATAGTGGGAAAATCATAGTGCAGGACTTTCGGCTTTTTTTTTCGTTAATGATATAAGATGCAAATATTCACTTGAGTTGTATGTAGATATGGCTGTAAAGAAGAGTGGTGTGTCCAAAGACAGCAATGTTCAGACATTTAGAGATAAAGCAAACATTATTGCAAAAATTGTGTGATCTAGCCACTCATCGGCTCTCCACTGGTTCCGAAGTAGACGACTGGCCTTAAAATAATCCTGACTTAATTGGACAAAAATTTGTTACGCATATACCGTCCAGCTGCGTGAAGCCAAATAATTGAGAACAGAAGTTCAAAGGAATCTAATAGATAGGGAAGTGAAATAAAATGCATTTCTGGTTATAGCTGAAGTTTTTTGTTAACAGTTTCGCAATTCGCAATAAGCTTAAGCGAAACAATTCTGTACTTCAAATTGAGCGACATTCCTACTCCCATAGACACGCGTATTTGTTTCGAAAAGGTTTAGGAAATTTATTTATGCCCCACCTCCTATGTTTATGTTTATAAACAGCAAAATGGCAGACAATCTTCGTTCGTCTCGTCTTCCTCCAGGATGGGAAGCAAAATACGACGTCGTGCAGAAGCGATAGTAAATTTTTGACACTTTTGTTTGCTATTGTTTGCAGAAATCGTGAGTTATCGATTTTTCTAGCTTGTACTTCACAGTATCATCAAAGGGGGCGTGGTCTGGAGAGGGCTTGAAAACAGCACTGAAGACAGCACGACGTTTTCTTGCGCAGTCATACAGCATTTTGCTTTTTTGCAATCTCATAGTGAGGTTAAATAGGTTTTGTAGTTTTTTTCGTTTTTTTTGTTATGGCTTTTCCTGTAGGTCATATAATAATAATAATAATAATGTTGGAATCAAAAGGATACAAGACTGTGGGCGGAGCTGGATAAACATATGTAGCAGTTACGTGGGTTAAATTTAACTATAGGTCCGTTGGCAATAATCGCTGTTTTTGCAACTCAAAAACTGCAGCAAATGTTAGAAAAAAACACTATTATGAAGAATTTACCTGCGGGACAGTGAAGATTTCCTTTGTTCTTTATATGCTGCTTATTCAGGATCTGCAGTAATCGATGGAGATCTTTCCAGCAACGGACGTATTGTTCAATTTTACCGTTGCGTGGTTCTAAAGATGATGTATTGTGTATGTTTGTGTTGTAATCTAGTTTCTTCATTGATCACATTAACAAGACAACGACATGGGAAGACCCTCGGCTGAAGCAGCAGCACACCCAGGTATGTTGATAAGTCGATAAAACTCACGTTGCGCTGCAGTCATATATAGTTGCCTGTATTCTTTACCATGTGTGATTAGCGTTTGTTTAGGGTACTATTATGTTAATTAGCTCAGAGGAATGCCAAATGTCCAAGGTAAGAACAGAAGCGCAGCCGCTCGTTTAATAGACACATCTTATCAGACCGGTATCACAGCAGCGAATGAGTATGCTACTGCTGAACTGCTCTCGTTGACTGTCCACTGTCTGTCTATCGTCAAACTTAGAGATCGTCGGCAAGTAAATAAGTAATTGCATCAGCCACTTGGGATTATAACGTGGCAAAAAATCCATATCGATTATCGTGGCAGTTCATACCATGACATCGGGATATCGTGAGAGCAGAGACCTGAGTGGTAAGGCAAGTGGGAACGAGGGATTTGAGGAATGCAAGGAGCTTCTGAATACCGCACGACAACGACGGGGGAACATGGTGGGAAGGGAGCAGGCAGCAGCCAGGGCCTCTAATACTGATGACCCCATGCAGCAGCTGCAGTATCGCCAGCAGCAAACATGCACCGTTTTTTGCTACTGATAGTTTGTTGACTTAAGTGATTAAAATGAGATCACCCTCACCATCACCTCCCACCTCACTCAGTCGTCATGCACTGCAGTCTGTTGCAGATCATGAGGTGGGTGTCTAAATGTTACCAACTCACAAACGCCCGCGTCTTCATGCTATTGCAGCTATTTTGGTTTATTAGAATAAGTCAGGTGGCATGTGCTGGTGATGTCTGCGTGATATCATAGGCGTGGTTTGTCCTATGATATAGTAAGGATGCGTGGCTGGCGAATAATATCGTGATATCGGCTTATTGATATAATCCCTATCGGCCACCACTACTAACATAACGTAGCCTCTACAGGTGTGTGTTTGTCTGAGGTTTGGTGTATTTTGGCATATGTGCCATATATCCATCCTCAGTTCAAAAGTTCATGTCAGTGAAGGTAATTTTAATCTTATAGCAGTAATGGGGTAATATTTTAAATTTTGTATTTTCGGTAAGCCCACATTGTGTTGCATCAGCATTACTCTTTAACTGCTGAATTTCGTTTGTCTGCAGTAGTGTTGTGCAATATCTGAAATTGGAGCCACGATACCGATACTGTCTCAGGTATCGAGTATCGTGATACTATCACGATATTGGAAGTTCATACGAAATGTTGGTCCATAAGCTTGTCAAGAGGGTAGTAAAGTTACCTGCATCCCGCAACGTTTGGGTGGCCCACTGTCGCCTAGAAATATATGTTTACTGTTTGTCTGACAAGCTTTAATGTGACGTGCTTTTTTGTTGCTGTCACGCACTGTGCAGTAATTGTCAACAGTAGAGTGAATCAGTTGCAAACTGCATGGTATCAAAACTGGTATCGTCACGATACTTGGCGGTGTCATGGCACCATGATATATCGAGACCTCTTCGATACTGGTATCGAAACGTTGGTATTCACGATACTTATCGAGGTATTGAAAGTATTGCACAACACTAGTCTGCAGTTAGTTTGCTTGATGTGGGTGACCGACGCATGGAGAACAGTGTCGGGAAAATGTCGGGTGCCGGAGAGCACTCGTTGGTATTGTTGACTGACACGTTTTCTTATGGAATGATTCCATCAGTAGAAAGGGCAGGCGTTGCTAGTGCCAGCAGTCCACGTGTAGCTTTAGCATCGCTACAGCGATACTGTGGCTTGCAGATATTTATGTTTGATTGTTAGCGTTTAGATAGGTTGGTTATTCAGGGTTCCTACAGGTCACTGTAAACTGGAAAATGTCAGGGAATTTGTGTTGTCAGGGAAAGTCAGGGAAATTACAGGGAACAATATTATTTTTGAAAAGTCAGGGAAGAGTCTGGGAAAATGATCTTGGATCATACAGACTGCAGATAACTGTGATTTTTTGCATCTCCAAATATTAAAAAGCAGGCACATTTGTGGCTTCCATTGAACGACCAAAAGCTAAAAATGTTTCAGCTTCAGGGGGGCTTTGCCCCCATAACCCCCCGACCGGGGCATCTGTTGTTTGCATATTGCTTTATTAATACCGTTTCATTACTTCATACCATTTATGTCATTTGTGCAATAGGGTTATTGTTTTGATAATGTCAGGAAATTGTCATTCTATAACTGGAAAAGTCAGGGAAAAGTCGGAGAATTTCGCTACAGAAAACCTGTAGGAAGCCTGGTTATTCTGTAATGCTGTTTTGTTACTTACTGCATAGCAGCAGCAGTCGCAGCCAACACAGCAGCATCAGCAGCAGCAGAGACCAGGCAGCGCCAGTACCAGCAGTCCGTACAGAGTGTCATCATCACCTACGTCATCCCGTCGACACACGGAAGTTGACAGTCGCGGAGGTGGTCATGTTGGAGCAAGCAGCAGCAGTGCAGCTGAGGTACAGAACTGTTTATAAAGCTGTTTTTTGATTGCCTAACTGTTTTCGTTCGTTTATAGAGAAGTATATTATAAATATACTAATTGCGTGCCCAAGCCTACTATGGTCTGAGTGTGGTAGCTGTTAGCAAAGACGTTTTAATTTAGTTCTAATTTCTGCTGATGGCACGGTAGATGAAAACTTTAAAAGAGTTTCGTTTTTCGTATTGAGATTGAAATTAGACTGTTATTAACATTATTAGAATGAAATTAGCGTATTTATAATATACATATCTATTGGCCTGCCTAACGTGTTAGACCACGTTAGGCCATCAAAAATGCAGCTTAACTGTATATTAGTGTGACCATGACTATGACAGCTGTGTTTTTCTTCCATTCTATTAGGTTTTCAGGAGTATGTTTTAAGAAATTGTGTTGTATATTTTGTAAGTATAAGTGCACTGTTATTGTATCTATGTATATGTGTTACAAAGTGCCAGTGCAGCCACTGGCTGCCATATGCAATAAACCATACATTATTCTCTGACCATACTTATGTAACGGTCACGCTTACGGTATTGTTGTCATCTATCATCATCTGTTGTCGTTGTTGTTGTCTCTCTGTCTGTCATGGATATATTGTGGCTAAATGGTGCAAGATAGGGCCTGGGTTGCTATTGATCACTTATAGGAAATTGCATACACCCTTTCAGATGAGATGAAAATCATGGACCTTGGATGAACTTGAAGGTCACCGACAACCAGTGCGGTCAGCTATCCTAGCGACAGCTGGGCTTTGTGTTATGATTAGGTACGTCGGTCTGTTTCCCCGCACCGACCGGCTACTGCCACAGGGTCGGCATCATCGACCGGTGGCACGCCATCACGACTGAGCAGCAGTCACAGCACGAGCCAGCAGCAGCAGCACAGGTCGAGCCCATCGAGACACGGCGCCAACGATCGGCCCACACAGGGCTCCACCAAGTCTTCGTCAACGCAGAACACGCAGGACCTGCTCAACAAGGGTACTACTACCACCACTGCTGCTTCTGTGTCAAGCGCTGAAAATTGAACCACAGGAAATGCCAAACAAACTGACTTTTCCAAAGCAAAGCATTGTATACATTCTATGTAGGTACTTAGCATATACAGTATATTCAGTGCTTAAACTGATCAGTTAAAGCAGTGATTTTCAACTGGGGTTCCGCGGAACCCAAGGGTCCCGCGAGCATCTGCCAACGGTTTCGCATCGGGCCAGTAACAAATAACCTAGCATGCGAAATACGCCAGACAATGTCGTAGGAATACTCAGTGACTCAGCGTCGAATCCTTTGTTCAAAATTGCATTTCTGCACGTCTGTTTTTGCGTAGACCTACTGTGCTGAATCATTTTTGTTGTTAGTAATTTTGGCATTTGCATTGTAGACCTATATTAAAACGTAGGCCCCTTATGCATGACATTACTCAGCTCTGAGGATTATTGCATTATCGGATATGAAGAAGAAAAGAAGAACGTATTGATTAGGGTTATGGTTACAAAATTGTTTGACCATTTACTTCGTTAATTCAATTCCTTATAGGTGTACACTCTGCTAAAAAAATTTTAAAAACCGTATATGTCTGAGGGCATCCAAGTAATAAATTTTTTGGGTTGGTGGCGGGGGCTAACTGGCCAATGACCGCCTCGCCTTTTCTGTTTGGTTAAATACCACAACTTACTTCTGCCTACTAATGCGGTCAAATTTCATATTGTAATTGATCATCTTTGCCTGCTTTGTCGTCTCCATGGGGGCTCTGTCCTGCTAGGGAAATGAGTCCATAGACACACTGTAGCTTCAAACTCACCTACATTGCTGGACTCATGGATCATTGCTTGGGGTTCCGTGAGTGTCCTTTACGCTTGTGTAGGGTACCGCTGCAGCAAAAAGGTTGAAAAACGCAGAGTTGCAGTATAGCTGGCAAAGGTTGTTTTTTCGTAATATTGTGCCAAAATTGTTGACTTACATGTGACGTACAACTTAAGTACCGGTATGACTTACGTATCGCAAGCAGACTAAGTTTTGTGAGCCACACTGTACTGGTAGGCCTACATGCCTACATGGTGTTTGTGTCGTAGTGAGAAACAAACCGATGTCAGAATTCCCATAGAGCAGTTGTTTTGCTGCGAAGCCGGCTCTGCGTTCATGTTACTTGAAACATAAACTGGCACGTCTATATTGTACTTTTTTGAGAATAAGTCAAGTTCGATGCCCGTGTGTTTGTTTCATAGTGAGAAACAAGTTGATGTCTGAATTTCCTGAGAGCAGTCGTTCGGTGGTCGAACTAGCTCTCGAGACATGCTCCTACGACGAGGGAAAGGCTCGCCAGCTGCTGGCCACTTTCAATGCTCGGCCCGCTACAACGACTACCGCTACTTCCCATAGTGCTACGGGGTCGGACCGGGACTCGCGAGTCAGCATCACAGTTACTGCGCCAACAGTGTCAGCGTCGTCTGTGTCGGCTGACGCTGGCATGTCTGGCGTGGCGGGAATAACGTCGTCATCGGATGTGTCTGTGAGGCTGCAATCATCATTGCGGCCCAGATCTGCTCTGACATCAGGACATGCAGGTAGCAGTGATAGTAATAGTGCCAATAATTCTAGTAATAGTGTGTAAATAATCTCCACATCACTGTTGGATGTGTTGATGAGAGTGCCGTGAAACATGTATCGATCTGGGCTGCATTTTCGAAACTTTTCTAAGACATTTTCCAAAGATCTTTCTCTGCGAGAATTATTTAGGAATTCCGGAGACGTTTTTTTTCCATTTGGCAGAAATGTTGGTCAGCTGGCTAATTTTGCATGATCACTAGTTTTTGTGACTTTGCGTTGGGCCAGTCCACAGTGTGTTACATGTTTAAAGGATCATTGTTGCGATGCTTTTGCAGGCTGGATGTCTACTTTCTTCCAGCCAATGCTAGAATCCATCCAGCATGTAGTTGCTATTTTTATCTACGCCATCCAGCTGAATATCTCACAGATCTCGACTTCGCTAATGACATTGTTCAAGTGTTTGAAACTGTAGCAAATGACCGGATTTTTTTACGGAAACAGCTGCAGCTACAGTCAGCTTGACCGCCAACCAGTCAACTAAAGGTGATGATCATAGGTGAAAAACTCACAGGAATCGTTAAGACAGTAGATGATTTTTGTTATCTAGGCTCTTGGGTAGCTGGGTCAAACAAAGATATGAACAGTCACGAGGCTCAGGCATGGACAGCAATGGACAAGCTTTCAAGAGTTTGGAAGGCATCACAGATTTCTCGTGAGCTCAAACTTCGTGTTTTCAAAACCACTCTTGTAGCCATACTACTCTGCAGTAGTCAGTGCTGGACCCTAAGAGCTGCACAAGAATGTGCACTCAATGGGACCTATGCTTACCTGCTCCACAAAGCTTTTAACGTTTCATACAAAGACCATATTTCGAACGTTACTCACTCTGTATGGATCTCTGTCGCCATTCGGTTTAACAATTTGCCGTAGACGTCTACAGTTAGCAGGACACTGCTGCAGAAGAGTTGGTGAACCAATTTACTCCATTCTGTTTTTTTAAATCTGAAACTTTTCGGCCCGGTGGTCACGCTCGCAGGAGTTACGTCAAAACCGTGCTGCATTATTTCGGTTTACATTCAGTCATGACTTGTCGTGAGTCATGGCATCATGTGATGAGCGGCGTGCTGGTTCTGGTGGAGTTGCCTTTTTGTGGTGGAACCAACAGCTAAACGGTTTAGCTGCCGTCGAAAGAATGTTGACAACAAGCCTTGGCATAGCATGTTGACGTCTGTACTCGACGACAATCCGTTCGACAAAACGGCTGCAAATGACTCTGCATCCCCCTTCCCTCACTCTTCTCGTATTATCTCTGATGAGAGAAGAGGAGTTGGTGGGCTATCACAACAACAACATCAGTGGCATGTCGTCTGCTCTGGGATTGACGTCAACGTAGAGCAAAGAAGGAGGTCTACGACTTGTGTCTGTCTATCTGTAAGTCTATATCATCTATTGGTCTGTGTGTCAGGAGAGAGAAAAGTACATGAGAGTGCTGCAGTTGGTCCACTGGCACACAAGACTCTGGCAAAAGGACCCGATCCAAGTCTTGCTCAAGGACCTAACAAGAAGCTGCTGCTGTAAGAATCTACTGCTCAGCCACTTAATAATTTTGAAATTTATCTGTTTTTTATCTCATGTTGTTTTTTTTTGTTCTTGTGCTCT
>Ga0209454_1001085_pt1 | contig 16157 bp, 15 predicted proteins | sample WorMetHERISLAND1_2_FD_187400 | JGI IMG/M metagenome (GOLD analysis project Ga0209454, IMG submission 187400) | Marine gutless worms symbiont microbial communities from Max Planck institute for Marine Microbiology, Germany - Olavius geniculatus... | ecosystem: Host-associated > Annelida >...
ATAACCTCCAACAAGCTGAGTCAACATACTATATATAGCTAATTTTTAATTTACTACCACAACATATGGTAGTAGTAAAAGGAATATTAGAGGTTGTTGGACAGGCTGTAAACCCCGCCGCTACATCCGAATTTGTCTAGAGCAAAACTATAAATCCCGGTATTTTTGAGTACCAATCGGCGTAGACGGCCCAATAAGGCAGCTTGACCGCGAATCTCTTCAAGCGCCATTTTTGCGAAAAATTCAGTTAGGAAGCCAATCGATGTCTGATAACACGACCGCTTACACGATTTCTGAGACGAATGCACCCGCCTGGCACAAGGGCTGGCTGCAGACTCTGGAAAATCCCAAATACCTCCAGCACCTTCTGCTGGTGCCGGTTCTGATTTTCTTCCTCGTCTGGAATGTCATTCCGCTGTTCTGGCTGGTCGGACTAAGCTTTTACAAATATGTGCTGGTTACCGGAGAACCACTGAGATTCGTGGGACTGCGCAATTTCATCAGCATCTTCAACAGCTATGAAATCTGGCATGCGCTGAGCAACACATTTTTATTTGTCATTCTCGGTGCGGGCACCCAGACCTTTCTGGGCGTTATTCTGGGTTTTATATTCTGGGGCAGTAAAGATCTGCCCGGCAGGCGAATCGCCTTGACCCTGATCTTCACGCCCATGATCATGGCGCCCCTGGCAACCGGGTCTTTTTTTAAAATCATTTACGATCCCGTTTTCGGAATTTTGAACTACTTCATTAAAGGAGTCTTCGGTGTCACCATCGATTTCTTGGGATCCTATGCCTGGGCTTTCCCGGCGGTTTTGCTGGTTGATACCTGGATGTGGACGCCCTTTATGATGATGATGACCCTGGCTGCCCTCGGGTCCGTGCCCAAGGCCGAGCTCGAGGCCGCCGAAGTCGAAAACCTGTCCTGGTACCAGCGCCTGGTTCACGTCGTGCTGCCCCATGGGAAATTTATCCTGATGCTGGGCATCCTCTTGAGGACGATCGATTCCTTCAAGTCCATGGACATTATCTTTACCATGACCAGGGGCGGTCCGGGCAACGCTACCGAATTGATCGGCATTACCTTGTATCGCCAGGCATTCAACGCCTTTACCATGGGCAAGGCATCCTCCCTGGCGATTATATCCCTGTTGATCGCCATATCGTTTACTTCAATCTATCTATATGTGCTCAAAAGAAAGGAGGCGGCGGCTTAGATGGCTGGTCAGCACCGTCAAAACGGCTTAAAACGATCGCTGTATCACTTGCTGCTATGGGCGATTTCCATCCTGTTTTTCTCTCCTATCATTTGGATGATCATCTGTTCTCTCAAAACCCGAGAGGAAATCCTGACGATACCGCCCAATTGGCTGTTTGTGCCCACCCTGGAGAATTACCTGGGTCTGTTCGACATGTTCAATTTCCCCAAGGAGTTGATGAACAGCATTTTCATGTCCCTGAGCGCCGTGGTCATTGCCGTGGTGGTGTCTTTTCTGGCGGCTTACAGCTTTTCGCGCTTCAAGCCCAAAGGCACGGATTTGATCATGTTCATCCTGCTGTCCATGAGGATGGTGCCGGCGGCCGCCGTCGTCGTGCCGATTTACCTGTTGTATGCGGCTTCCGGCTGGAAGGGGACTTACCCGGGAATGATTCTTTTTTACGCCATGTTCAGCATACCCTTCTCGGTTTGGATCCTGAAAGGCTTTATTGATGGCGTCTCGGAGCGTTTCGACGAAACGGCCCTGGCCAACGGCGGCTCGCGCATGCACATCATTTTTAGTTTGGTGATGCCCCAGGTAAAGCCGGGGCTGATCGCCGCCTTTATCTTCAACATCATATTCGTCTGGAATGAGTTTTTGTTCAATTACATTATCGGCGGCAAAAAAACCGCGACCGTGCCGGTCGGGCTGGCCCAGGGTTTCACGGTGGGCGGCGGTATCCAGTGGGATTTTATCGCCACCATAACCACCTTTTACAGCGTGCCGCTGATCATCTTTATCTTCTTTTTCCAGAAATACCTACTCGTCGGCATGACCTTCGGCACCGTCAGAGGGGAAGTATAAATATGAAAACACAAGCCGCCTTCGGCGCCAGAATGCAGGTGATCGTCATTGTTTCGATGATCGTCAGTTTTGCACTCATTATTCAAACGGCGAACATGACGCTGTACTGGATCGGGCTGCTGCTGCTGATCGTGTCGGCGCTTTCCCAAATGGCTTTCGGCAACATGCCGCCGACGGCCGATTTTAAAGAGGGTCGCAAAATCATGATTATCGCTTATACGATTGTGGCATGCGTATTCGGTCTCGGGATCCTGCTGGCCCCCGTTCTCATAAAAATAGGAAGATAGGGAATGGACACAGTTGTCGCTTTTGAAGGCGTTGCAAAAAAATATGATAATCAGCCGGTGCTGGAAGATATTCGACTGACCGTCAAGCCGGATGATTTCCTGGTCATCTACGGACTGCCCTCTTCGGGTAAATCCGTTCTGCTGCGTTTGTTGATGGGTTTGGAGGAACCGGATGCCGGCGACATCATTCTGCGGGGGCAAAATGTCCGCCGCATGCCGCCGAAGTTCAGAAACATCGGCTACGTTCCGCAGGATTTTGCCCTGATTCCCCATAAAACCATATTCGAAAACATCGCCTATCCACTGAGGTTGATGCGCAAGCCCAGCGACGAAATCGCTCCCATCGTTCAGCGCGCAGCGTCGATGCTGGACATTGAAGATCTGCTTGGCAAATTGCCGACTCAATTGAGCGGCGGCCAAAAACAGCGCGTGGCGGTTGCCAGGGGCATCGTCAAAGAGACGGATATTTATCTATTTGATGATCCGCTGGCCGGTCTGGATTTTAAATTACGCGAAAAACTGATCGACGATCTCAGACTGCTGCAGGAAGAGCTTGACGCTTGTTTTATCTATGCGACATCCGATCCGATCGAGTCGCTGACGCTGGCTGCCAACATAGCGATTCTGCATGAAAAAACGATCTGTGAAGTTGGAGACCCCCTGTCTGTTTATTTTAATCCAAACCACCTTGCCACAATCGACATACTGGGGTTTCCGCGTACGAATTTACTTGAAGGCCGGCTTCATAAGAAAGATGAAGCAGTATGGTGCCGGACAAATTTTTTGGAATTTCCGATTGTGATGGACGATGCCGCTGCGACGCTGGAAAGCCCACGGGATGTGACCGTTGCGGTGCGCCCCGAGAGTATCCAAAAGGCATTTGAGGAAAATGATAAATGCCTGACGGCTAGTATCTATCTGCGCGAGGATCTTGGTGCCGAAGAAATCATCTATCTCAATATCGAGGACGAAAGCGTGACGACGGTCAATCCAAGTTCCCAAAACGGGCAGTATGATGTCGGTGATCAGATCAGGATCAGCATCGACACCGCTTCTCTTTTTATTTTCGAAAAAGAGACCGGGGCGCGAATCGGTAAAGGAGTAACCTAAATGAGCGCAACGCGCTCATTTAGGAGTTATTTGTTATTTGTTAGTTGTTATTAGAATTGATTGCAACGCTAATTTGTAATTCTGCCTTTAGTGATTTGTAAAAACAGACTTTACACCCTTTAAACCAATAACCAATAACCAAAAACGAATAACCGATAGCCATTAACCATTAACTAATAACGAATAACGAATAACGAATAACGAATAACTAATAACAAATACCCAATACCTAATACCCAATATACAAAATGCCTGAAATCAGAGTCGAAAATTTAACCAAAAAATTCAAAGACGTCGTGGCCGTCGATGACCTGACCTTTGCCTTTCCGGAAGGCAAAGTCACCTGCCTGCTGGGCCCGTCCGGCTGCGGAAAAACCACTTTGCTGCGCATGATCGCCGGACTCGAAGCGCCGACATCCGGCCGGGTTTACTTCGGGCAAACCGATTTAACCGGACTGGCCCCACGCAAACGCAATATCGGTATGGTTTTTCAGTACCCGGTGGTGTACCGGGGCATCAGTGTCTACAAGAATATCGAGCTGCCGCTTTTGAGACGCAAGATACCTCCCGCGGAATGCCGGCAGCGGATCGAAGAAGCCTTGGAGTTGCTGAATCTGAAAGATCAGGCCGACAAAGACAGCTCGCAGCTGGACAACGTCTCGCGCCAGAAAGTGTCGGTGGCCCGGGCGATTTCTTACCGCCCGGACATTATTTTATTCGATGAACCCATGACCAATATCGACGCCAATTCCAAGGTTCAGTTTTCGCATTTTTTCAAGGAGCTTTCCAAGAAGCTCAATCAGGTTATCATCTACGTGACCCACGATCAGACCGAAGCGATGACCCTGGCGGATGAGATCGCGTTGATGCAGGAGGGGCGCATCGTGCAATGCGATGAGCCCCGCACGCTTTACAATGAACCGGAAAATGTTTTCGGCGGATGGTTTCTGGGCAACCCGGGGATGAATTTTGTCGATGCCCGCTGTGAGCGGACGGCCGAAGACAACCGGCTGGTTTCCAGCTTTTTTCAGGCACCGTTGAGCCTGGAGGCCGGGGAGTTGGGGCGGGATGTGACCATCGGTATCAGGCCGGAACACATTAAATTGTCGGAAACAGCTACCGGCAATGCCGTCGCCGCTGAAGTAAAGCGCATGTCGGTCACCGTCGGCGGCCAGTTTCTGTGCGTCGTCGAGGTCGACAACGTCCAGGTCAAAGCCAAAATCAGCAGCCCTTCCAGCGGGTTGATGAGTGCGAAGTCGCTGTGGGTCGAGCTTCCGGTGGAGCATATTGTTTTATTCGATGAACACCAGAGACGGGTGCCGGCGGCTATCACTGAAGATGTCAGTTGAGTCGACTTTGTGGTGGGAACTGCCGGCCCGGAGGTTTTCTGCAAATAAGAAACGGCATTCGGTATTCGGCGTTCGGCATTCGGTATTCGACGTTAGACAGATATCAATTCAGTTTTGCGCAATAAGCGCGTAATATTTTTCGGTTCATTTGTAAACCTATGGTATGCGGTCGTTTACAGATGATAATTTTGGCGCCAACTTTTTAAGATAGATAAAAGCTAGACGATCGATTGCAGTATAATAGACAGAGCGGAGCGATACCATAAATCTTCAATCTTCAATTTTCATTTCCGAATTGTTCGGGTTGGGCATTGGATAGAGGATTTTATTCGAGTTTAATTGCTACATTTAAATAGTACAGCGTCGAAAAACTTACAAACGAGAAAGGAGAGAAAAATGGCTGCACCAGAAACCGCAAAGATGTTCATTTTTGCATACACCGTCAATGACTACGAAAAAACCGCCGCATTTTACAAAGAGGCCCTGGGCATCGATTTTCCAGGCGAGCCCTTTACCGTGAACCGGCTCGACATCGCGAAAGGAAACATTAGTGAGGGGGACGCCCAGGTGGAACTCCTTCAGCTGGATAAATGGCGCGGGGCCGACAGCGGCTATGCATTTGGCCACATCGGCTTTTTGGTAAAAGACCTTGAAGCCATGGTTGCGCATCTCAAGAGCCTCGGCTATGAACCCTCGGAAATAATGTATCCATTCGAGGGCAACGACAAGTTGAAAATTTGCTATTTTAGAGGACCCAACGATGAAAAGCTCGAACTGGTCCAGGCAGACGAATAAAATATCGAAAGGAGAATAAAGCCATGCCCATGAAAAAATTTATCAATGACCCTGAAAACCTCACTGCTGAGTTGCTGGACGGATACGTCCAAGCTTATTCGAACAAGGTGGCCCTGCAATCGGAAAAATTGGTCGTGCGCGCTCAGCCTAAAGATGCCTCCAAAGTGGCCATCGTTACCTTAGGCGGGGCCGGGCATGAACCGGCTTTGAGCGGGTTTGTCGGTGAAGGCATGCTGGACATCAGTGTCGTGGGCGACATCTTTGCCGCGCCGGGGCCGCCGAAGGTCTACGAAGCGCTGAAGACAGCCAATCGCGATGCCGGCGTCCTGTTCGTCGTGCTCAACCATGAAGGCGATGTGATGAGCGCCAACACGGCCATGGAAATGGCCGAGGAAGAAGGCTTCAACGTTAAAATGATCCTGACCCACGAAGATATCGCCCCCGGTGCCGACGCACCGGCCGAAGACAAGCGGGGGTTGGTGGGGTGCATTCCGCTATACAAATTAGCCGGAGCAGCGGCCGAGGCGGGCAAGAGCCTGGATGAAGTCTATGCCGTGGCGGAAAAATTCAACAACAACATGGCAACCCTGGCGGTTGCGCTGAAAACAGCCACCCATCCGCACAGCGGTGAAGCGATTTTCGAGCTGGCCGATGATGAAATGGAGATCGGTATGGGGCAGCATGGCGAAGCCGGTACCGGCAGTTCCAAAATAATGACGGCTGACGAGACCGCCGACGCCATGATTACTCAGCTCAGCAAGGCCGTAAAGGCCGAGAGCGGCGACAAGCTGCTGGTCATGCTGAACGGCGCCGGAGCCACGACCCTGATGGAACTCTACGTTGTCTTTCGTCGGGTGAAAGCCCACCTGGCAGATAAGGGCATCGAAGTGGCGCGGGCTTTGGTCGGTGAATACCTGACGGTGCAGGAGATGGCCGGTTTTCAGATGTTTGTGGCCAAGATGGATGACGAACTGCTGGAGTTGTGGGATGCACCCTGCGACACGCCATATTTGACCGTACGCTAAGGCACCGGAAGTTTTCATGTACTGCGCACGGGCAACAAAGCCCCGACGAGGCAGCGTTGAGGTCGTTGGCAGGCTTTGGGTTTCAGGTGTCAGGTTTCGGGTGTCAGGAAACCGAGATGCGAGATCCTGACACCTGAACACTATCGTTTATTACAAGATATAACCGGCAAAAAGGCTATTAAGCCATATAAAAAAGGGTAGATTAATGGCTGACACGATTGGAATTGAAGATATCGGTCTGATGATCCGAGCGGCTGCGGATAAGATCCGGGCCCACCGTGACGAATTGTCCAAATTGGATTCCGCCATCGGTGATGGAGACCATGGGACGACCATTGCCCGGGCCATGGGCATTGCAGAGAAGGTTATCCAAGAGTCTGAAAAAACAGAACTCAAGGGACTGCTTAAAGATGTCGGGTGGGGTGTCATGGGCGTCGATGGCGGTGCCACCGGTCCGCTTTTGGGGTCATTTCTAATGGGCCTCGGAAAAGAACTTGGCGAGACGGATACCATCGATTGCGCCACATTAGCGTCGATGTTCGAAACCGGCTTGGCCGGAGTTCGCAAGCAGTCTAGGGCTCAGATCGGGGATAAAACCCTGATGGATGCGTTGGTGCCGGCGGTTGATGCAATCCGGCAGGCGGCTGACGAAGGCCAAACTATTGCTGATGCACTTCAGAAAGCCGCTGCCGCCGCCGAAAAGGGTGCCGTTTCCACCAAGGAATTCAAAGCTCGCTTCGGACGCGCCAAGAATCTCGGGGACCGCACCATCGGATCCCAGGACCCGGGGGCAACATCGATGGCTTTAATTTTCCAGGGCTTCTATGAGGCCTTGAAGTAATTACGGGCGCCTGCGCCCGGCCGGCAATCTAACTTGAAAATTGCATAATATATACTAGAGGATTTAAGACACAAGCATTCGTTATAAGGAGATTAAAGTCATGCCGGATATGGATGGAAATAAAGAAGCAAAGCAATATCATGCCGATATTGCCCAGACAACAGAAGGCTTTTTCCTTAAAGGCTCGAATTCGCTGGAATGGGGCATGAAAGACCGGCTGGCCCGGATATTCAACCCTGTATCGGGCAACACGGTGATGCTGGCCTTTGACCACGGCTACATCATGGGACCCACCTCCGGGCTGGAGCGCATGGACCTGACCATCGTGCCCCTGATGGAGTATGCCGACTGCCTGATGTGCACGCGCGGCGCCCTGCGCACGATTGTACCGCCGACCATCGGCAAGCCCATCTCACTGCGCTATTCGGCCGGGTCGACGGTTCTGACCGAGTTAAACGATGAGTGCATCATGGGCATCGAGGAGGCGGTCCGGCTCAACGCGTCCCTGTTGGCCGTCATGGTAGCGGTCGGCGATCGTTTCGAAGCCACGACGATTCGAAATCTGACCCACACGGTAGACCTCGGGACCCGCCACGGGATTCCAACTTTAGGGGTCACAGCGGTCGGCAAAGACATGGCGCGTGACGCCCGCTATCTTTCCATGGCCTCCCGGGTTTGCGCCGAGAATGGTGCGCATGTGGTTAAAACCTATTATTGCGAAGGCTTTGAACAGGTGGCTTCGACCTGTCCGGTGCCGATTGTATTGGCCGGCGGCAAGAAACTGCCCGAGCTGGATGCGCTGACCATGGCCTACCAGGCTATTGATCAGGGCGCCAGCGGTGTTGATATGGGTCGCAATATTTTCCAGGCCGATGACCCGATTGCAATGATTCAGGCGGTAAAAGCCGTCGTGCACGACAAGGAGAGCCCGGAGAAAGCGTTCGAGCTATACGAGACGTTGAAGAATGAGAAGTAGGTTCAGGGGTTCAGAGGTTCACGGGTTCAGGGTTCGGAGGTTCAAAGGTTCAGGGTTCAGAGGCTCAGGGGTTCAGTAGGTTTCAGGTGTCCGATGGCAGAGGTCGGAAGACAGAGGTCAGATGACAGAGGACAGAGGTCAGATGACAGAGGACAGACAGTCGTCCATGCACCCACAACCTACGACCACTTATGAAACTACATTGGAATGACGAATGTCGATTGATCTGCCGAGGGCGGAGTGGAATCGCTCGCGCAGCGCAGGCGCTTGCGCCGCGTGTCGCTCAGTCGTTTTAAAATAGATAGCATGCATTATTCGGCGTTCGATGTTGGACGTTCGATGTTCGACGTTCATTAGTTTCTTTTCTTTGATCAGACCAGCTGTCCTTTAGCCGAAGGCCGCCGCTCTTGTGAAACTTCGGTAAATGACGAATGACGAATGTCGATTGATCCGCTGGAGGCGGAGTGGAATCACTTCGCTCAGTCGTTTTAAAATAGATAGAATACATTATTCGATGTTCGATGTTGGACGTTCGATGTTCGATGTTCATTAGTCTCTCATTTGATTTGAATGGATGCTCGCGACCAGAGGTGCCGCTGACACCCGACACCTGTCTACGATCCCGTCTGAAACGAAGCGGAAGCGGGGACACCTGAAACCTGAAACCTTCAATTTGCATCAATGTGTCGTTAGCAAAATGATATCAGAGCCCGAGCTTTAAAGATCATCGAATAAAACCTAAGGGGGTATATCGCAATGACAGCACTGCCCAAGTATAAATCCTACCGGAATGAAGATTTTTATACGCCGGATGGAAAGTTTATTACCGAAAAGGCCAAGGAGGCCTACTTCGAGATGATGGCGTTTTTCAAGTATCCCATTCCCGAACGGCTGCGGGGCGAAGACTTCTGGGCCAAAGACTTCAATATCGGCAAATTCACGGAATCCGGTCTGGGAGGCATTTTCTGGATCAGCAGTCCCGAGTACAACATCAGCGGCCACGAGATGTTTTTGCTGCCCAACCAGTGCGTCCCCGAGCACTATCATGTAGCCACGGAAAGTACGCCGGCCAAGCTGGAAGCCTGGCATGTGCGCCATGGCTGGGTCTATATTTACAGCGAGGGTGAATCCACTGCAGGGGTCGAGGAACGGGTGCCCTCCAGTCATAAAGACTGCACCCAGGCCAGGACCGAATTGATCGTGAAACCCGGCGAAGTCGGCACGCTCGCCAATCCGACCGAAAGGCACTGGATGCGGGCCGGACCCGAAGGCGCCATCGTCACCGAATACGCCAGCCACCACGATCATGACGGACTGCGTTTCAGCCATCCCAACGGTAAATTTTTTACCGTGGATCTGGATGATTAAAGGGAAGGTTTCGGGTGTCGGGTTTCAGGTGTCAGCCCAGCCGCCGACCAAAAGAACGGCTAGCCTAAAAAAAAAACTTTGTAGTTTCGTATTGGCTGTTTTGGATTGTGGGAGCGGTTTTTAACCGCGTTTTACCCGTGACGGGTAATCGTGGCCGGAGGCCACTCCCACCAACCATTTACAACTACCTAAAAATACGATGGTTGGTTTCTTAATTTTTCAACCCACATTCTGAAAAGGAGGCGCTAAATTGAAAAAATTACTAGCAGCATTATTAATTCTGAGTATCGCAGTGGCAGGCCCGGCGTTGGCCGGGGATAAGAAGATCGTTCTGGGAAAGATACCGTATACACTCGAACATTCCTATCACCAGTCTATCGTGAAGATGTTTGAAGATTACGCCAAAAAGATGTACGGCGCTTCTACCATTATCGTGGATGGAGAGGCGAATAGCGCAGCCACACTAAGCGCCGTTGAAAACCTGATCGCCCAGAAAGTCGACGGCATCGCGCTGCATTCGCCCGACATCGGTATGACCGCCACAGCAGTGCAGGCGGCCCACAAAGCCGGCATTCCGATCGTGACGACCCTGATCTACCCGAAGATCAAAGTCGCTCCCCATATTCAGCCCAAGGAGGAGTTTTCGTCCTACAGAATGGGCGAAGTCGCCGCGACCCAATGGCTGAAAGCGCATCCGGATAAACCGTGCCAGGTCGCCATTCTAAATTTCGGCGGCTTCGAGCAGGTCGTTTATCTGAGAACGGATCCCTTCTTCAAAGGCGTGCAATCTGTCGATCCAAAGGCGAAACTGGTTGCCATCCAAAATGGTTTCGGCTCCACGATTAAGTCCATGGAGGTCATGCTGGATATCCTGCAGGCGAATCCGCAAATAAATATTATTTTCGGCGCAAACGATGATATGGCACTGGGTGCCCTAGCTGCCTGCGAACAGCTTGGCCGTGGGAGAATGGACAACGGCAAACCGTTGACTGAAATCATTGCCGGTGTAGACGGTGGTGAAAATGCCATGGTAAAGATTTTCAACCCGAATTCTTCCTTTAAACTGACCCATGGACAGGTTCGGGACAATGCCCGGGCTGAGGTCGATACGCTGGTCGCAATGATCAATGGCAAAATCCCAATGGACAAATGGATGGAAATCCAAACCCTGAGTCCTGAATTCGACTACTGGAATTCTTCCATCGAAGCTGCCCAGATATTTCTGGAAGAAAATTTCAGCTTTACAAAAGACCTCAAAGCTTTGGTTGAAAAGCAACGATAGCAAACGAATAGCAGACCGGTAATTTAAAATTGAGAAAAAGGGAAGGCCTCTACAGCGTGTCCAACAACTGGTTTCCCCTCCCTTGACGGGAGGGGATTAAGGGGAGGGTGATTACATAAGACTTTGATTCCATTTTGATTTTATCACCCCCCCCCAAACCCTCCCCGCTCGGCTGAGCTTGTCGCAGTCCGTCAGGGGGTAAGGAACTAGTGGAATTTAAGAGGTTATTAGACAGCTTGTATAACGCCTTTCCTTTTTCTCGTCGATTTAAGAAAACGCCCGCCTTGGTATAAATTTGTTCGGTGCGAATTGCCATAAAGGTTCGACGTGAATAAGATCGCTTATTTTTTTCAAACCGAGACCCAAAAAGTGGTCCTGATCGGAATCATAATCGCGATTATGGTTTTGCTGACATTTGCATCTCCCCATTTTTTGACATTAAGAAATTTTACCAATGTATTTTTAAAAGTCGCCGTCATCGTCATTATTGCTTCCGCGGCCAATTTATTAATGATCACCGGAAATTTTGATCTGTCAGTTGGAAGTGTGCTGGCTTTTTCGGGAATTCTGCATGCCTATATGTGCAAACACGGGATCCCAATCGAGCTGTCGATGGGAATCACCTGTATGGCGGCCATCGGGTGGGGCGGCATTAACGCGCTGACGGTCAGCGTAATCGGCATTAATCCGGTCATCGCGACCGTCGGGACACTGCTTGTTGCGCGAGGACTTGCTTTTTTAATTGCGCGATGGGATGGCGGGGCAAACATTATGCTCGGCCTGCCCATGGAATTTGTCGATTTCGGAAGAGAGCTGATATTTGGAAAAATTCCACTGGCAATCGTCATGATGGTTGCGGCTTTGGCTATATTTATTTTTATAGAGAAGAAAACGGTTATCGGCCGATACAGTTTTGCCATTGGGGCGAATCAAAAAGCAGCAAAGCTATCCGGAATCAATGTGGTCGGCATTGTCTCTCTACTCTACGTAATTGTCGGCCTGTTTGCCGGAATCAGCGGTATTTTGCAAGCGTCTCGTGTCGGACTGGCCGCGCCAAATGTCGCCAAGGGAATGGAATTTGACGTGATCGTCGCCATCATTTTGGGTGGAACCAGCATGATGGGGGGCAAAGGCTCCACAGTTGGGATGTTTCTGGGGGCACTTGTTGTCGGCTTCTCAGCCAATGGCTTAATATTATTAGGTATCCCATTCTTTTACCAGAGTATTGCCTATGGATTGATTCTGATTGTCTCCCTGGTCCTGAATCAAAGATTCAGCCTTAAACATACGATTTGAGCTAAAATTAGAAATGACTAGTCAAGACAATTTAATTGAAATCAGACACCTCGGGAAAAAATTTCCGGGCGTTCAGGCACTCAAAGATGTCAGTTTCGACATCAAAACAAATACCGTACACTGCATCGCCGGAGAAAACGGTGCCGGAAAATCCACCTTTATAAAAATTCTGACAGGTGCGCACGAAAAAACGAGTGGTGAAATCACGTTGAACGGTAAACCATTTGCACCGCTCAAAGTTCGAGACGCGATGTCCAGCGGAATCAGCGTCCTGTACCAGGAATTAAACGTGGTGGATGAATTGACGGTTGAAGGCAACCTCACCCTGGGCAAGGAAAAACACCAATTCTGGTTTCCTAAAAAAGCCGATGATTTAAGGCAAGCTGAGGAAATCCTAAAGTCATTTGATGATTCGATCAGGTTGAATTCGCTGGTTGGCAGCCTCAGCGTCGCTCAAAAGCAAGTGGTCGAGATTACCAGAGCGCTGTGTGCGGACTGCTCGGTGCTGATCATGGACGAACCAACGGCCTCTCTGAGTATCGGAGAAACCAGCAAACTGTTTAAAACCGTCGAACAGCTAAAACAAAATGGTGTCACAATTATTTATATTACTCACAAGCTGAGTGAAATTTTTGAAATTGGTGATTTCGTGAGTGTTTTCAAAGACGGTGAAATGGTTGGAACCCAACCGATCGAAGGTATGTCCGGCGCAGATCTCGTGAAAATGATGCTTGGCAAGGTTGTCGCGGAAAGTTATATCCCCACCAGAGGTGACCGCTCTGAGAAAATCCTGGAAGTAAAGAATGTCAGAACCCATAAATTGCAAAATATAAATTTTGAGTTATACAAAGGTGAAATCCTTGGTTTCTATGGTCTGGTCGGAGCCGGAAAAACAGAAGTATCTGAGATCCTTTACGGGCATGAATATGAAGGAGAAATCCGCATTAACAGTGAAACCGCCAGACTCAAAAGCGTAAGGGGCGCTTTAAAATCCGGGTTGTCCTTGGTACCGGAAGAAAGGAGAGAGGCCGGTATTTTCGGCCTGCTGGGAATTCGAGAAAATGTACCTTTGATGAAGATAAAAAACATATTAAAAAATGGATTGATTAACCGACAGAAAGAAAATGATTTGGCCGATCGCTATATTAGCCTGTTTTCCATTGCCGCACGGGACCGCAATCATCAGCTTGCCCTGCTGAGCGGCGGCAATCAGCAAAAGGTGGTTATTTCCAAATGTCTGAACCGGGAAAGTGATATAATCCTGATGGATGAACCGACACGGGGTGTCGATGTGGGTGCCAAGGTTGAGATCCATAATATCATCAGAGATCTGGCGAATCAGGGCAGGAGTGTCATCGTTTTTTCCTCTGAACTGCAGGAAATCGTCAACCTGTGTGACCGCATCGTATTGATGTATGAAGGCTCAGTCAGAGAAACGATTATGAATGGTGATGACATCAGCATGGATCACATAATGGAAGTCGTTGCGGGAAAGGAGCCATGACAATTAATATCCAAAAGGACATTTTCGCTTTTCTGAAGAATCAAAACGTTGTTCTTTTAGTGATTCTGATCGTGTTGAATATCTTCTTCTCGGTGATGTCCGAACATTTCCTGCAGCTGAGCAATTATTTCAACATGCTGAAGCAATCATCGGCCCTGCTAATCACCGCCTCTGCGGCGACGGTTTTAATGATGACCGGCAATTTTGATCTTTCCACCGGAAGCAATCTGGCATTTAGCGGTGTATTATACGCGCAACTTGCTTCAATCGGTATTCCGCTGAGCCTGGCGGCGGTTATCACCCTGGTGGCCGGCACAGGTTTTGGTCTGGTGAATGGAATATTGGTCACCAGATATGATATCTCGCCTTTCATTGCAACGCTGGGGATGCTCTTTATTGGAAAAGGTTTGGCCCTGGTGGTGTGCAACGGACAATCGGTTCGGTCGAACCTACCGGATCACTTCATGGCCATGATGAGAGAATCCTTTATCGGGATCCCGGTTCCGATTGTGATGGCCATCGTCGGCGTCGTGATTTTCTGGATATTGGCCAACAAATCCCTCCTGGGCAAATACGCCATGGTGATCGGCAGCAATAAAAACGCGGCCTTTTTATCGGGAATCAATGTCAACGCCATCTGCCTTGGATTGTTTGTCATTGTGGCTGCGCTGGCCTCTTTGGCCGGTATCATGACCGCGTCGCGTATCGGTGCGGGTGATCCTCGCATCAATGAGTTCTTCTTTATGGATGTCATCGTCGCAATTATGCTGGGTGGAAATTCTCTGTCAGGAGGCAAAGGGACCATCACCGGAACCATGATCGCTGCGATGATTGTAATTGTCATCGGCAACGGGCTCAGCATGCTGAACGTGTTGATTTTCTGGCAAACGGTCATCAAAGGCATTATATTAATCGTTGCGGTGACCTTTAACGAGAAGATACTGGTTGGCGAAATCGGCCGTAAAATGTCGAGACCGAAAGAGGAAACGTCCGGCTATTCGGCTGCGACTGGCCGCTGACTGCCGGGAATGAGACGTGTTTTTAAGATCATTCGTCCTCAGGGACGGGCCAAACTAATTCGTTGCTTCTCCAAAGTTTTGATCCCAAACATGGGGGTTTTGGATGCATATTATTAAATGATCGCCATCCTCTATGGCGGTCGCATGATAACGGTCTTCCCAGTAAGCCACCTTCCGAGCCTTCCTTTGATTAAATTCCTGTCGACTACAAGAGCATCGTTCTCCGTTGCCAATTGAGCGCGACACCTATCTTCCTTGAGAAATCCCCGTCCCAGTCCGGCTCGAAACCGTGTTCACGGAGGCAGTTACAGACTTCTCGGGTAATACCCAGGGCGTTACTTTCATACACATCGGGAGCAACATCTGAGTCACCTGGCGAAAACCATCCATAGGCCAGATAAACAGACAGCTGCGTACTCTCTGCTAACATATCAGCCATATTTTGATCGATAAAGAAGGCATAACCACGAACCCGTTCACGAAAGCCAGGGTGTCGTCGGTCGATTTCGTCAATGCGATCGGGAAGCTCTGCCCCAGTGGTTTTTTATAAAACCGTCTGTTTGATTTTACTTTTCAATTCAAATAATGCCTGCGATAAAAGATGTTTTATATTGTGATCTTTATTTGTGTAAATTATAGAGGGTGAAAGAAAGCTTTTAATAAAGATGCCCCAAGGCATTGCTTTCGAGATTAGATATTCCGCAGTTGTCTGTTTGTTTTGAAACTTATACAATCTGGACCTGAGCTTAATTCTCGGTCGCCAAATGAGTGGGACGAAATAATTTCCAAGGGTAAATTCCAAAAATGAGCCTACCTGATATCCAGAAACAGCGACATCTACAACCAAACTATCATTTTCGATTTCTATGGGATCTGATGGTAATTTAGGAAAACTCAATTCCTCTGCTATGATTGCAGCCATTTTGGTATTTAATTTTTTTGACTCGAAGAATTCAAAGTGCCTTTTCAAGTCCTCTCTTGGCATTATCACCGCCAAATCTAAATATATTGAAGGGTTCTCCTTGTTGTAGGGTTTGAATGTGTTTTTCACTGCTCTCTCATAATACTTTGTTTTATAATGCGGATAACCAGCGGGCCATCTGAATTTCAAGCTAGCTGTTGGCGGCGCCGTGAAAATGGTATAAAAGCGGCGGTTTAAAAATGCGGGCTTTTTTGGCTTACAAAACCAGACTGCCGGAGCCATCATGACTCCGGCGACCAATCAGCAAAGCACTAATTCTCG
>Ga0209454_1001093_pt1 | contig 16090 bp, 9 predicted proteins | sample WorMetHERISLAND1_2_FD_187400 | JGI IMG/M metagenome (GOLD analysis project Ga0209454, IMG submission 187400) | Marine gutless worms symbiont microbial communities from Max Planck institute for Marine Microbiology, Germany - Olavius geniculatus... | ecosystem: Host-associated > Annelida >...
ATCTATATTGTACACTAATTTATAGTGTGCATTATTGTCGCATCAATCTTTCAAAAATGCTAACCCTAATCTGATTGCTAACCCTAACACTAACCCTAACTCTAACCCTAACCTTCATCTTTGTAAGCAAAAACCGTAATTTTAATATTAAGCACAAAATCATACTATATTACACGTGAATTTGTCGCCCATTGGTGAATGTGAGTGTTGTGTAATGATTCGTCTGTCCATATTGTACACTAATTTATGGTGTGCATTTTTGTCACGTAAATCTTTGAAAAATGTCAACCCTAACCCGATCCATAACCCTGACCCTAAGCATAACCCTAAACCCAAGCCCTAAGCCTAATGTTAACCGTAACTGGACTTTGTTGGCGCAAGTTGCAAAGTTGGCGTAATGGAACTTAGACTATAACAAGCGCATTGGTGATGTGGTCGGATGGATGGAGATGATATATCAATCTTGCAGCCGCATTCAGTACCAACTGCAGTTGACGGGCCAGGTAGACTGGATGACCGGCCAGCACATTGTTTCCATAATCCAGACACATTAGCAGTAAGCTAACCACCAGCATCTGGAATGTGTCGGTCCGCAATGAGTGACATATCTGCCGTGGTTGGGTCGTATTGCAATATGATGGCTAATTAACCTAACAACTATTTGGGTATTGAAGACATATTAGAGTACAGGTTGTAAGTGACCCACCTGGCCTTTTTAGACTTGTTTGATCTGTTAATTCATTGGGACAGCGTGGACATGAGTCTGAAGTATCTTTAAAGGCTAAATCTATTGCGGCAACAAATGTTGCCGTACTGTACGTCAGAATACACTGTCATCTATACTGTTGCCTTGTTTTTTCACAGTGCTGAGATAAACCGTTGCTTTAAGCCTGGGTTTAAAAGTGCTTAAAAACTAGCAGCTCTGTAGTGTTTGCAGAGAGTTTGTTCCATGCAGTGGGAGCAGCAACGAGGAACGAAGGAGACAAGAATGCTGTATAGCTCTGCAAGGCGCTGATATACCGATAGTAGATTGGCTGCGAGTGAACATAAAGTTCTCTTAGGCTGAATACAGTGGCCTAGAAGTGACAACCTTCTTCCAATTTACGCCACACTTCTTTTTTACACCACACTTTTTCCCAAATTCACACCACACTTTCTTTCCAAATTGACCCCACACTTACTTCCCCAAAATCTACACCACACTTTTTAATGAACAGAAGTGTGGTGTGAATTTGGGAAAAAAAGTGTGGTGTGCGGTAGCCACACCACAACTGTTCTGTGGAAACCCCGACCGTGCGCTGTCAGCGGAAATTCTATTTTTATGCCATAAGTCCTATACGACGATTCTTTCTTCTTCGTCTAGGTCAATTTATTTACTGCAGCGTAATTATCCTTAGACTGCATTTGCTTTATGTCTGTGAAACTCAAATGGGGGGTGGCAAAGGGAAGGCCTAGCCTCAAATGGGGGCGTGGTCCCCTGGTCCCCTTGTTGCCGCCACTGCTTTTAAAACTTCGTATCAGCTGATCGAATTGGTTAAGCTAGCGGGCATTGGATATTTGTATCTTGAATGACACGTATCAGTTAGTGGGCATTCTGTTGCGTTTTGTATCAATACAACAGGACAAAATCTTTTTAAAAGCATATCAAAACTGGTATCATCAGCAACATGAACCACGTTGATCGAATGTTTAACAGTAGGCGTGGCACAGACATAGCATTCTGCGGGCTGCGTCGGCTTCATTGCGTGCTGGGCTACAGCCTACAGCCCCGGGTACGCTATCTCTGGTCCTATTTATAACTCATTAGTTTCCAGTGTGGTGTGGATTTAGGAATTGGGCGAAATGAAGTGTGGTGTGAATTTGGGGAAAAAGTGTCATGTGAAAAAGAAATGAAGAAAGGTTGTCACTACTAGGCCACCATAGCTGAAGATGTCAGTGTCGTCAGATGGCACCGTGTACATGTATATTGGCTTTACACGAAGCGGGGCAGAGAACTGCAGGATCGACGAGGAGGGAAGGGAAAGAAGAGAGCATCTGCTGAAGCCAGCCTAGATCCGTCACTGGCTGTAATAGTTTGCGATGATTATCGCCGCATTAGTGTATTATGCCCACTTTTTTCGGCAACATTTGTCGCCGCAATAGCACCGTGCATCTTTAAATCCCACTGGCTTGGTGAACAGCTAGCAGACCTAGTGTCTGGACACTTATGATTTAAATATGTGAGACCAAACACAAACGATAGTGATTCAAGTATGATTTATGATGCAATAGGATGCCTATAGTATGATGGGTACACAAGTAAGCTTTTTGTATGATTTCATATCGTTTCATGGATTTGTTGTTCGTGTACTTGCTGATATAATATTCACCAATGTTGCTGTTTTCAGGCTGAATTGAACTGTGAAATAGACGTTGATATAATGGTGCAGTTGCTGGCTCCGCTGTTGAACTCTCAGCAGTTTCTTATCGAGGAATTAAAAACAGCTTACAGATCTGTCAGTTGTGCGAATGGATTCATTTTTGTGTTTGCTGAGGTTGGTGCTATTCTGCATTTCATCTGAGAAACAGCCATATAAGTACTCTTGCATAGTTCCCAGAACCATTTGCTAAGGTCTTAATGGATTGACAAATAGAGACATTTACAGATTGGTTATGCTTTTGGTCCGGTGGAAAGATGTCAAGTGTATGGCAGGATATTCACTCACGGTATCTGTAAAGCATGGTTATAATTTTTTGAAAATTAATTATTTTGACAGCTCTCATTTAATATTGCCCCCTGTCCTCCAATAGACAGCATTATCACATTGATGTCTGTCTGGATGATAACAGGGAAGATTATTAGAACTACCATTATGTTAATTACATATGCATGCGTATAATGGAGTTCTTACAATTTTAGGTTTAGGTTTAGCTTGTTTTTTTGTATTTTGTGTTTTGTGTTTCTGTAAAGGTTGAACTTACTGTTCCATTATTATGTTTTTGTGTGCATTTCGCCTGGAAAGGCCGTCCCCGAAATAACCTATACTGTGTCGGGTGGGACATTAAACCATACTCACTCACTCACTCATTTAATATTAAGTCATTGACCAATAGTCATGGAAGTGTCGTGGGATAACATCTGGGCAATTTATGTATCATTAACTTAAGGTTTAAGGCAACATATTGTTTTTGATGGCACATTTTTGCATTGTATTATGTCATTATTATATTGCTATTATACTAATTATATTTTGCCGTGCATATCTTTGGTATTCGTAACATGTGTGCAAGAGTGCTTGAAGAGTCATGGAAACATCAGCAGATTTCAGATCAGCCTGGTAAGGACATGACTCGATAAGACACGAAGACATCTCTCCCAAGACAATTGATGGAGTAGAATAGAAGCAATAGACTGCCCGATATGCTAGTCAATGTATTGTCTAAGATCTCAGGATAAGGAGACTGACATGAAACTCTGCTAGATAAATGTTTATTCATGTGCTGTGATGAAGTTTGTTGTCATTTTCAGTACTTTGGTCATGTCTTCTTGGCAGTCAATGGAGACAATTCCGAGACAGAAGAATTTATGCTGAGAAAATTAGCTGTTTTGCATCGCATTATTGGATTTGCATTCGGTCCTGCAGTCAAAGAGTTAGTTTGTGTTTCTATTATTTTTAAAGGCTGTTACACATGACTGTTATTCAGTTGTATATTTTGATGTGGAAGTTAAATAAATTTCCAAAATTCTGTTGATATGTTGAATGTTGATGCCAGTAGACTAGATTCTGAATGGTTTTAGCTTTTATAGTTGGTCAAAAAGTGAGGTGAAAATAATGTAATGTGGTGTGATATAATGTCAGTTGAATGTATGTGTTATTTATTTAGGATAATTAACATGGGGTAATATGAAAAGTAAAAAAAAAACTATATGCACATTTTAAAGATGTCCACAACTATACCTTGAGGTCTAATGGTGCTGTTTTAGTAACATTTGAATTTAGTTAATTTCGCTTGTGCTATATTATCTTTTGTATGTTTACATGTTGTGTTTGTACTGCTTTTCAACAATCAAATGGCACTGAATACCAGCAGTGCAGATTGTGTGTTAATTTACAAGAAAATCCCAGCTAACGCAAAGGGGAATGCACGACAGCGGTGCATGTTTGAAGGCCCAATGCGAACAAATCTAAGCTCATCGATCCAGCAACTGACATTGGGTACGATGTATTTACAAACGCCGGATGGCGCCACCATCTTGCGTGAATGCTCCCGCTCTTGAAATGTGTGTCGCAGCCCAAAATCACCGAAAAATCCATAAAACCCCTGTTTTTGCGTTCAAGATCATCCAGGTCATTGATCTCGGTGGCAATCGAGAGCCAGTGTACGACTTTCTATTAGTGATTAATAGTAACCTAGGCCCTATCTCGCACCGTTATTGAGATACAGCGACTTATTCTCTAAAAATCGCAAATTTTGCTCACTCTTCTCTCATTTAGCGCCCTCATTTGGGGTGACCCCCTTCGAATTTATGGAAAAGCTTTGAAAATTTGGTAATCCTAGCTTGCACCGTTTTTGACTGATCCACTCGTGTGACGGACAGACAGACGGAATTGCGATGGCTAAGACGCGCTATAGCAGTACCTGCTGTCGCGAGTAATAAAATCAGTCACGTTTAATATGATCAGCATACGTTGCTGTGATGTGTTGATAACAGACTGAAGCCTCGACTACTGACCGAAAAGCTAGAGAGATGGAAGTTTGTTGGACAACTATTGAACATGTGGTGTGAATTGTACAACAGTCAGCAAAGTTTTCTCTGCGAGGTTTTCAGATTTTTTGGCTAATTGTTAAAACTGTATTGAAGCATCTCACAGCATTGTTTGAAGTTGTCTGATTTGCTCGTTTACATCTGTCGCCATTAATGTACAACTGATATTGCATGGAACTTGTTTCATTAATACTCTTTGAGATTAATGAAATTAATTGTATATTGGCCATTTTGTGTGTTGAGACCATTTTTCTAAAAGTCAGGTTTTATGAATTAAATAATGTTGGCGAATATGGAAAGTGTTCGGAAAATGTTTGTACCAACTGCGCTGAATTTTGCCACATTTTTATATTTTATAATTTGTGTTTTCTCATTCAGGCAGTTGAGCAGCTGAACTTGGTGGATAATTTGAGTGCTAAATGCATTGAAATGCTTGATGCTGTTGTTGAGATGATCAAAAAGATCACAGGAACTAATGTTGAACATGCAGCGCTCATTGCTAGCTCCAAAATACTGACTCTCTTTTCAAGGTTTGTTGTTAACATCTTATCATTAGCAGGTTACAATATACAGAGCAGTTTCTGTATCTTAATTTATATTAACCATATTGTGACAATATTTCTTTTCTGTTAACTGAATTTGGGTTAATAAAGAGTACTAGTAATTTGTATTTTTATATCATTTTGCTTAAACTTTGCTGAGTGAGAATTTTGAAGTGAAATTTCACACGTTTATTACCTATTCAGTAATCAAGCAAAAATGCCAAAGGACAATCGGTTATCTTTAACTAAGACATAGTTGTTGGATTTTTTCCACAGCCACAGCATCATTTCTCACGGTCACATGCAGCAGAAGGTGTGCAGAATGAAAGGCGCACCATGTTTGTGCTGCAGAAAAACACATTGCCATTTGAACAACGGAATAAGCAACTTGGCATTGATCGTGAGAACTTGAAGTGCTCACTGCCAGCTTTCACACTGCATTTAATTTTTTACTGAGGTTTCTAACAGCTTTGTCAATGACAAGTTGCCCAGATCATCTGCAGTGCCTGTTTGAGTTTAGCGATGGCTTTCAGTTTTGATGACAGAATGTCATCAAATACGATAGAAAATATATAGAAAAGACTGTACAGACTTTGTTCATAAAGTTTACTTCAGTTTGGTGTCAGTAGCAACAAGATATACCCATTTGTTTTCAATATGCGTTGCACATTACAGCACCAAGTTTTTGAATGTGCAAAAGCACGATGTTGTCTTATAATAAAATTCGTAACTTTACAGCTGTGAAAGATATCAAATGCTGCTTGGTCTTTTTATGTATGTGAGAACTGGTAACAAGTGTGTAAAATTTTGTGTTAGTATTTCAAGTCGTTGCTGAGAAAATGGCAAAAACTTTTAGGGATACTTTTTTCTGCCGCACCCTGTAAGTTTGACGTTTGTATTGATGGTTTGACGCCAGCATATGGTCTTGATTTGCTTTGTTTTTATTAAACATGTTTTAAACAGTTTTGTGTTTCTTTGTCTGTTTCAGTGCTCAAGCTCTGTCGGCTGTTTTCACATCAGATAAGTTACTACTCATTGTTCTGATTAACGTTTTGCATTCCAACATCAAGAAGGTTTCTAGCTTAAGCTCATGCAGTGCAGAGGCTATGCAAACAACTGGACGTTGTTCTAATGTCAAAAAACACAATCTCAGTAAAACTGGAGGTCGTTCGTGGAGGCAGAAGTCGGCTACGATGCCCGCCAAACGAAACTGTGTCAGCTGCAAGTCTCGTCGACTGTCTGAACCTCTGGTAACAAGTGTAGAACAAATGCAGATTTCTCGGACTTTTCCTCGTGCAAAGATTTCTCCTCTGGACAGGACATCCTCTGACTTTCGGCCAGCTGGTGCCACTTCAAAACCGTCTAGTTATAGCAGAAATCCAGTCTGGCTTAGCAGTACAGCACCGAGTCGGTCTTGTGTAGTGGCGGCAACTGCATGTGGCCCCATAGAGCCACTAGTTGTTAATCCCGTCTACGGATCCAATGACTGCAGTACACTTAAAAGTTTGTCATTTGAAAAGCAGGATTTGTCACATTTACGAGAGTACACGTCGGCTTTGAGCCAGATTCTGCGTGGATCTCATCACGGAGTTAGTGATTTCCAGTTTAGGGCATCGTTTTCTTCGGCAGATGAAGAGAAGTGTAGAACTGCGGTTACACCAGCTCCCAGTGACTGTGCTGCTGCGGATGAGAATATTGATTTTAGTTTCCTGGAAGATCGGACTGCCGTTCACTGTGTTGGTGTCACCAACGGTGATGGCTACATGGATGCTTCTTGTCAGGGAAGTGAAAGCAGTGACAGTGAGGCTCGTAGTATTTGTGCCCAGTTTGGCTACAGAAAGATCTGTGTCTACCTGCAGGAAGGAACCTGGCGACACTCACCACATTCGTTGCACTGCATTCGAATTGACAACAACATCTCGTTGGTTGTTCTGTGCGAGGTAATGCCGTCGCTACAATATCTACTTTTGACTGCTTTGATTCATGGCTTTATTGTAGTACATTAGACAAGATAGCGAAGATGTGGTCCATGCTGATCACGTGTTGATGATAAGGTCAGTTAAAGGGGTTGCTCCCTATAGAGAGGGAGAGAGAGAGAGAGAGAGATAGAGAGAGTATTATTTAGGCCCATGTCAGACCAGCGATAAAATAGCTGCACTTTATCATGTGAGAAATCACCGAAAGTTAGAGACGATTTCTATTCAGAGAGTTAATTGTGCAACTCATCAGAAGTTGGGCAGATTTCAAGTCATATAGGCAACTTTGTTGCACAACAAAAATTGTCAATAAAGTTGCTCAACATTGCTGTGGATCTGACTGTTTATTTGCCTTCTGTGGGAATTTTGAAGACCACATGCAATGTTGAACCAACAGTGTCAAAGTGCAGAAGAAATCGTGCAGGCAATAAACAGTTGACAAAGATGCTGCGAAAGTGCCATTGAATTAGTTTATGAAATACAAATTGTACATTTTGCTTGGTTGTGTTATCGAATTGCTCAGCTGCTGATATTTATCTGTAGACTCTGCATTCGCAACCTGTCCATTTGCTGCCGTGTTAATATTGTAGTTGATATACAAATCTCATGCGAAGCTGTTATCCCGTCTGATGGATCTCATCCTGACTGTGATTAGTGGCAGGTGGAAAATGAGCATTAGTTTATCGGTGCGTGTTGAAGCTGCAATTGATTCCTGCGTGAGATCGGTCGTTGTGTTACCAGAAAGCTACAAGGAGCTGACGGTATGTCTGTGCATGTCCAGGTTACAGAACTCTCACAGTGAACTTCCTTGCAGTTGCTTGCATTGTTTTCTGTTTTATCTATACAACAATGATTCTTTTTTTAATTCCTGGTTATAAATCGGCATCATTTGGTTCAACTTTTATGTTTTGGTACATTTTGCCAGTCTTTGTTTTATTATCATTTATATCTGTCTCCAGTCACGTAATTATTGTGTTATTTCTTCAAGAACCTGCATAATCAAAATCACAGATTTGGTCAGCTTGTGAAGTGCATAACAGTACTGACTAGGTGACCAGCTGTGTGCTATGCACAGATACGCCAGTGATCCGGTTTGGCATGTGCGTTTGCAGAATGACAGCATTATCAGGCAGTTTGTCAGTGAGCTTTATGGTTTCTGGGAGCAAGCAAAGTCAGAAGATTTTGTGAAGAAACTTGATGCATGTCGTGAGTTTGATCACGACCTGGATGAGCGGTTTGTTATAAATGTTGCCTGATGGAAATTTTTCTGCCAATAGACTACAGATGTCATTTACTAAATTGCTGCTGATAATTGCTTGCATATTTTCAGCATAAATTTAGATCTGCTGTTGGTAACATCCAATGTAGCAATTGTTATGTTTTTCTATACTGGTTTACCCCTAATTTTTTTAGAAACTTATTTTGTTTTGTGGTTTACAAATAAGGAAGCTTTTTGCATTGACAGTCACAGTGTAATCAGTTTTTGTCCAAACTTTTTTTTTACTTCATCTGATTCAGACTGGCTTTTTATATATTTATGTTCTATTAAGAAACTGAGGTCACATTAGGTATCACCGTAAGTCATTTAGTGAAATATTTGAGATTATTGGAGTGATATTTTCTATGGGTCAAATTCCATAACTGTGACTGCCTTGGAGGCATATTAGAGAAATTGTCATGTCAGTATTGTGTTTTATTTGTTAATTCTTGTACACGTTACATCACTCAGTTGCGACATGTTGAATTTGTGCAAGTTCCATGTGGACATGCAGCAGTGAGCTTTCGTGTTGTCAGTACCATTGTAACTGATTGCCTGGAAAGACGTTTTTTAGAATAATCTGAAGCGTGTTCAGTGGGACATTAAAAAAGTAAAGGTAATAGTACTTGCTGTAATGCTTCTGAGATGAGTCAGATTCGCCCTCGCTACCAGAATAACTTTACAATCTCGGAAGTGGCAGCTGATTGGCAGGAGCTAGTGATACAATATAATAATACAATACAATACAATACAATGCAATAAATTTAAAGTGAAAAATACCAATGGCACTGCATTCACTTTACAGTCATCTGGGGGAAAGATGAAGAAAACAAGTGAGTTTTTAGTTGAGTTTTAAATGTTCACAGGCAGTCCGAAGACGTCACTTCTGACGGCAGATTGTTCCAGATTTTTTCTGCAGAGACAGGGAATGCTCGGTCGCCGATTGTAGAGAGATGTGTCAATGGTGCAGCCAGTGCCGAAGTCGACGTTGAGCGCAGGCATTGTCGACCAGGTAGTCCAGTGACAGGCTGTAAAGCGTCAGCCAGGTAGGCTGGCGCAAGTCCATGGAGACACTGGTAGACTAGTACAGCCAGTTTGTATGATATTCGCTTTGGTGCACGCAGCCAATAAAGACACTGAAGCAGCAGTGTGATGTGGTCGTATCGACTGGACTGGAACATGAGTCAAGCCGCAGCATTCATGACCGCCTGGAGATGATCTAGCTGGAACGATATTGCAGCGTACTATGTGGCCCTCTGTTGCCTGCATCAGCAAACAATTGGACCTGCGGTTTGCAGCTAGCAGAGATACCAGCCCCAATCAGCCACATTAGACCTTAACCCCATAACCCATAAGCTGCTAGACTACTGCTCATTTCCCTTTCCGATGAGAGTAGGAGGCTGAGTTGACCTGAGCATGCAGTAGAACTCTACTCGCTGAGACCGAGTGCATGTTTTTTGTGATATCTGTAGCTTGCTGCGACTGCTGCGTGACATGCACAGTCGCACGGTGGAGTTGTTTCGTATTCTTTTTCATCAGCCGCGCTTCATGTCGGCTGAAGCGGAAGACTCGTGGCAGTCGGCAATGGCCGATGCTCATCGCTACATTCATAGCAAGCTCGGTGGATTTGACAACTACATTGAAGTGATTGCCAACAGCAGCATGTGCAGCCCATCATATCTTTTCAGTTCATTTTTCTCTGTGTTTTGCTGTAACTGAAGAATCAATACTAAATACTGTTGTCTTATTAAATAGTTTTTTCTTTGAAAGGTGTGAATTAATTTATATTTCTGATTTAGTTTTGTTAGCTCTAACAGTTGATTGTACTGTTACATAACGACTTTTTGATTGTTAAGCCATGAAACCTAACTGTTGCAGGAAAGATTTTTGTTCATTTTTCTGTGTGTTTTTGAAGCGTGTGTAATTTCAATTATCACTACAGCTATTACGGTTTTTGCCGTGTTACCCACGTTAGAGAAACTGTTGATTTTTCATTTACAGTGTTATTTGTTATTGATGGGCGTAGATTATTGTTGATAATATGTGTGTCTTAGTTAAGTTGTTAATTTGGCATGGATGTGTCCTTGATGCAAACATGACTAACATTTCTGCAGAGATTTTCAAACATTGTGCATTTCATTTATGTGGATCGTAAACTGAATCTGATGATTGCTCCATCTGCAGCCTGTGTTAGTGAAACTCATTCATTGCAACCAAAGGTATACCTTGTTTTTTTCACTTTTGCCACGTTACCGACCACTTAAACTTCTTGTGTGCGTGTTCTGAAGTAAATTTTTGTGGCAGGCAAGAAGGTTTGGTCATAAAACTATATTTCTCATAATTTAGCCTTGCGAGCTTGCTACCCAAATACGTTTCTGCAGGCCCAGATTGTCCCACAGTGACAGCAGCTGGGGCTAGGGCTTTGCTCCAGTCTCCAGTGGGGGAGCTCAGAGTGCTCCCCAGACTCATTGGCTGGATTTAATTGGAAGGCCCCAGTCAATGTTGGGGGAAGGGAAGAGGAAGAAAAGGGAGGGAATGAAGGAGAGCAAAAAAGGCGCAAGGAATCGGAGAAACAGATGAGGCAAAATTGCTTGTAGGTCTCAGATAAGATAGAAGTTTGTATTAGGCGAACCAGCATGTTAATGTTTGCCGTGCTTGTGCCTTTGCACAAAAAAGACCCAAAGGCTGGGTGGTACTGCTGCGTAATCTATCTGAGTTTATTCTGCAGTCTCTTGAACATAAGTTGGGTGGCTGTTAATTACTGTGTAAAAGTGCATTAATTTGTATATTTACATAATTTAATGCCACTTGATCAGTGAGTCTGTGCTATAGTAAGACAGTTGTAGTGTGTTGGTGTGGAAATCATTGTAATTCGATGTGATGTAAATTGTTAAGAAGAGGAAGTTTTTGGTGACTTTGTGTAGATATGATGCTGCAGGGGCACCTGCATTATCAGGAGCAAATTAGATATGTATTACAGTTTTATTGCTGCTGCTACTGGCAGTGATGACGGTGTCGTTACGGTGAATGAAATTGAACAATATTAGCTGGCTGGTTGCTAGCTTTAGCCATTGCATTGCTGAGCAGGTGTGGCAGATGTTTGAGAAGATGAGAAGTGAACTGATCATCGGCTGTTCCGTTGTGACTACCCACACTGTGCACTTCTGCTATTCCTACAGTCTCTGCATTGAGGATGTCCGGGTAATATGTCAGTGTTGTACAGAGAAAAACTATTGTATTACTATTATGTGTTTTTACAGTGTTTATTGCTGAAAGTGGCAAATTTTGCCAGGCGCATATTTAAGAATGTGTAAAAGGGCCTAGGTGTACCTGTAACGCAATTTTGTGCTTTATTTAGAGGCGAATGCTTTTTTTAAGATTAATTTTTCTTGTTCCATTGTTTTAACTTTCAAATTATCCCCATGCGCAAGGCTCACCTCTAAGCCTGTTTTTACAGTTTGAGAAAAATTGCAATTTTTACTGCGGTTGTCGATATTTTAAATGTTTTCATTGTGATGTTTGGAACTTTGATTGCATAATTGTCAAATAGTAGTTAGTGTATGTAGTTTGTGGTTCATTTTTTGCTGACGAATTTTATTATTTTACTTTTTTTAGAGGTTAAAATTGAACAGCGATAATTTTGTAACACAGCTTATGTGTTGTGTTAACTAAATTATTAGAAGTTAAGAAATTGTTTAGCTGCCAAGGGGACTGTTCAAAAAATGTCACGTTTTTTTTACCAAATTTGACTACCTTTCCTTTCTGTCACAAATTGTCACACGTGGTTAACCCTCCTTATGAAAAATATGTCACAGGCCACACTACCCCCCCCCCCGCTCAACTGTATGCATCTTACCAAATGTAGCACCACAATTACCAAGCCAGCCAAAAGTTATTCATCTATTTATAAATTGAATACATGCATACTTGCAGCCATCTATCGTCATAATCATTTCCAAAATTATTTGGCAGTTTGCATACAATAGTAACCAGACTCACAGGTACTATAAACATTGTTAGGCCTGTGAAAATTTTTTACAAGAGCATGACATGGCATGTTCCTGAACTCTCCTCTTCCGCTTGTCACATTTGGCACCAACTGACCTCACCCGACCTGTTGAGATGTGACATATTTTTGAACGGTTTCTTGTTGTTCATGATTATAAAGTGGGTTTTCCATCTCACAGTTAATTTCTTTGTGCACTGTTACAGGGTAAGCAGTTGCCGATGAAAATTCGTATTTCACCAGATAATCCTTACACATTGCCGGGCACTTTGTGTCAGCCTTTTTATCGGTAATTTTGTCGTCTGATATAACATGTCGCTGTTTGCTTAGAGTTTTAGTTATATTTGTTAATTTTTTTTTGTTTTGTTACTTACGTAAAGTTTTCACTGTTTTGTTTAAATCATGTGTGAAATTGTGTTTATTGGTTGTAAAAATTAATTAGTGCCCTTTTGTTTGTTAGCAGTGCTCAAGTTAGGAATAGCTGAAGAATATGAAGTGATGGGCAAGTTTTCATAAAAAGCATTATTAAGATGCTCTATGCATTGTCTGTTCTTTTCTGTAAAAATATAAAATTCATATTTTTTATACCCTTTTTTACTTTAATACATCACAGTGATAATGATTAATAATAGTAGAGTTGTGTCTGTGTTGGTGCAGGCATTTGATGAAGTCCTGCTCTCATCCATCAATGCAGCCTGCCCGTTGCTACGAGCTGTTTGTGGTCTATGCGCAGCCCGTGTCTGATTCACTTGTCCAGCAGCAGAACCGAATACTCGTCTCCGAAGTCACTCGACTTTTCGATAGCATTCAGTCCCCCGCTCCTTTTCTCATGTTTTGATTTCGCGCAAAGAAAAGCAAAATGAGTTACGTACGCGGAAGTTTGTAAACTGTGTTCAGCTAACCGGGTGACCACTTGTCTGGAACAACTGGAAATGTTGGTCATAGAATTTTACAACTGCCAGAAAAGTCTGACAGCAGGACTTCATCAAATGCCTGACCCGTAAGTGACATAAATGTTGAGAAATGTTTTGGGGAAAACTGTTTATTATGGATTTTGCATTATGGATAATGCAAGTTATTATTAGAATAGGAGTGGCTTAATAGTTTTGATGCAGACTTTTGTCGTGCATTGATGCATTATTGTACAGCTATAATCGTCATATTTACAATAGAATACAATACAATGGAAAATTTGCACTCAAAAACTGACAAACTAACTGTCAGTTTAATGTAGCGCATAAACTAAAAATAACTGAAACGTTTAAAAGAAAAATGAAATGAGAGATACTGAGAATAGAAATAGTGTTAAATGTAAAAATTACAAAATTTGAAAATGACTGAAGTAAAGACAACTGAAATAAGAAAAAAAACTGAAAAGGTAAGAAATAAAGAATAATAATGAAAACTAAAACTCAGAAAAAACTGAAAGGAGTAAACATAAAAACCGTGAGCAGGTCCAAATAGCCGTGGAGTCGGTCCGAGGGGGTGCCAGATGTCTTGTTTCGTTATTGTACTGTTTTCTGTGCATGATGTGGGCGGGTAATTGCAACATGGTTCATAGTGCCATAGAGAGTCAGGAAAATGGTGGCAAAAATAGTTTTAGAATGCCTCACATTTCCACAGTGGTCACCCTCGGTTGAGGAGAAACATATAATGTCTTTCAGCAGTTGATGCTTGATGTTGTTTATATTGCATGTACAGTACAGTATATGTCCTCCAGATGTTTTGGCTGCATGAAGGCAGTCAGTTGTCGGTGTGGTCTAAAGGTAAAAAAGGTAAAGGTCGTCAATTTGTATAGCGCATAGTCGCGAGCATGCGCACGCCTCTAATGCGCTTTCGTCACTAACCAGAGCTGCCTGCTGCACGGCCACCATGTGCAGTTTGCAGACGCAGGCTGGCGCAGCGGCCGGCTAGGCAACCCCAGTCAGCTGTACCAAGGTCCCCACCTTCCGTAACCGATATAAATGAGTTACTACTCATTTTACCGTCCCACGGAGGGTAGAAGGCTGAGTCGACCTAGCTGGCAGGCTTCGTTACCAACTATGCCACGCCACCAGCATAGCCATAGCCAGTCTAGCCATGGTTTGACATGAAATTAACAAACTTCAACTTGTACAGTGTTCTCACACACTGTGTCGGGTGGTATGTTAAACCCAACTCACTCACTCTCTGTGCTTGCTGGACAATAGTTTAGACTGAGCCTCATTCATTACACAGAGTATGAATCTGATGTACACTGTGTCCCAAAAAAAGCATCCCCAACATATTTGACTGTAACTTGAAAACCAGTCATCAAATTTTGATAATTTTTGGCACGAATATTCCTGACACAACTTGCCATCAAATGACCATTCAGTTTCCCACCTTGAAAACCTTGATGCTTGGTTAGCAGATTTTAATAATTTTTGGCAGAAATATTTCTGACATAACTAGCTATTAAATAATTGTTTTAGTTTCCACGTCACCCAACGTCTGCTTTTGCACTGCCTGGGGAAGGCAGACCAAGCATGATATGTGTTCAAATAAATGAAAAACGTCAATAACTTCCATCTATCCTAATCTGTGGGCCGCAACAGCCAGTCAAGGTTTGACTGTCATGCAGCAGTGTGTCTACCAACTGTTTCCACTTATTGTCAGCTGTGGACTGAGGGTACTAGGCATTTCAGCTCAACGGAATTACATTTCTTAATTAAATGCCAGTTTGACATTTTATAAGAAACAGCGATTCAGCAATGAAGATCTGCTCCCCACTTACCCAAACCCCACTGCAGGAGCTCTCTTGCGCACCAAACTTTGGACCTGTTGGGGACACCATAGGTGGATTTAGGGGGGCCATGGCCCCTAAGATGCCAAAAGTTGCTCTTTTTGCCTTGCATATGCAGTGCATTATAAATTTGTACAGTAAAACTGCGGTAATAAAATTTATACTCAATATGTGCATTTGTAGGGGGTTTTCATGCCCCATAAAAGCGTTTGCTTCTGAGGCTGCGCCCGGCGACCAGCTTCTCCCCAAGAAGTCCACCTCTGCTCTCAGCTTTCGGTTTCAATTTTTGACCCTGGGGGCCAGTTCACCTTTCGTGACTCCAATTTCTGGGTACCCCCATGTAAGTGCAAGTAACAATAAACAATATAAATAATGCCAGGGGCATCTACACTAACACCATATGAACTTTGGAGCAAATGGGAAGGTTTTTTGGAAAATTAGGAGTAAAGTTGAATATTATTATAATTTTGCATTTCTGATATATTTACGCTATCTTGCAAGCAGAAGTACTATTCTGTGATGCTTAGAATTCACCAAATTAGTTTTTCGCCGGGGCTATGCCCCGGACCCTGCTGGGGGAGCTCGCAATGCTCCTCCACACTTTCTTCCCATTCTCCACCCCATCAACGCCTATATATGGCGCCTCATTCTCGACGCCTGCGGCGCCTCACCTTGAGTTAGGGAAGAGGAAACTTGCTCCAAGGACTTAGGGGGGATAGACGTCCCTGAGTAACGCTTTTTATTGCATGCAAGTCAATCTCCATGGCAGTCCATGCATTACTGGCGTATTTCTATAC
>Ga0209454_1001095_pt1 | contig 16085 bp, 6 predicted proteins | sample WorMetHERISLAND1_2_FD_187400 | JGI IMG/M metagenome (GOLD analysis project Ga0209454, IMG submission 187400) | Marine gutless worms symbiont microbial communities from Max Planck institute for Marine Microbiology, Germany - Olavius geniculatus... | ecosystem: Host-associated > Annelida >...
GTGTATAGTTGTGTTTTTTTTGCGCGAGTATTATGCGCTATTTTCGTGAAGTTTTTGACGTCCAGTTATCTTTACTTATAAATAAATTTTGATTTGAACATTACCACAAAATTGACCCAACGCTAACTCCTGCTTGCAGAACGTTCACGCACGCAAAATTTTTAGTTTTTATACGCCTTTTATTTTTGAGTTAGGACCCAGCGCGAGACATAGTTACGGACTGACAGATGGACGGGCGGACAAGACACGTAGGTAGTGCCGCCGTTTGTACAACATTTTTTATTTTGCATGCTATGAATATTTTTCTGGTAAGACCCAAGACCGTGAAACAGGCGCTGTCTGTCTGCCGTCGCCTCGAACTCCGCAGTCAGCAAAGCCGTGAATTTTATTGGACGTTTTCGCCGTCACTCGCTCAGAGACTTCAAGCCACTCGTTACGATACGGCGCTAATCGTCGTTTAACACCGGTATTAATCTTGCTCACGTTTTTAGCCTCCTTTGGCAGTCACGCACAAGGACTGGACAGCGCTGCCATTGCGTATCTCCGGATTTGTTATGGTATGAAGAATTCCAGGACATTTATCAGCAATTCATCATGGTTGTCCGTGCGTCGCTAAGACACGCTCCACCTGGCGAGTGGCGACCAACGCATGCGCTGTACGCTGTGTGTAGGTTTAAGTCTCGTCATGAATCAGCGTTAACACTACAATCTCAAGTAATCAGTGACCAACGTCCTTGCCGTCTGCACAGATATCGTGCAAATATATAGAAATTTATTTTTATTAGAGCAACGTTTACAAACAAGAAACCCAGCTGTCGCTAGAATGGCCGACCGTACTGATTGGCAATTCGTCAGGCACTATCGCTGTTTAGTGGTAAAGGGAGGTCGGCAATGAAAGCATTAGACAGGTAGCCTGTTAATACCCGTGGTAACCATTTCGCTTATACAGTTTGGCTGTAATGCACTATGCAAATTTTAGAGTTGGAAGTAGGCTCAGGCACTCTTATTTTAGGAGAACAGATGTACGTAAGAGGTCGGTTGGATACGGCGTTGGTCAGTTCCCATAGGCTGTCAAAAGTAACTATACCACTAACTAAAGCGGCTTGTCTGCAATTCGCAATGCAAGTATTTGAGGTTACAGACAGCACCCCTGTTTATGGAATGTCGTTGTAGGGATCCGAATCGAATTTTTCTGACCCAGTACCTTTGATCGCGGTGACCCCTTTCCAATTTAGGGACAAATCTTTACAGATTTTAACAGAAGATTATTTTGCCGAGCTGACGGTGAAAAGTCTGTGGTCTTAGCTTGCAGCGTTTTGTAGAATCACGGAGTGCGAGGAACGGGCAGACAGACAGACAGACAGACAGACAGATACTTTTACTAGACTGTCATAGCTAAGCGAGGGCATTTGCATAGCAAGTTATGCCGATGCCATGTAAAAACTCCCGGTCTTCACAACGAGTTGAACATACATATTATGTCGAATAAGAAGTCTGAAATGCTAAACGACAGACAGATTAAGTCCGCTTTGTCGACAGTTGACTGCAGTTTCTGCGTGCTGTCAGTCATTCTGTCGGTACTCATGCATAGGCCTAGTCTTTACAGCCGCGTGTCGACAGCAGCAGCAGCAGCAGCAGTGAGGACGAGGACGATGCCTGCAGTCAGGCATCCTTGCCAGCAGCGAGGACTTCGGCGGTGTCAGAATCCGTAGCTGCATTGATTCCTTAAATTTAGATTTTTTAGATTTCACGTTTAAAAAATAAAAAAACTAGGCTTTTTAAATAAGTCTTTTAGCCCTAAAAGTGAGTTAATGGGGTAAATGCAACAGAGTCTGTTACAAGTTATTGCTCAGTTGCCTAGAATATATTGCTCAATTTGCTGCATGTTCTTGGGTAATTCTGTAGCAGTTGCGCAGCCTCTGCGGTGAGTTCTAAAGTTTTATGTCCCGGGCACTTCTCTAGGATTAAAAAGACCGTCCCATTATCAGGTCTGTGCGATCTGAGCATCATTCTGTGTCTGACGTATATATGCTGACCTAATTGACTTTATCCTTCGCCGCCCTTCAAAAAGCATCTATGCAAATGCTTGCGTAGAATCACCATCGTATTCTCAGAGCGCATTTGCTGCATTTTTTCATCGTCGTTTTCATTCATCTTCAAAACATGTTTGAAGCTGCTTCTCGCTTAGTCTTTTTATCGCCGCATTTTAAAAGCAACGTAGCGGTTCTAACACTGCGTTCTGTCATACTCTAGAACAAATTACCTTCATCGCCTTCTGTTTCAGAGATAGCTTCGGGTAAAAAAAAACTTTGCCGCGTGCATAACATCATACAGTTATAAATGAGACAGGTTACTCTTGTCCGGACCTTTACCAAATGTTGACCACTTTTCAATGTTTTTAACGTTGCATTCAGCAGCAAAAATGCTATGAATAGCGTTGGTGAGAATAGAATTCTGACCACGTCGCAAACGCGTTGCGCACTACCTTGTCAAATATTAATGGCGGAAAACTATGGAGTGCGCTCAGGCATTATCGCGCTGAGGTATGAACTGTCAAGATTACCGACATGTGGCTGGCAGCAACGGTTCAGACAGAAAAAAACGTGGAAAATAAAAATACTAAAAATACATTTTATGAAAAAAATTACAAACGTTTATGGGCATTTATTATAACTGTAGTCGACTGAACAGGAACTGAACACTTTACTGTTTTATACTGCTGATGATATTTTTTTGAAACTTTTTTCTGAGTGCAAAGAATTATCCTATGCACTGTATAATGCATCGTAAGATGCGTTTTGGCATTTTCTAACCTATTTAATTTTAACGGTCGCTGAACGATTAGTGTGAATATAATAGCGGAATTTGTATTATTTACGTATTTTGTGTAACGAAATATATTTTTAAATTGAAAAGACTGTATCTAGCAAAAGCAATTAAATTAGTCAAAACGTCAAGTAAAATAAAGTCACGCCTTATTCAACATTCACAAAAAATACCTGTCTTGTCATAAAAAGGCATTTTGGACGTTTTACTGTTTCTTTTTTTCTAACGTCTGTAAAATTTATGGAACACCAGTATAGCCTACATTAAGGACACAGCACTGCAGTCGCGGAGGGGACTTCGGCAAAAGCCTTTCGTATCCTAGTGCGTGGGTATAATATGGGCTACGATCAATAAGCAATTTTCATTTAAGCCATCGACAGGCGCCATTTCGCCGTCTGATGATCGACGCATAAATCCCTTTACAGCCGCAACAGGCGACATAATGCTTAATGAGTAGAACCTTTCCTGATAGCCACTTGCCGCTGCGTGAGTCCAGTGAAAAAGTGACCCAACACTGCTGATAGTCAATATATTCTGCGGCCGTCTTAATGGGCCGCATTCTGGGTCATACTTGTTTCTCTGTCAGTTTGTCAGTCAAATACGAGCTTAAATTTCAAACCGAATAGGCGGAGAAAAAGCGTGAATTTTCTCAGGCAAAATTGAAATTTTGAGCATCTTTTCTGTCGGAAATTTACAGTTATCTGTCAGTATTCTGTCGATAATTTTCAGTAGCAATGTAGAGCGGACGATCTACTCTTGATTCATCTTGGTTCATTCAAATATAGCTGCTGCTGCTGCTGCTGATGATGATGATGATGATGATGATTATGATTACGGTGATTGAAGCGTCACTGCTCTGCGTGACGTCATAGGTGACGTTTATAGCGTTCTTCGTCGCCATGGTAACGATTGCCGCCGGCGGGAACTTCATCGTGATCTGGATCGTGCTGGGTCACAAGCGCATGCGCACAGTCACTAACTACTTTCTGGTCAACCTGGCCGTCGCCGATGCTCTAATCACGCTCTTCAACACGATGTTCAACTTCATCTTCCTGCTGTACAACGACTGGCCGTTTGGTCGCATTTACTGCAAATTCACGCAGTTTATCTCGCCGTGCTCCATGGCCGCCAGCGTTTTCACGTTCGTCGCCATTGCCATCGACAGGTAAAGTTTAGCCCCCGCTCCACTTGCTCCAATTTGTTGTGAATAAAATGTTGTAGGCTGCGACATGCTCTACAGCCAACTGTATACAACAGATGCACTACATAGCAACATGTCAGGATGCTGTGCAGCTTGTTGCACGAGCACGACTTGTTGTCCAACAAAAAGTTTAGGACAAATCGAAGTAATGGAGTTTGTGCTTTAAGCGGCGGTGGCGTTGTTCGACTAATTAGCGGAAGAAATCTGTTATTGTTGTCGAACTCTTTGAGCTTGTAACTACTAGCTAAGTAAAAAAAACAGCTGTTAAGGTTTGTTACAGTCTTCCGAAGACACCTGAGCCATATTTTATTATATCCTTCTGTAGGTCCAAAGGGCAAAATGGCATTTTTAGCGTCATTAACCACTCGCCGTGACCTTTAAAATTATTATATTTTTCAATTTTACTCAAAGTAACTTTCTGGATTGCTGTTCAAACCATGATGTGTATTATTCAGTGTATTATCGACTGTTTGAAGAGTTATTTTAAGTTTTATGAGGGTTGCTAATTAGCTACGTGAATGAGTGCATGGGTCGACTCCCGTCTGTCGCGTCCGCTCGACTTCAGTGAACAGGTAAAAATAATCAAATAAACATTATTATATAACGTAGGTAATTCTCTTATTTTTCAGTATAGTGTCTGAACTCCGGAATGCTTATAATCTCATTTTACTCAAGCGTTACGACTGATAACGTCTCCTGTTTGCATATCACATGTGCGTCCAGGCAGAACACGCCGTCGATCGCGGCAGTGCAATAAGTAAGTTTCAACACGCTCTACAGTGTAGGCCTATTATGCTTCGTTACACACGCATAATACAACGTAAACCGTGCTGAAACCTATACTAATGACGCGCGTGATGGACGGACACGTGTAGGCTGAATCCGATTTACTGCACAGTCCGGCGGAGCACGTACGCACAACTGACTGTATTACGTGTAATTAGGGACAGGCTATGTGACGGACGGATGGACGTGGACGTGTATTTTTACACGCAGATACATGGTGATTGTGCACCCGCTGAGGCCGAGGATCGACGCTGGGATCGTGCTGGCCGTCATCTTCGTGATCTGGCTGACGTCGGCTGCGATTGCGCTTCCCAGTCTCATCTACGGAAACACGTACACCATCGAGTACTGTCAGGGCTCGCGCGTCATATGCTACCTCGAGTGGCCAGATGGAAACTACGGACTCATCGACTTTTGGTGCGTCTCGCGCCGACTCTGTTCGTTTAATTTAATAAAAGAGAATTGATGCCGGTGTACCGGCACCGATCGCTAACATAATATTGGGCCTTCTATAGACCTACTTACCGTCGGAAAACCCTGTCATCATAGATCTACAACACACAGGATTCGCATCGTCAGCGGTGGGAGGTTAACTGAGAGGTGAGAGGTTAAAATCACGACTGTAAACTGGCAGACATATAGGTCCAAATCTAAGAGACGAAACAAAAAAGTGGCTGCCCAAAGACTGAGAATAGGCGGTGCAGAAGTAAAGTCGCTAAAGACCAGAAACCGATAATGAACGACATTGAATTTCTGTTTCTTGCTACTTTAACACGCAGCTTCATGGACGCATGCAGCACAAGACGCGTAATAGGCGCTTACGGCCGCATAGCAGTTATTAATTTAAAACAGTTCGCTATAATATAATAAATAAATATTATTTAGTAATGCCATAAGCAGCTTTTAGCCGTTGTTGCATGCAACGTGAAATATGCCACAAATTTAGTGTATCAGCCACGCCTTAACCGCCCATGTGTGCTGAAACACTCTTATAACATTTCTATCATTCTTTCCTATGTTTTCAAACATGTGAGAACTCGCTAAACATTTTTCAACATCTAAACGTTACTTTCAGCAAGCGAAGCATTTTCAGTTGCAGATGTAGTTACATCTAAAATGAAAATATTAAAACATTTGCGAAATATTTTTGCCTTATGTGTAATCATGGCCTTAGTCGGCAGAAACAATTTTAACATTATTTGGCAAAAATGTTTTGCAAGAATTGTAAAAATGTCTCTGCAGCAGTTTCATTGACGCGCTATAGCTATGCTGTAAGCGCCTGTGGCACGGGTTGTGTCCGTCTGTTTGTCTGTTTGTCTCTCTGTCCGTATGTAACAGATGTATTGTGGCTAAATCTTGGGTCGTACTGAAAAAACTTTTTACATGAATGATTAGCTCTGTGTCGACGCTAAAATTTGGGGATGGAGTTTAAGGGAAAAATTTTCAAATTTGGGTTGAATGGAGAGATAGAAAAATTGCGTTCTGACAAAAAACTGGCCATATCTCAAAAACGGTGAAAGATAAGGCCAAGGTTACTATTAATCATTAATAGAAAGTCGCACATTAGCTTTTAAATGACATAAAAGTCGTCGACTTTGAATGACGTTGATGGTCAGTACTGCAACAGGAACTGTATAGGCTGTAGCGCGTCTTCCCTAGCGACAGCTGCGCTTTCTTGTTTTATGTGAATCGCGGCCTAACGACTGCCAGTGCGTATCCCCGTCTACTGCACGTACATGTAGTACTTCAGTCGAATCCACTGCTGAGCAATGTAGATGTCAACAAAAGACTACCGCTACCAGTAGTTAGACTACATTAGCACACTCGTATGTGACGTTGTCGACCTATAAAATGCAACGAACAAGCACTAACGCCCTGTTGTCTCTGGGAGACCGCGCGATGACGTAAAATATTTTTCTCGTTAGTGTCGTAAAACGGCCAACTTGTTCATGTTTACGACCCTGGTTCCAAACTACACCGAACACCAGTGATGAATAAATAACGCAGCTGGCGATTTATTCCACCCGCAATATCCCGAAAGTAGTCCGTAGGACTCCGTCGTCGATGTTGGGGCTCCGAGGAGCAAATTATTTTTTAAAACTACTCCGGTCTGTATTACCGTGACAAATAAGAGACGGCGGACGGACGAGAGGACGGACAGACAACGTACGGTGGCAATACGGCACTCTGCACTAGGTGCGTCGTGCGGCAAAAAGCCCAGTAAACTTGGCCTTCCTTCTTCCGACCAGCAACAACAGCGGCCACAAAAATTACAGAGACAACCAGATTGAAAAGCAGATTGGTATTTCTCATTTGTTCTTTCTCATGGCTGGTATTATGCGCGCTGGCTGTTGAAGGCGAAATGCAGATTCTTTATCGACGGAACGGACGAACGGTCAAATCGTCGACGCCAGTAGCATGGGCGGACGATAACGATATGACGAAGACAAAATTCGCTCATTGCTGCATTGAAGACAGTTATTGTTCAGATCATACACCGATCTGGCATTTCTTATCTTTAGTCTATTGTTATATTATTTAAGTCTTATATACAGCGATGCAGATTGCTGTCAGTGGAGTACCGTGATTATTCTCTTTTAGCAATATACTGTGTTTCAAAAAACGTCACACGTTGTCATTTTTTTATCTTTGCCAAATATGAACTGATTTCCAAATTCTTTCACAGGCACTTATTGTCAACATTTTGCAATAAAATGGTTATTAGATATCTCAGCACTCACTTACCCAGTTTCATCTACTGATTATCGACTGCGCAGTACGCGGTCATTTCTGAGTCGAACGGTTCCTGGGTTGGCTGATGTCGTAAGGTCGGTGCTGCTTTTATTTTCTCAGGAAATTCGAGTTAGTGCTGGGTTTATTGCAGATCGTGTAATAGCCAGAGCTTGATCGGCGAGCTGCTATAGGCGTAGGCTACTGTGCGATAGGTAGGCGTAGGCATACGCTGAGGAGACGTCGGGACGTCTGCAGGGGAAGCTGTAACATGACGGTCGTCGGTCGTCGCATCTAAAGCAGCTTTAGCCTAATCATGAATTTGAGGACTTTGACACCTGTGATCTCGTACTGCTGCTAGAGCAGGTGCTATACCTGAGTGATGCGATGCATATTACGAGTTCTACGTGTACGACTTGTCGATCTGATAACCTGAGACCGTTGCGTAATTAGCCGCTATAGGCCTACCACTCCAGATATAACGGATAGGTAGACAGTAAGAGTGCGGCCGTGGAATAACATAGGTCAGACTAATGAGTTTCGTTTTAGCTGTGCGATGCACAACGTGTAAAGTGCGTATTGCCATCGTAAGTTGTCCGTCAGTCCGTTTTTTGTCTGTCCGTCTGTAACGTTTATGTATCTGGACATACAGCTTCGGTTACTTGAGAAGTAATTACACGACTAATTAGCCTAAGACGTTGGCGACTTAAATCCTAGGGAAACAACCCCAAATTTCCGTTAGAAACTCGCGGAGTAATTTAGTTATTCATCTCCAGCTTGACATGTGACGTAACCCAGAAGCAGGGTCGTGAATAAAACGTATCGCGCAGTGCTCGCTACGACAGCAAGGCGCTTTTGTATTTGTATGATTTTTAGCGTAAGTGATTGGGTTTGCTGGTATTACAACGATTTAGCTGATTATATGCCTACTATTACGGAACTGGTTTATATAAAAATCGAACTAGCATCATTTCTCTATTTTTACATTGGTGTCACTGGGTTGGTGGCGTGGTGTAGCGATAACGCGTTTCATCCGATTAACGAAGTTACTCTACGCCGGGCCGGGTTAGGCATTTCGGTATGTAACCAGCCGATTAAGTCAAATCAGCCTTCCATCCCTTCGGAGTAGGTGAATCGAGTACCAACCTATCTGGTTGGGGTTAAGGCGGGGCACATTCACCTGTGTCGGGTGGCAGGTAACACTGTGTGATCCCATACGACAGGTAGCGCTGAGACGGGCTTCCCATAAAAAAACAATATCACCAACTTTAACTTTTTAACTTTTAACTGTGTACTAACAAGCAACGATGGGCAAATCGTAATCTTTGTTTTTTCTTTTACCCGTATTTTTGCACCATTTTATAATAATCGTAATATTTTGTTTGTTCGCATTCGTTTGCTGTTGACGAGCAGTTATTCTATACTGCTGCTGGCCGTCACTTACGCCATACCGCTGGCTGTTCTGGCGGTCACCTACACCACTGTCGGACTGGAGTTGTGGGGCAGCAAGACCATTGGTGAGCGAACTGCTGGACAAGATGAAACACTCAAGTCCAAACGCAAGGTACCGAAGCTGATTTCGCCACTGCAAAACGGTTTGCTAATTTGTCACAGTTAGCTACCGTTAGGCTGACGGCAGAAAACCAGAAAAACGTTTGAAGAGGACGGCCGGAAACTAGAGTAGAAACGATTAACAAATTGAGACGAAAATGCGCTGTGGCAACGGAGACGGGGACGCAGTTCTCTAAGTGAACGTACGACTGTCGTACCACATCTCCACGGCGCACGGCGTCGTGCTAGTTGGCTGGATGACTGTCTGCAGACAACCATCTCGGGTATATAACCAAATATGACCAACCAACCACATCAATCCAGCCTTCCATCCCTCCGGGTAGCTGAATCAAGTACCGGTTTGCCTCGCTGGGGTTAAGGTGGGGCACGTTTACCTGTGTCGGGCGGCAGGTAGCATTGTGTGATCAGAGATCTCATATGGCAGCGACGCTCAGCAACTGGCGATGTGTGATGATGTGTGGACAGATTGTGAAGATGATGATTGTTGTGGTGGTGATCTTTGCCGCCTGCCTGCTACCTCAACACGTCTGCTTCTTCGTCGCCAATCAACATCCGCACATACTGGAGAACACCTGGTTTCAACCGCTCTATCTGGCTATCTACTGGCTGGCCATGAGCAACGCCATGTATAATCCAATCATTTACTGCTGGATGAACGGCAGGTAACGAACGCCACGCCTTGTTATTCACGTAGGCGCGCCGTGCAAATATTTGGCACGGTATTATATTAATAAGTTGTGAAATAAATAGTGTCATTGTGGATTTTAGCTTCTGTTTATGTTCATACGTACGGTAAAACGTGTAAAGTTTGCGGAATAGCTTAGGTACAGCTGATATACAATTATGCCTTTATAATGCGATAGGTTGTATTCTTCGCATTAGTGCAGGCTGCTGTTAGAGCATTGCTTAAGTCTTCGACCAGTTCGGAACAGAAAAAAATAAACTGACTTGTCCGAAACTTATTTTCCACTTGTCGCCGACCTGCTCTAGAGACTTGGTACTAAGCTGATTTTGAGTAACGTAGAAGTAATGGTATTTAGTGAATATTCGCCGTGTTTGATCAAATAGTCTCCCGCTTGCTAAATTCGTCAAATTGCCCGAGCCAAGAATGACTGCAGACGGTGTCACGCGATCGAGATGTAAAGAGATTTTTGAAATGCAATCACTGTCGGTGAAAATGACATAATGCTAACGAGATACAACAATCAAGCACGTGGATAAAAAATCTTCTTAAACAGACACGAACTAAAAGAGGTGCAAAAAAATTTTAAAACAATACATTACGGTGCTTTCCTGGTTGCTTTTTGGTAACCGCCGCAGCTATAACTGTATTTCTCCTGCTGTATTTTTTATTTAGCAAATCTTGCGGCGCAAACTAAATAACTAAATGGATCAACAGTAGCAAGATTGGTTCAACAGCTGGCCTAATGACGGAGTGTTTTGCTGTTAGGTTTCGTAGCGGGTTCAGATACGCTCTGCGCTGGCTGCCGTGCGTCCGGTGGAGCGCTTCGGACGCGCACGGTTTCTGGGGCTTCATGTCGGTTCGCAACGCCAGCCTCGGAGTGGAGCAGCAGACGCGCTGTTCGTACGCGCTGGTCGGCAGTCCGGCGACCAATGCTGGCACTGTGACGTGCATACCTCTGAGAGACAGAGCTCGGCCCACCGTGAACACAGCGACCACGGCATCCGTGCACAGTCAAAGACGAAGAAGCTCTGACGCAGCTGCTGCTGTTGCTGCCAGCGGACAGGTGCGAGACGCTCGCCGGGCGCTGAACTCGACGTCCAGACAGAAGACTTCTGCAACATCCGCGCTGAACGAGTTTCAGTACAAGTACTCTAACGGACGCTTCGATAGCTGCTAGCTCACGCCATTAACGACACATTCATCCCTAAATTCCATGCCGTTGAATCGGATCGGTTTACTGTTGACAGATGCCTAGTTTCGAGCGGCAGCATCAGAGTCAAAAGATGAACGTCAAAAGCCAAGGACTTGTCGCCAATATTTGAAAGCACGAATCTGCAGTCTGCTGGTGACGTAAAGGTCCGTTCACACTCAGTCAAGTTTTGCTGCTGCAGGCGATTTATGTAACCGTCAACGAATCGAACCCGTAACAGGTACTCGGCAAATCTGAGATCATGATTCTACTGATCCGTGCATATTTTATTTACAGACAGCTGCATGTGAATATTCGGTCGATCTGAGTAAGGTGCATTATATTCCTGCTTGTCCGAATGACCAGCCTCCGTGCGTTTGTGAGCAGTGCTTGAAGTGTGTTGTGAAAATGTCTTAAGCTTCGTCGTATGGTCACCATTTTGCGACAGAGACTAGTGTCACTAGTCCGAAGAGGCACTGGTTCCAACAGCACATAGGTTAGTGATATGGCTAAGCTTATAGTTAGTGAAAGAGTTGGGAATAAAGATAAATTGCATCTTTGGCTTTGGCGAACTTTGGCTACGGCGGTTTCTGGCTACAGTTGACCGAGTTAGCCTATAACCAATTTCGGACTACTGCCCCTACGGACCAATGACCAGTCATCGAGAACTTTAGCATAGTGACAGTGCTGGCTTGCCGGTAAATGCACTGTATATCAGTATATATCTGTACACGTATATCAGTGTCTCTAGCTAGTTGCAGTGCAGCCTGCCGTATCTAATGATGTCCCCGTAATGTTCACTGCTGCTCTACGTTGTGGCCGTCTATGGCTTACATGGTGTAGCCGACGGACGGACGTTTTCCCTATGCACATTTCTCCGTTGTCCATAAACTGCCAAACATTGGTGTTATTTTTAGTTACCCCGCGGACATTAAATAAGAAAGAAGTCGCACTATTTTTCGTCCGTGTCCTAACACTAACTTTAAACCTTGCTGTACTTACTTAATTCCAATCCAACACCCGACGTTAACCAACGGATAGAAGGTAACCATACACTGTAGGTTCAACAATTTTCGATCGAAAAAAACATTTAAGCACAGAACCGCGGCTTTCGCAGCAGTGGGACGCAGAACTGGCAATAGACGCAAGCAGGCGGAAAAATTTATTGCGGATACGAAAATCAAATGCCGACAACGCAAAAATGGACGCGAAAAAATATTGCAAAAGCGGCACGGACAGTGAACACGTCACTGGACAAATGGAGCAATTACGCGTACAATGTGATCGAATCAGTTTCATGTTTGATAGAGGATGGGGAGTAGAATGATGAGTAATTATTGCGATGCACAGCATTCAAGTCATTAGCCTACTGCTTGCAGAAATGTTCTGATTTAAAATTTATGCCAAACATCTCAGACCTTCTAATTGGTTGGAAACCCGAATATCCCTATCATCTACACCGTGTCCGGAAAAAACATGCCAGAACTTTTCGATTGTAACGTAAAGAAAAATCATTAGATTTTAATAATTTTTGACATCAATATTTCAGACATAACCGGCGATCAAATGACTGTCCAATTTTCCACCGCACCCATTGTCTGCTTCTCCACTACCTGGGGAAACAAAGCCGACGGAATATTGCATTTTTATCTTATTTCGCCTGTTAGGGTTTTTCCAGATAGTGCAGAAGTAGACATTTGGTAAGGTGAGAACTAGAACGGTTATTTGATGGCAAGTAGTGTCAAAAATGTTTGCACCTAAAAATATCAAAATCTGTCAATCTTTCTTTAAGTCATAATCGATAATGTTGAGGATGCTTTTTGACATATTATTGTTTATTTCAATTCATATTTCGTCAGTCGTTGTGGTCGTGTAAACATTCATCGTTTTTCTCGCTCTCTCGTGACGTGCTCGTCGTTTATTGTCATGTCGTATTATATCAGTCGCATTATTCTGGGGCTCTAATTGCGAAGCAGCTAGTAGTTCAACAAATTAAACTAACGATAACTTTCAGCAATTTAAGCGATCGTTTACAAGTAATTTGAGCAAAGCTCATGAGACGCGCGACAGTCTAGCAGTTCCTGCTCGCAGGTTGTCTTGGTCTATCTTCATCCATTTCGTGGCAAATCACTCTTGAAATCTGCATGCGCCGCAGCCACAAAGTGCAAAAAACACTAAACCACCTATTTTGGGAGTTCAAGGTCATTCAAGGTCATCGATGTTGACGCCACTAAAAAGCTTGTTACTATTGCTTGTTATGATAAGCAGATGTCTGTGCCTATCTGCAACCGTTTTCACGCTATACCAGCTAACAGTGGTAAAATAACCACTTTTTAGCGGGGTAACCGTCTTTGACGTAAACCTGCGCAGGTTTCCTTGAACCTAAGAAATCGAGTCTTGGACAGCTAAAATCTACGTTCAATGCTGAAAATTACACACGCAGGTTGTCTTGGTCTATTTCCAGCCATTTCTCGCGATTCACTGTTGAAATGTGCGGTGCAGCCAAAAACTGCTAAAAATTCAACAAAACCCTTCTTTTGAAAGCTCAAGGTCGTTCAAGGTCATCGATGTTGACAAATCTAACAAGTAATTTGAGCAAAGCTCACGTGACGCGCGATAGCAGCAGTCCTGCCACTTTGGCAATCAGTGTACAGCATACAATAAAATAATAATAATTTTGTACGTAATTCACTCTTAAAATGTGTGTCGCAAGCCGAAATCGCAAAAAAAATTATTAAAACCCACTATTTTTTTTTGGGGGGGTGGGGAGTTAAGGTCATTTAAGGTCATCGATGTTGACACTCTTAAGAAGCTCGTCACTAGTGCTTGTTATCATAAGCAGGATGTCTGCCTATCTGCAACTGTTTTCATGCTAGACGAGGCAATATCAGTAAAACCACTTTTTGGAGGGGCAGCCCTCTTTTACGCTTGCGTGCGCAGGCCTCCTTGAACCTAAGGGGTCGGCACTTAGAATGCTAAAATCTGTGTTTAATGCTGAAAATTTCATACGCAGGCTGTCTTGGTCTATCTTTAGGCATTTCGTCGCAATTTACTCTTGAAATGCGCTCTGCATCCAAAAATTGCGAAAAACTCATTGAAAACCCTTTTTAGGGGGTTCAAGGTCGTTCAGGGTCATCGATGTTGATAAAATTAAAAGCCCGTAATCAGTGCTTGTTATGATAAGCAACATGTTTGTACCTATCTGTAACCGTTTTTACACTAGAAGAGCCAATAGCGGCAAAATAACGTCTTTTTAAGAAAGGCATCCATCTTTGACGCCCTCGTTCAAAGGGAGCCCTTTTACTTAGGGGCACGAAATTTTGTCGTGATAAACTAGAGTCATTGGGGCAGCCAAGAGTGAAAATTTCGTGATTATAGCTTGCACCGTTTTGATACAGATCACGAGTGTGACAGATGGACGGACGAACAGACAGACGCCTAGACGATGGCTAAGACGCGTGATGCATTCTGCTATCGCGTGTAAAAAGCCCGCCACCAGTGCTTGTTATGATATGCAGCAAGTCTGTACTTACCTGCAACCGTTTCCACACTATAAAAGCCAATAGCGGCAAAATAACGTTTTTAGAGACCCCTTTTTGATGCCCTAGTTTGAAGGAAACCCCCTCACCCACGAGCACAAAATTTTGTCACGATAAACGAGAGTCCTTGAGGCAGCCGACAGTGAAAATCTCGCGATTCTAGCTTGCGTCGTTTCAACACAATACCGCAGTGTGACGGACGAACGGACAGATAGACGGACGGACACCTAGACGATGGCTAAGACGCGCTTAGCACTACGTGCTGTCGCGCGTAAAAACGTTCTGCAAATGTTTTGTGTGTGATTTACATGTACCCACCTTTTGTTCTCGTTAAAGCGCGCAATCCAAAACCAATAAAATTATCGTTAGCGTTATCGCTAAAGCGTTTTAAAACATTTTTTTTCAAATGGACGTAGTTGCATGTAAAACAACACACAAAGCATCTGACAAATATTTTCGAGAATCTTGTTTTTGCTTTATACGTAAAGCAACGGTCTTAAGTCGACTCTTCAAGTTTCTTGACTTATCATGCAAGGTATCACCATCTGGTATCACGTTTTACGTTGGGTATTTGACTGACGTCATAGCCTACGGTTTGACAGACAGCGATAGATAGATAGCGGTTGCAAGTGGTTGCAGGTGGAATCTTTGCGTCACGAAATCCATGATCGTTCAAAGTTCGGGCTCAATTTTGTCGCCATCACTGACATTTGGTTCCTGTTTCTAGAAAGAAAAATTACGAGGTACGCCGTACGGTGTTGCACAGTGTCATGAATGTTTGTCGATAATATACCGTCAGAATAAACATCGTCGTACCTGTATAGCGCCACATTTTATACTAGCAAATAACTGAATAAGCTTAGAATCTAAGTATTCAATGCAGCGAACGATGAATATGCGCTAAAAGTATTTCAGGTCCTGAATACTGTAGGCTAAACCAGATGCTTTTTTTGTGTTGTATCAAGTCAACTGAACGGTAAAGTTCGACGATAAAATTTTATTACAGGGTAGAGATTTATGACACTGCCTGCTGCATGGGAAACCTAGAATAACAATTATGCCATACTTGAAGAAACATTTAGACCTAATTATCACTATTTCCGGTTGGTAAACTGGCCGGCGGCATAGCGGCAAACTGCATTGTACAGTTATTTTGTAAACCGCGGTATACCGTTCATACCAATATATACCGTGCATCACTAATACAAGCTGTCACGCGACGTCTCGCATCAGCACCGTCGCTCTCGGTTTTCACTCAGTGTGTGTCTCAACTCTCAAGACATTTGATGCGGCCCTTACAGTCCCTAACAGTAATATGTTATTTAGAGTACTTAAAACAAATTACGGCAACGAAGATGATGTTGATTGTGGTGGCTGAAGGCTAGAGGTGGTGCCACCACAGACGTCGAGAGACACAGCGGGGTCCGGAGAAACAGTCTCATGGAGCCCCTCTAGGAAGAAAATTTATGATTTTTTAAATGGAGCATTCTGCTGTACTTTATATTTTTGAGCGACGGCGGGGCCCCCAAACGTCGCGGGGCCCGGGGTAACATAACC
>Ga0209454_1001096_pt1 | contig 16074 bp, 8 predicted proteins | sample WorMetHERISLAND1_2_FD_187400 | JGI IMG/M metagenome (GOLD analysis project Ga0209454, IMG submission 187400) | Marine gutless worms symbiont microbial communities from Max Planck institute for Marine Microbiology, Germany - Olavius geniculatus... | ecosystem: Host-associated > Annelida >...
TACAAGCTCAGATATAACCAAATATTAATATAGTCAATAAAATAAATTGAGTTAAGCACTACAGTGCACTAAATACCAATAATAGATTGCAAACTGAAAACAGCCATCACATTTACACAAAAATTTGTAGTTTTATACACAGTGGTTTAAATCGTGATTTTTATTGTTGATTTAAATCACGATTTAAATCGCATCAACCCTGACAAAAATACATGCTATCCCTACCTTACATGATAAGCACAGCAACAGATTAGTAACTGTTGTACTCAGCTTATATTTTAACTCATTATTTTATCACTGCTTTGACGCTGTTGGTTGCGAAACAGAAATAGCATCCAGTTCTACCTTGGGCACCCAGCTCAGTCTAGACTAATTTGGGTAAAACAAGCTGGTTAGACAACAAGAAAAGCCTAGCTAATGCAATGGGGAACACACAACAGCAATGCATGTGTGAAGTATATCCAGTGCATGAATTCCAATATTAGATGAAAATCGCAAATTTTTCCTACCCCTCACCCTCTCATTTAGTGCCCTCGTTCAGGGTGACCCCTTTCAAATTTACGGAAAAGCTTTACCGTTCCTGAAACTAGTCTTCCAGGCAGGCGATGGTGAAGATATGATGATCCTAGCTTGCACCGTTTCTGACTGATCCACCCGTGTGACAGACAGATGGATGGACAGATAGAATTGCGATGGCTAAATGCGCTACAGCAGTAGCTGCTATTGCACGCAAAAATTGACAGTCGTAGTAGTAAAGTAGCTGCAGTATGTTACATATCGCAATTCGAACAGATGTTAATTGTCAATGGTGATACAACACACTTGAACATGACGAACCCAGCACTCGTGTAACATCACAATGTCCGCAAACAAATTGGAAAAAGGCATTGCAGCAGCATATAAATTAGAACAGAGCTGTCAAATTAACGTGTTACTTAAATGCGTTATCAAATTAACGCACATACATAGATTTACTAAATTCTGTAAATAAAGAGTTTAAAAATTGTTTCGTTGCCATTCCATCACTAAGTCTGTCACGGTCCTGCGACACAGGCATGACTTCGTGGGCTTCATTCTTGTCACCCTCTTGATGTAGTCCACTTACAATACCAGCAATATTTATGATACGTTATTAATGTGTTAACACACGAGTTGAAAAAAATAATGCAATGCATTAATGCATTAAAAAATTAACACTTCGACAGCTATAATTAGAACAATTGCAGAGAAAACACATCTCAAATACTGTCAATTACATCACTGAAGATAACAAATTCCTGTCAAACAAACCTGAGGTTTAACAGCTGCAGACTCCTTTGGAGCGATGAAGAACTTCTGCATCAGTTGCTTCTCTTTCACCAGTACCGGCTGCACATGACAATATGCCACTATTTTACCAATATCACCGTAAAAATGCAATAGGGAACAAAAAATCCATAACTGCAACTGTAAATGACATTTAAACAACCAGAAGTGATCAAAGATCTCAAACTCCCACTGAGAATGTCGGTGCCACCTAAAGAATAAAAAACACTTTTTTACATCTGCTATTAATGGTAAAAAATCCTGGATTGTGATCCAAAATCCACAAAAAAATGTGGACCACCACTAAAATCTAACAGTCCCTTCCTGGGTCCTGTCCAACCGACCCACAAAATTTTATTGCAATCAGTTCACAATTTGTTGATGAATGCGGCTGATAAAAAAACATAAAAACATAGCCGTTTCACTGCTTCGCTTCAGCACAGGTAATTACATTAAATTACGTGAGCGATTCATGCCAAAGATTTCACCTCTAAAAGTATTAAGACTGTTTTGGTGAACTGAAAGCGTTCCATCACTTCAGTGCTTTTATGCTGCAGGTCACGTAAACAATCCTGCTGCAACAATTTTTAAAAGCACACTTTGAAGGACTGGCCTAAACTGGAGTAATTTGAGAAAAGTAAACCAGTTAAACAAAAGCAGCCATTTATTATCTCCACCAAGGTGAACGTAGTAAACATTGGAGGAGATTAAGAGAATGGTCGTTATGTGTACACGATGACTCATCATCATCTCTGCATGTCATACACAACCGGCAGGAACGATGGCGCCCTCCTGCGAAAACTTCTACATTTTACAGTTAGTAATGTTTAAATCACATCATTTGGCGGAGATATGCACTCTCACGAGCACCTTCTAGTTATATATGAAACAGAATTGAAAATGTACTAATGAACTGATAGTGCAGTGAGAAGTATGTATGGTACAACACAAAGATATCAAACCTTGTTTTCCTGCAACGTTTTCTTTTCCTCTTTTTTCTTCTTCTCCTCAGCTTTAATCTCTTCTTTCTTCTTTTTCTCTTCAGCCTTCATCCTGCAATGAAATAACGATGGTACTGATTACAAAAGTTAATGTAGCTAACTTTTAGAAAATAAACAACTAATTATAATAATCAATTATTAATTTCGAGTAGAAACTAAAAAGTGATCACTGATGACTGATCATTGTCCTAGAACATGCAGGCCCTATGTCTCTGAATATAGTGATTGTCAATTACTCAGCTAACAACAGCTAACACAAATGCAGTAAAAGGTCTGTAAAACACAATCACTAAGTGTTTTTCAACTACTAGAACAATGATATCATGATGTTAACTACATCAGCGATCCTCAAAGCACTTTAATTTATAAGTTATCAGTGCTTCTTTAGTTTACTGGAAACTGAACACTGCTGATAAATGACACTGATGACATAACGACAAATTTATACAGACTCTTGTTTTTTCTTCCTGTCTTCTTCCAGAAGCTCCAGTTTCCGCAACCGCTCCTCTTCTTTCTCTTTCTTCTTCTGATCCTTTTCCTTTTGCTTCTCCACTCGTTCATTCTCCTTCTGTATCTTGGCATCCAGCCTCTCTTTCTCCCGACGTTCCTAACAAACATCGGCCCAATGTAAACTCTTACTCTATGGAATATGTAAAAAAATCAGCATGGCAAAATCACAGCAGCCAAGAGGAAACAATCACAGACAAGTTAAAATTATGAATTACTGAACAGTAAAACAATTAAAAGTTTTAATCAAATTATGCTGCGGTTTAGTTCTTCATTTTCTGGTTGATTATTATTCACACTTTTGGTAACACGCTTTTCTTGTTTCACTATACCTATTTCACTATTCACAGTGCATTTTGCAGTGGTTTTAGTGAACTTGTATCATAAATACAGTGTGGCTTGGTGGTGTAGCGGTAGCAGGCCGGACTGGTGACAGAAGAGTCCCGAGTTCGATTCCGTCCGATGCACTGCCAGGTAACGACCTTGGGCAAGTTGTTCACACACATGTGCCTCTGTCACCAAGCAGTATAATTTGGTACTGGTCAAAAGGCAACGACGCTTTCTGGCTGGAAAGTAACCGCGTTCCTGGTGGAAAGTAATGGCAGCCTACCACCGGGTTTATGACTACGTCACCTGCGAGCTAACTGCCTAGAGGTCGGGATCAGCTCCAGTCCCTACGCTCGTTATTGAGTATGAGTATGGGATATCTTTTTTTGCCTTCATCATAAATACTAAATAATACAGCTGTCCAAGATTCAAGCTGTTGGCTCACCAACAACTATGAGTTCAATAGCAAAGATCATAAAACTACAACCAATAAAACAAAAAAAGCTTGCAGACAATTGCACCATTGTGTAATTCGTCTTTTTACCTTCAAAGTAACATAACTACTAAGTAAGAACTAGTTAGACAAATATACCTTAGCGAGTAGACGTTGCTTTTCCCGTTCTTCTTTCAACCGCTGTTTTTCTTCACGACTTATTTTCTTTTAGCAAAAACACACACCAGAAAACAAAATGATGTGTACAACAACAGCAATTTGCACTTTACAACAAAAGTGCTATTTTCAAAATTTACACGAAAATTTTAGAACAAAAAAACCAGTAATGCAGGTTTTCATCTTGATGCATTCAACAGTTATAAATTGTAACTTATCATGAACTGCTCCAGTGATAACATTAGTGCAAATAAACAAGAGAAAAAAGTACTGCTACACCATTCAAATGCACATCGTAGGTAAAAACTGGAGCATTTAACCCCCTAATGAACTTGTTCTTTTAGCAGCAAAATAACTTTCCCAAATCTCGTCAAACTGCATTCACAAATTTTTACTTATCAACAATCAGACAGACAAAGGTAAAAATACGTGCAAACAGATCTTACCTTTGGCTTCTGGTTGACGTTGGTAGCCACTTTGTTATCAGCAGCATTCGCATTTGCAGAAGTCGTGGTAGAGATGCAAGACTTCTCGCTATCGCTGGCAGTCTTTATGTCTTCCTCAGTCAGTTTCACCAAAACAACTGCCGCCTGACATAGCTGATCCTTGTCATCAACGTTCTCGCATGCGGGTGATTCTTCGATGTCCATCTCATCGTTATCATCACTGCTGCTGGACTTATTAAGGGGCGATTCTCCGACGCACTCCGCCATGTTTTGCACGGCACCGTCGTTATCACTTGATACATTCTGAATGGTAATGATGGCTTGTGTATCCAGTTTCTGTCCATCATCAAGCACATGTACTGTGGAACATGCAGAACTGGTGGCGCATGCAGGTTTCTGGTCATTCTCGCACTGACGGCTTTGCAGTTCGGTATCATCGCTACAATCTTTCGATATCTTGGCATTTGCTTCCCCCTCCATTTCTCCAGCAACTGCTGCTGGACTGCATGTAACAGGTGTGCCGGTGTCAGCGTCGCATTTGGTGGCAACTGGTGTCGACAATTTCGCTGCATGATCATCAGATACAAAAGCTGGAGTTACATCCACCTCGATGGGAGTGCAAGTACCTGACAACGCCACAGCCTCGAACTCTGCATCTTCCTCTGCTGTTAGGTCGACCAGATCGCCATCCATACTCGAAGTCGTCACTTCCAACTTCTGTGTTGTGTGTACAAAATAATCCAATGAGCTGCGTGATGGAATGGCTTTAGTGGAAGTCGAGAGGCTCACAGCATTCGAACACTCGACCTCGCAGCTTGAGCTGACTACTTTGTCATCCGATGACAGGTTTTCCATAGGTTTTTCGATTGCTTTCTTCGACTCAACCTTCAGGTTCTTTGCTGCAAATCGTGTGCCGGAATTTGAGGGTGCGACTCGCCGTTTTTTGCCAGCTGAACTGCTGACAGGCGTCACGGGTGATGGAGTGCTGCATGGCTTGAATGGAAGACATGCTGCAACAATCCGAACAAGAACGTATCAGCAAAAGCTTGCTACTGTATTTGAACTTGAACCACACAAATATGAAAGAGAGGCACTGAACTGAAGCACCCAAGACACCATCTCAAATCCAACCTAAAACAATTTATAAGTGAAAATGATGCAACAAAATCACACCTCAGAAGCAACCTGTAGGTCAAATTTGATATTTGGACACTTTATGCTGCATTCATGGACACATTAAAATGTTAATTCCAGAACAGCAGAAATATTAAGCACAGTTTGAGCAATGTTGGGCCAAAGCCAAAAAAGCTGACAATTATGCAAACAAAACATCACCAGCCAAACAGGCAACAAGAATGACATAAACAAGCTGCAGCACTCCATAAGAGTACACCAAATTCTACACACTATAGCTAAAATTAACTATGGCTAATCTAATGACTGATACCAAACACTTAATGCGACTGATGCACTCTCAAATGTCCATCATCTATGCACCTTGTTTAAGCTTCTTCACAACAGGACTTGAATCTGAGATGGACTGCGCCATTTGTCAAATTTCTATCTAACAATGCAAACAGCAGAATGTTTTTATATAACAGAATCATATATTCACATAATATAAAACTTAATCAGCAACAACTCATCAAATTAATGAAAGTACGTAAATAAAAGCAGTAATGCGATAACATATATCCTCACAAAGTTGCCAGGAGTCCACAGTCAAATGAGATGGTGCCACAATATCCACCAGGAGTTTAGCATACAGATCCAGGTCATGGTCCACGCATAGCCAAGGGTAAGAATTACATCGATAAGCTGATATCACGACATCGATCGCCAACCACGTGCCGCTAGGATATCGTGGACGCAATAGGCAATAGCAGGCAGACAGATCTATGATGCCAAGCCTCACGCGTGAGTCTCATGCACTTTCAGTTAACTCAAGCTTCTCCGCCTGCTAAAGCTTTATCTCACGTATTTCATTGATCTGTCTGTTACACATAATTTCGTTCACAGCAATGGAAAATTGTTTTAATTAGTTGCAACTATGGAGCTTAAAATGCTTAAATGCACAAGAATGTCTTCACAGCTGGGACTCCGCCCTGTACCCCACTTGGACAGCACAGCATTCCCCAGATCGCTGAATTTTGAGGAAAAGGACAAAAAAGCAAAAAAAAGAAAAAAGGTCAGATGACAGAAAGAGAGGATGAGATAAAAAAAAAAGGGAAAGAGGGAAATTGACAATAGACATAACGCATTTTTATTTCCGGACCTTGGCAGCTACGGTTAGGATCAGGGATAGGGTTAATGTTACTGATATGGTTAGAAATAGAAATAACATGCATCTTTGTCTATGACGACTAGCGGCCCTTGACTATGGCGACCGGAATCAAATGACAGGAAGCCTACACTGCGAAAGGGGTGTGTGAACGTGTCTAAGACAGTTTAAGTTGCATTCAGTCATATAAATTCATAAAATACAGCTTTAGAATAAAATTCACATTATACAATATTGCATTACACAAAACAGTGGCCAAAAACTGCGAAACAGCTGTTTTGATGATATTAAACGTACACTACACTATCAACCGAAAATACAATCTGGCGCCAAACATTATGTATCTATGGTGACTGATAAATATGTAAAATGAAATACTGTTAGTTTTCTGTTACGTGCAAACAACTTTAATCAAGTTTTAAAACAAAAATTAATAAAAATGACATAGTACTTATCAATACCAGTTAAAATTTGATGCGCACAAATGGCACAATGCACATTTTCCACAAATGCACTACAACGTTACGTTAACGCACAATTTTTTTAACACTTTGGTCTATGCTTACGCTTGTTGCTAAGTAACGCTAAAAGTGGAGTTGTTTTGTTTCGGTTTAATTATCGCAATAAATTAAATAATGGCGTGTGATAGAGCGCCGCCAAAAGTAGATCCTACATATGCACACCTGAGAACACGGGAGCCGCCATTATATCAGATGCCTCATATGTGGTTGGTTATTTTACAGGAAACGGCTGCGTGTAGGCTAGTCTCCATACTCGCCGTTGGTCTACACATACCGACCCCGAATTTTATCTCCGACTCTAGCCTTAATCCTAACTAAATTTCTGAAATTAACCTTAACCCTAGACGATACTGTAAGCCAAAGAAAGACGTAGCCAGAATCTGGATGTAGGGGGCACCTAAGGGTGGAATGTGGAGCTGGGGTGTCAATTCTCCGGTGGGGAAGGGATCTGGAAAGGGAGCTATGCTCTCTCCCCAAAACTTTTCGAAATTGTTGTGTAAAATAAAGCGTTTTGGTGCAATTTTGACACTATTTTGAGTAACTGAGTTGGCTTCTAGGGAATGCACATGCCTGCAGTGCCCCCTACAGGGCGGCGGTGGGCAGGGGGGTCCAGGGGTCCGGACCCCCTTAGCTTTCAACAAGACAACCCATGAGATTTGTGCAAATCCAAGTTTTTTTTGATGGATGAAGAGGGAGGGTAGAGGGTAGCAGCGATAAATCATCAACCACTCCGCCTGAACCACCTAGCTCTGTTAACCTGGCGCCGCCCCTGGTCCCCTATGACTATGCCAGTAAAGCCAAAAGCTTACTACCATGCAAATTTCTAGCCATAATCTGTAGCTGTTCGGCTTGCAGCTTTATTATTTGCCTGCACGCTAAGTGTACAGGCATGCCTGTAATTAGTCACTTGCTGTTTTTTTATCTCAACAACTGCAGAACAGATCACATATATTTGCTGCTATTTGCATTTATTTTTATTAAAGCACAGGATATTTACGGCAATTGGGTAAATATCTAGTCCTACCTGGGCTGGCCATTTATTTGGCCACTGACTTGGATGGCCTTAGTTGGTACATGGTGCTTGTAGGTATCAGCTAAGGTTGAGTCTCTGCGGTAATATGATGTGCACCCTTTGTGTGCTCGTCATACTGCTGCAGAGACATGACAGCAGTTGAGAAAGTGACGACCTCGACCGTAGCAAGTAGGGAATTATGGATCACCATTCAACAAGTTACATACTTGCCTACAGCAGCGGCAAATTTATCACCTTTATTATATGCTTAGTTTTGGTGTGCATTATTGACACATAAATCGTTGAAATAAGCTAATCTAATCTTAACCTTAAACCCTAATTCTAACCCTAAACTCTAAACCCTACACCATAATATAAACACTAATTCTGTTAACTATGCGTAATTACACCTAGCGACATTGGTGTCGATGCTCAGCAAGTGCGATTGAGTTTTTCGTTTGCTATTTTATGGCTACCAGATGAATAGTCACTGCATTCTATTAAACAACATGTTACAAAGTTTTGTTACTGTATCAATGGATGATAGTATTGACTTTAGAGTGATTTGCGCAAATTTTACATTTTTAGCTCTCGACCATTTTTGTGGGGTGCTTCCCATGTATTAGGGGTTATTTTCTAAAGTACCGGTATTTTCACTCTTTATCAATGATAAAACTTTTGCAGTGGCTGTGCAGGACACCTGCTCCATGCCCATTGTGTACATATCGTTCTCAATAGGCCGCTGATTGATCATGGTTGGTGTGATATAATTGTGGCTTATTTGGTGGATGTCAATGGTAGTTGGTTTGTTAAACAAGAAGCCTAGCTGTCGCTAGGATAGCCGATTGTACTGGTTGTCTGTGACCTTCAAGGTCATCCAAGGTCGATAATTTTTATGTCATTTGAAAGCCAATATGCCACTTCTTATTAGTGATCAATACCAACCTAGGCACTGTCTCACACCATTTAGCCACAATAGAGCGTAACGACCTTCAAGGTCATGCAAGGTCTATGATTTTCATTTAATCTGACAGCGTGTATGCCAGTTTTTATTAGTGATTATTACTAATTTAGGCCATGTCTTTCACCGTTTCTAATATCACCATTTTTCCGTTGAAAAACGCGCATAATTTTATTCCCCTTTATTCAACCTTTAATTTAAAAATGTTTCCCTTGGAATAGATTGCTGAAATTTTGCGTGCTCGATTTTCACATGCATGGCTAGCTATGTGTGCAAAAAGTTTTCCTCTATGACCTACACGTCAGTTAGGGTACATCTGTTACGGATGGATGGATGGACCGTGGACGGATGGACGGACGGATGAGTGACAGTCATGCCAATAGATCGACCGTTACTTAAGTATGGTCAGCCAATAAATGAGGACTGGTGAAAGATTTAACATTGAGGATACCAATACTGATGTCTGGAAGTTATTCACAATTATTTCCTAAAATTTTGTGATTGATTGCCAGCCTATTTTAAGGATGAGAGGCTTCAACTTTTTGATTGTGTTTCTTACATTACCAGCATGTGGAAAAATTTGGTCAAGAGACTTCTGAGATTATTTTGCCTAAAACATAATGCTCATTATTCTTGTCACAAATTGGCCAAATAATGCTAAAAGCAATGCCATCATTATTTCTATGATGTTGTGCAGTTTTATTGTGTCTTACACTTTGTTTGTTAAGTTAGTAGTAACACCAATGCTGCATAATTTCAAACTGTTTTTATTAATTTTGCTACATTTGTGTTTGTTTATACAGGCAGCCAAACCTTACTATGCCAAATCCATACCTTACTAGTCACTGTGACAGAGCTCAGGTGGGTAATTGTGGTTAAAGCAGATATTTTGTGAAAGATAAGCAAGCATATCAGCTTTGCTGAAAAGTAGTTCGACTGAGAATTAATTATGTTAGTATTTTTTGACTACGAAGTTTAGTGGTTGTAAATAATTTTGCTGCAGTGTGAATTTCCTGCAAAAATTGTAATCAACTAAAACGATTATTTTAAACATAAAGTTTATAATTGATTTAGTACATAATTTATTGCTCCTTTTTGGTTAAGTTGCTTTAAAATATACAGTGAAGTTATTGTATGATGATGCTAGTGGAAATGATGCTGTCCTGACTAAAAGTTGCTTCTGATAATTATGGTAGTTAAGGCTTTCAGTCAGTGGAGATTTAGTTCTATTTATTTCCTCTCAAGTGAGTGCAAAGACTTTTAGGCGTGTTACAATGCTTTAACATCACGTGTGCAACAATTTCTGTCGCCAGTACTTAGATATAATTACAATAACAGGATGTGTCAAAATAGTTCACATTTACTGCATTATAGTGTACGGCTTTTAAGAGAAAACCTGTCACAGAGCTACAGACTACAGGTCACACAGATCGCCTGCCACCCAACACAGGTAAACCCCAGCCAGACAGGCCGGAACTTGATTTACCTACCCTGGAGGGATGGAAGGCTGAGTTGACCTTGATGTTGATCATATACTGAGATATTTACCTACTCACAGACAGTCACCCATCCAAGACTGGGGGTCAAACTGGTGACCACTGGATCATAAGTATGACACCCTGCTATTCTGCCACCAAGCTACCAGATTCACAGTGGGAACATGTGTCTATAAATTGTGACAATTTCTTGCAGTAAAATTATCAGAATTAGTGTCAAAAATTTTTTGCACCAGAGTGTGAATGAACAAGTTGTGTTATCCTTTTCTCTGTTTTTTATTTCTACTATTTCGATTTCATTCTTGTGAATAAGTGCAACTGTTGTTGGGTTGTGTTGGCTGCAGCTTGGCTGGCGGAAGTGGGGCCATGACTATCCGGACTGGTATGCTCGGAGTGCGGCGTCGACCATGCCGGACTGGTTCAACCGTCGCGTCAGCACAATCCGCTCCGGCGACATGACGGAACTCATGTGGAAGCCGTGGGAGCAGACTTCAAGACCGAGCGAGAAGAGGGTTTACAGGATGGTGCATGAGCCTCGCCACCGGCCGTGGCAGCGTGGCTACCAGGCGGAACGGCTGGAGGTCGAAGGTCAGATCCAGATGCCTCGCTGGGGACTTTACCATCCACATCAGTACCAACAGCCTTCCCACTGTGAACCACTCCCTCCGCTTCACCCCGATGAAAAACACCTATGATGCTCCTGCCTCAGAACCAACCCACTATCATTACACACAGTCGTTATTTTTGTATGAATAGAAGCGATCAGAAATTTTAAACCTCTGCTGTGATGAGTGCTGCCACCTGGCAATTACAACTGCTTAATTACAATTTTTCAAATGTTTAGATCCAGATTGGCAAAAAATGCAATCATATGTTTAATCTTGTGGCCACTCCCTCTCCCTCGTAATTTTTTTACAACTTTATTCATAAATTTCTGAGTAGTCTAGCAGACTGACAAACAGGCAGACCCAAAAACATTTTTTTGTAAATTTTTGGCAACAGTAATAATATGACTGCATCTGTATTTACTCTATATTTGTTATTAACAAGTGTCACTGTTGTGTGACACAAATTATGTCCAGAATCATTCAAAGCTGTGTATTTATTTTGGAATTTGCAGTGTTATAGTAAAACAATGATCATCTACATTTTATGTAATCACGGTGGTTGCTTTTGATCTTAGAGTGTAACCACTCTTATTGTCTCCCTTTGGCAAATACACATGCTCATTAGTTTCATCTACGAAACTTTTCACCATGATCTTGTAGATTCAGGGCTGAAATGGGATTGTATGAACTGGTGTGGCCACCTGGAAAGTATACCACCACTATTTTGTCAGCCAGTTACAAAATCAGTACTTAGTACCGGTACACAGCAACTATACTCCGACAGTATTCAGACCATCACTTATTTTTCCACTTCAAGTCCTGCGTAGATTACTTGTGCACCTGTCTTCACCGTTAGCTGTTGCATTCACTGAAGATAGGTGATATACAGATGTCAGTTTAATAATTTTTGTTAGTAAACTATTGTATCATTTCTGGCCGTCACCTCTTTAAATGTTGCAAACACAAAATACCTGCATAACTTTGTTTAGTAATCTATCAAATCACTTGTAGCAAGTCCATAAGGCTGTTATAATGGAAACGTTGTCTGATTTCGTTCGACTACTATTACATTGCTATTTGAAGAGCGTTTTCATTGGGCAACAGCAGGCACATCCAGCCAGTAAAAATCTAGTGCTGCATCAAGTAACTCTGAATAAGTTGGCTGGGTAAAAAACTAAATATATTGCATGAGTGTACTGACAAATAACCTGAACTGAGAATAAGATTTACTTAATATGTAGATATACATGCGAACGGTTGCGGTAGTGTTGCTGATATACCATAACGTGTATTGCAAAGCTGTTATTTCATCGTGATGCATGTTATGTAATGATTGTGATTGTTGGATAAAATATACACTTGAAAGCTGCATGTAATAAAAGATGGATTTTCCATTTAAACGATGTTCTGAGTTTAGCTTCTTTCAGTGCAGTTGCCATCTTAACTAGCTTGATCTTAATGTCAGACTCTAGTCTTGTTCTTGACATGTTGCTGGTCATTCACTTTTCAGCATGAACGTGAAGCTGTCTTGATGCAGCCAGACAGCGTCAGAGGGAAAAGTGTTCTGATGAATGAAAAGGCCAAAGCATATGAGAATTTACTTTAAATCAAAGCTCGATTACAGTATACTGAAAATATACAGTTTTACTTACATGCCAATTAGTTATTTATGCTGTTAAAAGATTAGCAACTTTGCATTGTCAGTCTTAGATTTTTTTTGTTTTTGTCTTATTCACATCAGTAATGTCATCAGTCACTGGAATTCTGCAGGCTAAAGGTATTGCTTTGTTTAAAAATTTAACAATACACGTGTACTGTAATCTAGTTGCTAATAATGTCATGTTCTGCCTGTGTATTTTCGTGACTAGTGCCATGGTATATGATGATTGACGAAAAGTCACTGAAAATTTTGACCAATTTTTACCAAGTCTATCATATGGAAAGTGCTGTATATTGTGAACAATTTGAATCTAACAATTTCTCAAACAAGAAATTTTGACTTCAAGTCATATTTTTTCAACGTATGCACTGTTACCTGAAGAACAGAAGAACAGTATAAGCTTATAAGATGTTCTTCGTGGGTCTTGAAACTTGCGCCTCGTCTTTGTATAACCTACTCTAAAATCTAAAAAAAACCTTTTAAAACATTCAAAAACTTTAAATCTAAAGCTTAAAAAACCTTGTTCTTCATGCCTGCTTGGGATATCCGGCAAATTGAGCCTAATAGGCCTATTTTAATTGCACTTTCTACTCTTTTCAGATATCAAACTCCGAGTCACGAACATTCATTGATTGCTTGCTCGATTGAAGGCAGGAATCAATAGGCCTACACTACAGTCATGCGCCTATATCTACAAGTCTACACGTCTTGCGCAGTCATTGCCATGCTCGTACAGCGCTTTAGAAATTAGAATCTAGTCCTACACTGACTTAGGTCCACATGTACACGTCTCATCAAAATGCAGATGACAGCTTGAAGCCGACCGCACAGAACGTATGTACGCCGATCCGCGGTAGGTGAGTGCGAGCGTGATTAGAGCAGATAGAAATCCATTCGATGCAGTTCAATGAGACTGATTAATATAGGCGCGCAGTGCTGGGGCGGGGCCGCGAGGGAAAAAGGAGGGTCTGCAGAGCGCCCAGAGAAGAATCGAGGAGGGGGTTGAGGATGCGGGGAGAGAGAAAGAAAGAGAGTGGGGGAGAGAGAACGCGCCGGTGCCCCAATATAGGATTGCCCCCGCCCCATAAAAGTTTCGGTAAATTGTCGGCCGGAGAATTTTCTGGGGGCGATTCTATAATGGGCAGAGATTTTTGTGGGACCGGCAAGGGGAAGACATATCAATTCCGTGATTATCTCTCCCAAGGCGGATTTTTCATGGGGGAGACATTTTAATGTGACACTGGCACTGGCAGTGGCAGGTTGCCACCAACGCGCAGCAGCCTCAGTCAATACGGCGCCGCAATCGCTCGCTGCTGCTGCTGCTGCTGCATAATGGGACCGTGTGCGACGACGCAGTGCGCGCCTGCGGCAGCAGCAGCGCCAAGCCACACACACACACTCGCTGCTTGCTGACGACGACGAATACGCGTTGAATTTTCAATCAGCGTCGAACCAACGGCTGCAGTTGGACGCAGGCAGAAGACGCAGGGCGTAGGACCACGCACACGGTAGGGTGATGGACGGCGGCGCTTACGGCGCTGGCAAGGCGACCGGACGGGCGTTTGACGTCCTCACGTTCATCCGCAAGCCGCAGGTCATTCTGCGAGCCGTCAGCTGGGTAAGCTAAGCCATCACTGCGTCTATCTTACGCCGGCCGGCTGTGGGTTCTCTTTAGTTCAGTGCTGTATGACTATAGATACGGCGGCGGAGTGGTACTGTACGTCAGAGCGATATCATCAGCGGCTGCTTCAGCTGCAGTCAAGATCTGCTCATTAACACTGGATGCTAGAGAGTCGAATCATTGCGACCGGCGGTCAATAACATTTGCTCAGGAGACGCTGGCCATCACTGAATGACTGCGTCATTGTGAGGGGAGTGGGACTGATTACCCTATATCGTCAGTCACAGGCGACGAGGTGCCGCAGCCACTCAGAACGAAACGCCGCAGGCGTTGAGTTCATTCGGGAATGAAAAATAAATCCACTGCCACGCGCACGTGAAACGAAACATCTTGATTATGTGTTGCAGCCAGTGGGTGGATTAAAGCGTACAAATACTGAACTAAAAGTAAAATCTTTAAGTTTACATTTTAGTGGAGTGAAAAAGTATTCTTGAAACAATTAATAAAGAAATAAATTTGACGTACTTTATATTTTACTTTCACAGCTAGCACACTTCTATTAGAACGATAGAGCAAATGCAGTAGTGATCGAGCGAGCGATACATTCTTTGCTTTTATGCTTTCTCAAAGTCGAAGGACTGGGGCACACTTCCTGGCAATCGAAAGTCGGACGCTGACCTTCGAATATAGGCGGTGCGGTCGGCCAACCCTAATAACAGCTGGGCTTTTGCAATACCAAACGACAAACAGTTAAAGCATCGTGACGAAGTTACAATTTATTTGCATAAAACAGAAATTGTTCACATCACCAGACGAAGAACGACGTCATTTAATGGAAACAATACGTGAATAAACTAACAAGAAGCCCAACTGTCGATATGGTGGGCCGGCCGTACCGCCTATATCCAAAGGCCAACGTCCGACTTCCAGTCGCGGTAAAAAGCAATTTCACAGAGTAAGTACGGCACGATGATGCTGCTATATCAGAGGCTACAATCGATGTTAGGACACGATACGGTAATTCGGCGCAGGTTCATGATTGGCTGCAGGCAGCAACTTTGCATTCAAAATTGCGCCCAAACTGCTGCAGACAGAGGCATAGTTTTAATTGATAGCCTATAGGAACTTTAATCGCCGTGTCCAACGGAACTATCGCCGACCCCCTAAGACGTACTGTTTAGCCAAAACACGTGCGTTACAGACGACAGCGGCGGTGGCGACGACGACGACAGATGACAGACGACACATCGTGCCAAAGACTCGACCTAACGGTCGGCCAAAACTTGCAAACATAGTGCATTAAATACGAGAGGAAACAAATACCGAAAAGTGTCACTTTTTTGGCCCGGCCTGTACATGTTTAATGATGTTGTCATGCGTTGCAGCTGTTCTCGGTGATCGTGTTCGGATGCATATCGAACCAGGGCTGGGACAAGGACCGATGCCGCTACAACGACGACGGCAACGCTTGCGGCTTCGGCACAGTGGTCGGCGTCATGGCGTTCTTCGGCCTCATCATTCTGCTCGTCGTCGACGCGTTGTTCGAGAACATCAGCGGCGTCCAGCACCGCAAGTACGCCGTCATCGGAGACATGGGCTTCTCCGGTCAGCCGCCAGAATCACTTCTCTTTTGTAGTCTACCTAACCAACAATGGCGCCTTCTAACCTCTAATAGACAGCATTATTATATATTATATATTATATATTATATATTATAT
>Ga0209454_1001097_pt1 | contig 16071 bp, 10 predicted proteins | sample WorMetHERISLAND1_2_FD_187400 | JGI IMG/M metagenome (GOLD analysis project Ga0209454, IMG submission 187400) | Marine gutless worms symbiont microbial communities from Max Planck institute for Marine Microbiology, Germany - Olavius geniculatus... | ecosystem: Host-associated > Annelida >...
CCAACGGGCATTGAGCCTAAGGTTGTCGATGATGATGATGATGATTAGCCGTGAGAACTTTGGAGCCAGTCGGAGTAGCTTTATTAAACTTTGCCACGTGACGTGCTGTTAGATGGGGGTGACAACGCGGGTGCAACTTTTGGGGGTCACCGCCCCCTTAAAATTTGGGAGGGCAAAAAACGTCCAAAATTTAGTACGTTTTACGACAACTTTCGAGTTTGAGCGCAAATATCTCTGAAATTGATGAAGATAGCAACAAAATCTAAATGGCGTTGACGAGAACGATCCTTTCGGCGTTGAACAAAGAAAAATTTGTGAAATTCGGTAAACTACGAACAAAGTTATAAGCACTCATGTTGACCTACCCTAAGTCGACAATGCGCGTTCGGAGTATGCCAATGCATTTGAGTTCGGGCCACGTGATTTTGATGCCGGGAAAATTTTACCCTCCCCTCTAATTTCCCCCAATCGGACTTAGGTCGCCGGGCGGACTCACGTTGGGCTTTGCCCCAAATTTATAGTTATCATTTATATTTTGCAACTGTTCGGAATCAGGTTATGCCACTGCCACTAGCCGGTACTTGTACATCTGATGTGTTTAGTAGGTCATCTGCATATTGTCATGAACTCTTTTAATCTCACAAGTTCTCATTAGAAGAACTGTTACTGTGTTGAATTCTTCAACGGTTCTAGAGAAATCCTGATGATGAAAATGTTTAAGTGAATTCTGGTATTTTGTTCACTGTTCTGCTTAAATATTAAGTGTAAATATTTTGTTGAATTTTGGTATTCTGCTCACTGTTTTTTTTTAAGTTTTGAGTGTAAGCGAACAACGATGCTGCAATTTTCGGGATACTCTTTGTTAAAAGTGGGTGTGCAGTTTGTATAGTTAAATGTATGTATGTGCAAATTGCTGCTTGTGTCTGCTAGCTGTCTGTTTATTATTTCTAGAGAGTTATGCTTGGCAGCTTTGCATGCTCATATTGATGAGTCATCCTACAGTCAGAAGCCAGTTAGTTGTTTGGACGCATTTAGTGCAACAGGTTTGATGTTACGGTCATTTTGTAGTATCTGGTCAAATTTGTCTTAATTTTTGACATTTTCAGATTTACAGCATTGTGCAAAATGTACTGAAGATGCACACATGCCTGTGATTTGTTACACTAGAGCCTCACTGTCCTTTGGTCATATGGGAATATATATCAGTGCAGAATAGTTCACATAAGTAAAATCACTAAGTACACCGTGTCTCAAAAAAAACAGTCAAAATTGTTTTTGTCATAACTTTGTCAAGTTTCAACTAACTTTGATAAATTTTGGTACAAATATGGCCAAAACAATATAATTATGTAAGATTTACTCATTTTCCACTTCACCTAATTTCTGTCAATGCACTACCTTGTAAAACATAGATGCTCCAAATTGTTACATAACACTGAGTTGTTGTCTCAAGTAAACGTTGTAATAACTTAATTTAGCACAAAAACACATAAATGTGAATTATTTGTCAGAATTATAAACTTATATAACCACTCACTTGGTAAATTATTAGAATTTATGCTCAAAGTGTGTCCTGTAGACACAATGGCTTAGATGCAAGGCCACTGGATGATGGCGGAATCAATGATCAACTGATCAAATGGCATTTATTCATTGATTAGACGTATTTTAAACCAATTTTGACAGTTATTTTGAGACAGGGTGTATATTTCATAAATGTATAAAGTACTTCTCTCAGTTTTATAGTAACTGGGAAACACAGGAGTAAATTTGCAATAATGCATCACTCTACTAGGTTGTGAATTATTAGAAACTAAAGTCTGAACGTTTGACTAATGTTTATTTTTGACTAATGTTTACAGTTAAATATGTTGAGTAATTTGAGATGGGTTGGATCTTTAGTGCTCATTGTGTATACATTGCAATGTGAACTGTTTGTGATTAAGCAATTTGGAAAACTGGTCAACTTCTGATGAAGCTGAAAAACTTTGTGCTTTACATTTTACAGACACATAGTATTTGTGAACAGTTTGACTGAAAGTTTGTGACATTTTTGTCTTGAGTTTGATGCAGTAACCAAGCATCTGACCAGGAGGCGGTTGTTGCAAATCGGCAATGGTGTTAGCTTATGGTCTTGATATATTTATTTTTCAGTTTTGTATAATGGAAATTACACTTATTTTATCTGCTCTTTATTTTTTTGTGACCTAGTATGCATAATCTTCTCTGTAGGCTGATTTAGTGACGAAGATTTAATTTGTTTATTACAGTGTTAACTGTTGTGCTTGTTTTTGTTAGGCGTCACTGGTCTGCAGTGGAAACGTCATTTTGGTTCATCCGTATCTGTCACTTTGAATGATAATTCTGTCGAGAGCTGCCAGGAGATAATAAACCATGCAGAGATGAATGGGATGACGACCAAAGATAATGTACCATCATCATCATCATCAGTTTGTGAAGTAGAAGTTGCATGTCAAGATGCCAATGTTATTTTTCACCAACGACAGTTTCATTTCATGTACGTCTTGAGGGTTATTTACAGACACCCTGGGTGGTGGCTTTTGTTGGGCTATGGGTTTTTGGGTTAAACCTGCATGATATAAAAAAAGTGCAGCTTGATGGTTTTTGTGGTTTTTAAGTTATTAGAATGAGCAGCATTGCTGTAGTTACTGTCGACATTAGGTATGTAAATGCTCAAAGATTTGAAAATTCATAGGTTTGCAGTTATAAAAACTTAACCATAGTAATTATCAAATGATGAAACGTTGTATTATTGGTGGAACAAGGAATTGGAATTGAGTTAAGTTTGTGGTGGGTTTTTTGGTGTTTTTATGCAGGTTCACTAAATAAAACCTGTGTTGCTGAAATTTCTTGTGACTAAGAGCCATCTGTTAATTGTAACTCGCTAGTTAAGTTTGTGCGCGTTTCTGAACTAAACCTTGACTGGCCATTAGCTAACTGAATGGTAAACTATAGTTGCTTAGCAACGATGTGCATGGCGCTAATCACCCGCTTAGCGCAGGCGGGCGTCATGAATATTAATGAGCGCAAGCGCTCGTCAGCCTGCATCACGAGCCAGCCAAGCAATTGTGGACAGCCATTTTGTCCATACATGAATGGATTTGGTAGTAAAATTTGTAGCAGCAAACGTCTCTTCGAGTGTTTTGAAGACTTTGTTATACAGTAAGATCGTTCTATAGTATCACATTTGTCAATTAACTGCTTGCAAAATGGTACAAAAATTGTGTTAAATACAATAACTGCGATCGATGGTTAGCTAACTGGACGATTTCGGCCAGTTAAATTTTTGGCCATTGTGGATTGTGTATTTGAAAGTCATTTAGATCCATTTGGATGTCTCACAAACTTCCTCGATGCAGCATTTCGCAATGTGTACAACGGTGGTGTTATCGTGGTCTCGGCAACTGATATTGCTTCTCTCTATGGCACGTGTCCTGCGCCTGCTCTGCGTAATTATGGCTCTCGTGTTGTTCGAACGGACTTCTTCAAGGAAATGGCTGCAAGGGTTGTGCTCTCTGCTTTAGCCAGGTGTGTTGTGTGTTTTAGTGTATAATTTGTATTTTGCTGCTGTTGCACATGTTTTTTTGTTACTGTCCATGGTAGTGACTGCAATATTGTTTTTAGTAGTGTTACTTTGTTAACACAATAACAAATGTACATGTATACAGCACTCGCTTACACTATCTATGGATAGTGAAATGACTATGTGTGTTATGAAAGCTAATAGCACTGTTTGTTGTATGTCATTATGAGTTTATTCATTTGCCTATTTTCTGTTTGGTTCCATATGTTAGAGCATGTCTTATTTGTCTGAGTACTTGTATCAGTAAGTAAGTAAGTAAGTAAGTAAGTGCATATTTAGAGTGCACAATGTCAGCCAGTGGCCGAATCTGAGGGTATTGGGTATTACAGCCAAACAAAAATAGATTTCATCAAATTTTGTTAAATACATATTGCTGCAGTTGATGCCTAATCTCCGGTACATATCTATGGTTTTGGCTAATAAAAATTGTGGACATTCGTTTTTATCCTTAAACAGTGCTTTTGTCTAAAATTTTTTATCACTTATTAGCACCACGGAAGTTTATTAATTGTATAGTTTAATTTTAGGCCATGTTGTTTGCAAGGTCTATTTTCCCTTTAATCCTTCAATGACCGAGAAAGGTGGTTGCTGTTTTAGGTCAGCAGCCAAGTGTAACAAGGGCATAGAGGTGTTATACTCTGCCGCTGTGGAGCACTTCATTAATGTAGCAGTGCGAGTGAGACGAGGGGCTGATTGTGCTGATCAGAGTCTGACGTGTATCCATGATATCATTGTATGCACGCAGTGTCAGTCGGCTGCCGTCAACAACCGAGAAAACTTCTGTCGAAATGGTCAGAACTAGGGCCGTTAATATGCTTGTTAACTTAATATATTTCATAGACATATTTATAGACATATTTGTATTACATATTAAAATATATGCTAGTATTAATATTAACACAACAACTCACAGAGAGTTTTTTTTCACTAATACATTGCAGGCAAACTAGAAGCAGCAAAAATATTTTTGAGGGTTCAATAGAATTTTTAGGTGGCAGATTTTTCAGGTACAAACAGAAAGCATGAGCTAAAGAATTTTAAGGCCCTAGTCAGAAATAACTTGATTGCATGTTTCATTGTTTAGAATTTTTATTTTGATTATTTCTGATCAATAGCTGTACATTTGTATTTATTTCAGAGAGCCCGTACCAGCGTTTGGCATGTGACTGCCACACACGGATGAAATGCAATACAGCCACTATCCTTGGACCTATCTGGTATGCCGTGGTGTTTAGTTTCTGTGATGCTCTGTCATGGTTTTGGATTGTCACTAACAGAGCTATTGATCTGTTTTCACTCATTTAACAGTACAAAATTGTCCAAAATTTAAATGACGTAAAATATTTAATTTGGTACTAGAAACTGCATTAGGCATTGCAGTTGTTGGAATACATTGGTATTTTTATTTTACAGTACTGTAGTTAGCAATAGCAATTTATTAGTCATTTTGGTAGACACATATCATATCAATCTACAGTCTCCTTGATGCTACAGTATCATGCTGTCAGAGCCATTTTACTTTGATTTCTATTCACTTAACTTTCCTACCCATCTAAAGCCGTCTATTTGCCCCGTTTCATCTAAATCAATCCAGATTCTGAGAAGGTACAGATGCTGAAAAATGTCACCAAGCATCCGTGCAATATCAGATGAAACATTGACATCTGCCCATCGATAATTAGCTTATCATAGTTCATTTTAGCAGTAACATCATAATGTATGCATCAGTATTATTTTTGTAAACTGGAACAAATGCGTGAATGAATGTGATTGGGCTTTATGCATAGGAGCTAGAACTAACATGATTTCACTAATGAATGAAATTGCAATGAATGAGTTTGACTGAATTAAACACTGGAACCAAAACAAAATTGAAAGAGATTAAAAATTTCTTTAGAGTTGAAGATGGTCAGAATGTTGAATAATTACCAGCCTAAATTTTCTGTTATATTTCTGTACTGAAAACAGCTATTAGTGTAACGATATCTTTTCAAATGTTAGTTGAACTGTGAAGTCAAATGATTAACTGAACAAGAACCATAAAGATCTAGTTTTCACTAACAACAGGTAATGAATAAAAAGATTCTTTAAAGCCGAAACATAACTGACCTGTAACATGTGTACAGGTGTGGGGACATTTTCGATGCAGCTTTTGTAGCTCGGATGCTGAGTTTTGTGCAGCAGAACGATTTGAGTGCACAGACGCAGAGCTTGCTGACACTCATTCAGGGCGAGGCAAAGCTTGGGTGTCTAGAATCCACCGGACCAAACTGCAGCAGTGGTCATGCTGAGAAACGGTTGACTGATGATATTCAGGAAGGTGATACAGAAAACGGGAATGCTGCAAAACGACTGCGCTGGAGTAGTTCAACTGAAGACTCAGCCAAACAATTCTGCACATCTCATGTGAGAGCAACATTTTTGGGCTGACTGTAAGCTTAAGGTCAGCCTATTGTCATGGTTGTCGTCCCTCCATCTGTCTGTCCATCACGGATGTACTCTGGCTAAACGGTGCAAGATAAGCCCTAAGTTGCTATTGATCACTATTAGGAAGTCGCATACTGGCTTTTAAATGACATGTAAATTGATGACCTTTGATGACCTCGAAGGCCGTTACGTGCTATTGCGGCTAAATGGTGCATTACTATTAATCAGTTTCAGATGTAATGAAAATCACCGACCTTGGATGACCTTCAAGGTCAGTGACAATTAGTACAGTCAACCCCGCTCTAGTAAACATGTACTATGGAGGTCGTTGCTCGAGACTGTGGATTTTAGCCTGTTAACTAGTTTCAGGCATTTCATTCGGAGTGTTGATTTTACTAAGTTTTTGAGTGTTTTTTTTGTAATGAAATGCTTTACAACTGTTAGCATGCCTGTGTATATTGTTCTCTTCTTGGGATTCGTTCTGAATCTGTCGTAAATAAGTGCTCCAACGAATCTGGCATGTCTTGCTCATGTGAACTTTATTGCTGCAAACTTTATTGGTAGATTGTTATGTTTTTTGAGCAAATACAGTGATTGATTTATCGATTGAATTTTGCCCAGCTACAATATTGAGGATGGCCCGTTCTGTAACTGCGCAGGATACTGAGAGCGGAATGGCAAACATATCATAGTTGTCTATGGCAAAACATCCTAACTACAAATTGCATAGTTCTTCAGAATGCTACTTAAACATAGCAAACAAATATTACATTATTTATTAACACCTTTCACAAAAACATTAAAAAACACTGTGTAAAAAGTTGAAACAATTCATTTCATAGAAAGTTGTTGTTAGCTTTCTTGAAATGTTGTCGACAACAGATAGGATATTTTGTCGTTCTGCTCTTGGTATGTCTGATGCAAAGAGTCATTCTCTTTTTTTATTTTTTTATTTCAGGATGTCGAAGCATGTACCAGTTCGTCGAAGGTGTTGGAAAGCACAGCAGAACAACGTCACTCAGTAAACGCTGAGACTGATTCGCCGTGTGACAATGTGAAAGTTACAACTGCTGCAGAATGTCAGCATTCTTCATCAATTCAGACCAAGGATGCAGAAAGATTGAGGCTAGCAGTTACAAGTCCATTTTCGCGAGCACCGATGTTTTACTACTGCCTTCATCGACGACGTTTAAAGAACGTCAACCTGCCCAAGTAAGACTGCTTTTAGTGCGGCAGAAATTAATGATCAGTCACGTGATTAATCGTTAAAAATTTTAACAGAAATTGAATTGCTCACAATGGTTACTGTGGAGTGTAGCAAGACTGCTGTTGAGAGTTAGAAGTGAAATGTGTGTGGTGTTCTGTTAATTTTGGACGTTGATGCTTGCAAAAAGGAGTCGGCAACAACATTGTTAGTGAGGTAAAGGAAAGTTAATGTAAACTAATCACGTCATATGTTTGCAAGAGCTGTACGATACAATGCAGTGCATAATTTGCACTAGGGAACTCACAGTTAAGCTGCCAGTTTAGTCTAGCACAAGTTTTCTAGTTCCAGCCTTGGTTGTTGAAAATAAGGAAATAGATATTTGCAATGGGATACTGGTAAAAAAAGCTGGATAAATTTTGCTGTTTAGAAAACATGTTAATTGAGCTTCAACAACAGCGAATACAAATATCTTTGTTGATACATTAACCTGCAACAAACTGATATTCACATGATCATTTATTCATTTGTTTCATTGTAGTATTTTTCTGATCATTGGTGATTGGCTGTATTTCTACAGGGTGTCAGTGTTGGTGAAACTGTTGCAAGCTGAAGGTTTCCAGGCTGCTGCAACACACTTTGATCAGCGGGGCGCCGTCCGAACTAATGCTCCATACAACCATATCAGCCACCTGCTGACAGAACGCTTCAGCCAGAAATAAATCTAGAACTATGGCGCTTATTTTACTTAGTTTAACTGGCTTGTTTTTTTCCAGTCAGGCCTATTGCAAGTTAGGTTGGTTGGGTCCATAGAAGAAAGCCTTTTGGAATCACTTCAATGATTATAGTTAGCATAGTGATTTCATTAACTACATATGCGCAGTTTGATAACTTGAAGAAGTGCATGACGGTTGCGAGAGCTATTGATCGTACATTATTTGTACACATGTGCGAATTAGTTTTTTCTAAATTTTGCTGAGACTTTTTTTTGATAGTAGACCTACAGCTTATTTGGTTTGCTGATTGGCAGGAACAGTTTCCCTGGAGTTAATTGTTGTACTTTATATGTACGCTGTCTCGGGTCTTGAGAGAGTGTAGTGGCTTTGGTCATTCAAGTTATTTTTATGTTTTTAAAAGTATCATTTGGTTACAGCAAAATGTTATTGTGACACACACACACTATCGGTTTTGTTGGTCACATTTAGTACTCAGCTTAATTAGCTGGCTGCAGTTAGCTTGCCAAATTATAATGTCCAAAAATTAACAGAAGTCCTGAGGTTGAGGGACTAGAAATCACATTGGTGGTCAGAATTTTATAGCTGTTTGATACTGCGTGTGAATTCCCAACTGTGCAATATTTTTGGTCTAAAATGTAAGCTTATGTATTAATTCATGCAGTGTGTATTTTTTGCTCATAATTTTCAAGTACTGTATACAAACCAGTTCTAGTTGATTCAAATGACTATGCATAAACCTTCCTTTTTTCCGTTGCACGAAGCTGTTACGTTAACGTTCACTGACAGCGATTAGTGGTTTGTGGTTATTGGGGGCGACTGAAAATGCGAGACTGAAATATAAGGGAAAATGAGCGCCTGTGTTGGGATTTTGTGTGCAATATTGGTGTTATATTTGAGTCAGGATTATCAAGAAGAAGAATAATAATATAGAAATTTATAAGGCGCGCAAAGTCATCGAGCTGAATCTGAGGCGCCGACTAAGTCAGTGAAGTCACAGATCGTTTTTTTATTTGAGAAGGCTGCGACGACTGCAAGGTGTAGTGACTAATGAAGTCATGAAACGGTGACATTACTAGTTCTCAGCAGATTAGACTGTTGTAACTCTGTGCTGTACGGGCACATTTAACGTGAATGTAGCCCTGTAAATTTGTTGTAATACTATAATGTTATCTATGATAAGCTACAGGCTGAATTGTCCTTATTTTCAATTAACCACAATCACAACGCATGTGGATTGAATATACTAGCAAGTCAGAAAAATCATACATACCGGTAAGTGAGCAAAAATAGACTCTTATTATTAGTCATTAGCCTACACACAGATGAGTCTGTGTAGTGTAATGTAATCGAGCCGTATCGTAATGCGATCGTCCTAATAGGTCGAAAATACGGGCCTTTCCCGTTCGCCTTTTCGACCGTTCGAGTTACTAACTCGAAAAGCGTAAGAAAAAGCGAAGAAATGGCGGGAATTCTCCCAGGGCAGTAGTAACTGGGGCGCCAATTTTCAACACAAATTTTCGGACAAAGCTCGAGGTCACCTGACTTAAAGAGTTCCGAAAAAGCGACGTCTCGCGTGTAGAGCACACGGCACACCACGGCATACCGGTCGCTGCAATTGGACTTCGAATGAAAATTCAAAATAGGTAACAGCTGGACGTGCATATTTGTTAGTCTGAGTACTGTCAGACAACCGCATCTGATGCCGGCACCGGTGTGGGTTGCGACATCAGATCTTCGCTCTTATCTAAACAGTTATCTGAGCATTCTGAAAACACGTGCTAACGCTCAATATTTTTGTCCGGGGGTCTACAAGAGCATTCTCGGGTGCGACGGATCTCCTCGGCTGCACCAGCGTCTGTTCGTCGGCGGCCGGTGCTAGAAGCGTGTTCGTCTCCGCAATTTTAGTTCCGGCTGCCGGTGCGTCACCGTTGCACCGGATCCAGCCGTCATAACGTTGCTGTTGCTGCTGCGGCACTTGATGTGGTTCTTCGTCGTCGCCAGACGTCGGCTTGTCGATGGTGAGTGTGCAGTCGCACTCGAGCCGACGCTGCTTGCGTCGGCTGCGTGAGACGTACGTTGCTTGCGTCGGTTGCTCGACTCGGCCGCCGCCGGTGGTGACTTGACGCGTCGACCACCTCGGCGCTCGACGGCGATCCAGACGCCGCGGATGACGTGCGCTACCACGGCGTAGACGACAGTGACGACCAGCACCCCGGCAGCGGTGAGTAGACCATGTCCGCATGTGCGTTCGTTGTCGCTGAGCGTGTCCTCAATGCGTCGTTTGAGTCGCGAGGCGTCGTCTAGCGTCAGTCGGTCCAACTCGCGTATTTCGCTCTCGTTCTTGCGCCCGTAGTCGCACAGCGATGGGTCGATCGCCATGGCGTATGGGCGGCCTATTGATCATCGTGTGACGTGCTGCCATGCATGACGTCTAGGCGTGTTGACTAAGTGCAATGGGTGGGGAGCTATTTTAACAGAGCCAATAAAAATCAAAATTAGACATTAATTGATGCAGTTTTTCAGCTGTGAAAAAATGAAAAAAGACCGTAAGAAAGAGAAAAAGAGAAAGCAATCAAGGAGAGGTGGAACGAGTAGAAAAGGAACAGAAGAAAGAAAGAGAATGAATTGTCTTCCAGGCGTGTAGACTATGTGCCGAGGGTAGCTGTTTTAACCGAGCCAATAAAAATCATAATTAGAGACGAATAAAAACAGTTTATCAGTGGTAAAAGAATGAGAATAGATCGCATGAGAAAGATGTGTAAAGCAAAACCAATCGAAGAAGAAAGAGAACGAGTTGAAAAGGAAAAGCAAACAGAACAAAGTGGCGTCTAGGCGTGTGGACTGAGTGCCGCGCGGAGCTATTTTAACCGAGCTGTGGAATAAAAATCACAATTAGTTAATTATTATAGTCGATCGCCATGCCGTACTGATCGAGGTCGTCAAAGATCTCTCGCCGACACGCGGCTAGCACCGGGAAGAAGTGGGTGTGATGATGCATCCGACGGTCATCATCGTCGTCCTCTGGAAGGCTAAATCGGTAGAGGCGGTACAGTGTCTCATTGTGCACCACTACCCACGAAGGGATGGCCAGGCTGAGTTGACTCCAGCACCCATGGAATGCTGAGTCGATAGAGGCGGTACAGCGTCTCGCCGGTGAATGAGAAGTTAGCGTATGCGAGCGTTTCGGCGCGGTTGAAGCAGACGACAGAGTGGAACGCCCGACACAGAGTCTGCTCCGCGCCGAGGCTGTTTGTGGCAGCCATCAGGTAGCCGTACGCGTGCAGCAACGTCACCAGATCTGCAGCAAAACAACCTGCATCTCAATAGTTCTGCAATATCTTCGCGTTGCACTAATTTTTGCTGAATGCTCCGCGGATGCAATTAATTGTTCGCTGGTGCGGGCAGTGGATTGCCGCATAGTGCGCTGCGGTATCATTAACTCATGCCGATCAGGTGCCACTTCCGAGATTGTAAAGCGCTTCTGCTCACGAGTCTCTCATGTAAGCAGCGCTATAGCAAGCACTGAATACTTTCCCCTTATAATAACCAGTTTATTTTTACGCGGAACAGATATACGTCGGTCTATGTCTACCAAAGTTTCGAATGTGCTGACAGCGCTAAAAAGCCAATGAGCACTGAGTCCACAGGCCCCCTGTAGAATAATGACAAATCCATGTGGCTGTATTCAATATTCACGGCCGCATGTTGCAGTAGGCTCGCCCCGAATAAACAAACAGACGTTAGAGTCAACGGCTGCATTGCAATTTTTTTGCGTCAGTATATTTCTGCTCTGCTATTTTCTGTCGTACTGCATAGCGTTCGCTTTCCATCGTCCGCTCCCCAACGCCGCAACGTGCCGATTCTGTGCATGTACGGAATAATTTGCGCCACAAAAACCACGTACAAATCATTGGACACAGCTTTTAAGCAAAAATACAAAAACGAGGCTAAAATCCTCCATTTTAGAGAATAGGCCTACATAAAATAATTGGCAAAATTAAAATTTTGGGCACCTATGATGTCGTTTTTGTCAAGAATTTGCAGCTACCGTCTACCGGAAAATTGCAGCTTTATACCATTCCTACGACACAAATTATTAAAAGCACGCATATTTCACTTTTTTATGCGTCACCCTGTATATTACACTGCTGCCATGGGCTACAAGGCGATCAGCAGCTGGACATTGCTGGGCCAGTTAGCTTATACCCCGTTTACGCGATCAAGCTGGCTCGACGAGCTGCTATATGTTAGTGGATGAGCCAGCTCGATGTTTGCTCGATCGTGTAAACGGGGTATTACAGAGCGGCTGATAACGTTGAAGTGCGAGTGAGTGATGGTCAGTTTGTCGATAACATCATCCACTACAGACGAAAGGAACAGCGTGCGGGAAGCGATGATAATTGATAACCTACCTCTAAAAAACAGCTAGGCATCACCGAAAGTATAAAGCTCAGTTTCCATCTGACGCAACACATGCAACAGACGACCGCCACCGTACTTTTGACGCAGCGCAACACAAGAAAAGCACATAATGGCCTATTTACATCTACGACGAGACTCAATTCAATCCAACGCAACTAAACTGCTCGACCAGACTAGCAAACAACGCGTGGTCTGTGCACAGCAGCGTGACGTCACAATGATAATGACGTCATTGCATTGTCGTTGAGTTGCGTCGTTAGTGTGAATTGGTCATAACAAACGCAACGGTCGCAGCTGATGCAAGGATAGAAGCAGTGTATATTCTTGCGTCGGGCGCTTTGCGTCCGTTGCGCAATCGCGTCCGCTGCGTTGCGTGCGATGCGTCGGATGTGAACTAAGCTTAAGATAGACACCCCTGCATTTGACATAACCGATAACCTGCGGGGGCACGGTCGTGGTGTCGCAGTCGTCGGTGAAGGTCGGCAACGGCTCGGTACAGCCAACCGACTACCACGTCCAACACGTCCGTGTAGAACCACAGCGCGTCCCAGAACCGACCGCTACCGCCCGCCCCAGGCGCCTCGACGAACAGAGAGCGCTGGCGTTCCATCACCGCACCTAACAACCCGCGAGACCGAAGCATCGCCGGCGTGCCGTCTTCGTCGCCGGCTGACGACGGCCAGACGGGCAGAGCGGTGAAGGAACGGTCAGTGTCAGAGGAGGCTCGTCGAAGATCGGATCTCAGCTGAATCTGGACGTCGACTGTGCGCGCCGCCGCGTACAGCACTGTCAGCTCTATCACACACACAGAAAACAACCGACTCGACGCTACGGGATTCAAGAAGTGCACAAAGCAACGAAACTGAACTGAAACAGTTTATTTCGTTCTCCCTGTACACGCCTTGTAAGATTTTAGCCTCTCTCTCTCCAGTGCATGGCGGTTACTCCGTGACGGTGATGTCATTTACGTAACGGTAATCACCAAAAACAATCAAAACATTATCAGCATTATGTCTGGTCGATGCCAACATTTCAGACGACGCTTCTGCAATGCGTATATTGTTTTGTCGACCCTATGAGGATTTCAGCTTCTTTGGATGATCGACGGTGATGTCAGATCAGTTATCTGTCATTTGCGTAACGGCCACCACACAGAAAACAATCGCGCCGACGTCGTTTGATAATCAAGCATCAATCGATGACGACCGTGTGACGTCTTCCATGGCCTGAGGAAGTCACGGCGTCAGACATCACACCCCCTCGAGTCACGTGCGGTATGTCACTTGCGACTCAACTCTCCCGACATTACCACTCAATCACCCAGTCGCCGAATATATACTAGTCTACATTTTTTATGACAGTGAAACTAAAAAAACATCCAAATAACTTACTCAATTTTGTTGATTTACTATGTCTGAGTAACGCAGCAAACCTTTTAAAGTAAAAGTTTCGGTAAAATATAAAACTTTAACTACTAACACAACTCCAAAAGTATTTGACTAGCCTTATTAAACTTTTAAAACACATACCATGAAATTCTATTGGAGACATGCGATGACACAAAGCGGAGAGTTGACTTATCTAAGACTAAAAGTTTGCTTTTAAAAACCTATGTTTTGTACGTTTTTTTAAAACCTTAAAAACTCGCAAATCCAAATTTTAAATTTTGAGTTTTTTTATTTGTTGTGCACTTTATAATACAAATCATATTTAATTTTATGTTTTAATCGTGATTTTTTTAGTTTTGACGTCACGTATCCACTCAACAAAAAACGTAGTGACAGATAAAATGGTGTATAACATGTGTTTCCTAGGTTTAACTGTGTGTCTTGTTTTTTGTAAACCTACACTAAAACCTGGTAGTCTAAAAATCATGCTAGTGCATTTGAACAAAACACACAACAACTTAAACCCCCAAGTTTTTAGAAACTCATAAGTCTTTTAGCACATTAAACACATAAATGAAATACTTTTAACCATTTATGGCACTAATTAAACAAGCCATTCAGAAATATTTCACGCCGAAATGGCGTAGGAAGTCAGACAGGGCACGACAGTGTAACAGGGGAAGTTCAGAAACATGTGATGTCACGCTTTTGTACAACTTTTTTATAGACCTAAGTCACCTAACAATGTCTATGGTACCTGTTAGTCTGTGATAAAATGCCTACAGATTCACTGGATGAACTGAACTAACCGAACTTCAGAGTAAGACGTTGACTGTTGTGTCTCAAGCTGTACTTTCATTGCCAACTACATGTAACGTATGTAAACTACTGCATGTAGCCTAAACTGTAAAATAATGTTTGAAATAATTGTGGTCATGAATGGATGAATTTAGGCATATATTTTTCGGCTTAGTAATTACGGTGCTACATTCGGTAAGATGCATACAGTTGAGGGGGTAGGCCTATTGTAGCATGTGACATATTTTTCATACTGGGGTCAACCATGTGTGACAAAGTGTGATAGAGGGAGAGGGGGTCAAATTTGGTCAAAAAGGGTGACATATTTTTGAATAACCCCTAAATGTCTAAAAAAAATTGTGCTGATATACCGTTAGAAAACTGCTTGCGCACTGTTAAAAAAAGAACGATGGCTTGCCTCGTTCTCGGTTGAGATTGACAACGAGGCTACCAAGCTGCATGACTTGATAGCGAATGACTTCATTCCGTTCCGTCACATCTTTCAGCGCCTACAGCTCAAACATACACCGAAAATAAATGTATGTTAATCCAAATTTATTTGAGGGGGGGGAGTTAATAGGGAAAAAGCAAAATTTTATCTGGAGGCAAATTGACATGGAATCACTCACACTTCACCCCGGTGTTATATATTGGGAGGGGCGCGATCGCTCTTGCCCGCTCGCCCCCACTCCTTTCGAGATAGACACCACTGATTTTTCAGTCTCCCTGTGACACAGAGTCGGAAACACGGCTTCCGTTTGTATTAATACAAGCGAAAACCAGGTCACAAGCCGGGAGGACGGACTGGAGGGGGAGGGGAGTTCTCGGTCGCTGTGCTAATAGAAATCGAGGACTTGCATACGAATTTTTACGACGTTTCGCTTTATCGGGAAGGCTCGTAACGGCCGCGGTACACATTACACAAGGCAGATATTGTATATTGTTTCCTCTTCCAGCTAACGTGATCGCAGTCGGTTTAATGAAACGTGCATCTGCACGTTACCATGACAATCACAGCTGATGGAGCCGTTATCAGCAGCAGCAGCAGCAGCCGGGCCTCTGTCTACACCGGCCAGCATTAATGTATACCACTAGAGATATAGGCCTATTTTAGTTCTCAAATTAATTTTATTTTTATAGTTGTTAAGAGAACAATATTGCCTATAGTACCCGCTTCTCCGCAGCTTGGTCTGTCGTCTGTCTGTCGTTTGTCACACTCGTGCAATCTGCTTAAACCGTTTTACATATTGGGAATTAGACGCCATTTGGCAAGTACACTCGTGGTGTCTCATGACGCACTGTTTTAGATCTTCATGGGGGTCCCTGACCCCACAGAAAAAATTGGAGTAAAACTTCCCCAGTCATAACATCATCATCATCATCATCATCGACAACCGTGGGCTCAATGCCCGTTGGTGTCTGACGCCATTCTTACTATCGCTGCCCACCGCTGCCTATCTAGGGCAGCGTGGCTTAACTCCTGCAGGGTTG
>Ga0209454_1001098_pt1 | contig 16070 bp, 4 predicted proteins | sample WorMetHERISLAND1_2_FD_187400 | JGI IMG/M metagenome (GOLD analysis project Ga0209454, IMG submission 187400) | Marine gutless worms symbiont microbial communities from Max Planck institute for Marine Microbiology, Germany - Olavius geniculatus... | ecosystem: Host-associated > Annelida >...
AATTCTTTTCAGTCAGTACTAGTGTGTCCAACGCATTAGGGAGGTTAATTAGCGACATGCGCTATAGGGACCATATAAATTTTAGGCCTACATTTACTTCACTTTACTATATTTACTTTACTTGCTTGGAAGTATTGGCTAGTCCAGTCGCGTTGTAGAAGGTGGTTCGGGGACGGGCAGCAGCAATCCCCAAATTTTGGGTTGTCGGAGATTGCTGTCAGGAAATCTGTCGGAAAATTTTCGTCTTAAAATGCAAAGTTTGGGGCTAAATCTTGCCTTTGGAGGGGCAGAATCAAAATTTTAAACAAGCTGTTGGAATTTTTTAGCTGCTTGTCAAACAATCTGCAACTTCTGCAATTCGAAGATAATAATTCTCAATTATTAAGAAATTTAAGGTCAAAATTGAAATCTTAAGTCAACAATTTTTTTCGTCGGAAATTTGCCACTGTCTTCTGTGATATTGCAACTATTGTAATCCACGGCGCCGCTGTAATCATTGGATCGAGCAACCTACTGAATTAATCTCTGTGATTAGTGATGACCGTAGCCCATCTATTCGTTGCTTCGGTGGTGATAGAACGCGATGCGATTCGGGATTGTTTGTTAGAAGCACGCTTACTGAGCAGAGAATAATAACTTCAATATTCTGCGATGATTTGCGCTACAGCAGCCAAGCCGTGCGGTTTGCGAAGAAGGAATTCGCAATATGTCAGTCCGCTGTCACTAGTGACAAAAAATTCCGTGTTTCCGGTTGCAGTATGACCAAAAAATAGAGATGGGGAAAATATCTTAGGCCGTCCGGATACGGTAGTAGACAGATGGTCTTATGTTTTTACTGCTAACGTCTGTTTTTCTTTTCTTTTCGCGATGTCTCCGAGCTCCATCCACCGATGAAACTTTGCTACACGATCAGAATTGGTATGTACGTTTAGGCATAGAAGATGTAAATCCCAAAATCGTGGGGCGCTCGCTGAAAAAAATCTAAGTTAAAACGTGCAAAATAAGTGACTATTTCGGACAACTCCAAACTTCGTCAACAACAATGATAATACCAGGATCTCAGCTGTTGCTAGAGAAAGCCGACCATTCTGCTGGCGCCGGACAGCCAGCATATGTAAGCGTTAGGCCCCCTATAGTATCAGATTTGCTTACATAACTTGCGATATAATGCAAACTTCGGGAAACGCCGCCAAATTCACATAAGTTGCAAATTGCGACCAAACCGCTTCAGATAGCGACGTGATTATTATTGTAATTCTTAAGCCTATGGGAACTTGCCAATACTCTAGCCAACGGTCCCATCGCTGACCCCGTACGACGTACCATTTAGCCACAATACATAACGTTATAGACGACAGACAGACGGCAGGTCGTACTGTAAGCGCGCTTGTTAGTACAATCGGTTAATAATCACAACCATAATTATGATAACATTAGCTGAAATTACAACAGGCACAACTGTTATCATCATTATAACTAGACTGTTTAAGGTGTTGATGTAAATCTTCAAATTATAGCGGATCTGAGTTCGCTGCAGTCAGATCCGCACACTCACCCTTGCAGCAGCCAAGAAACAGCCAGTATGGTAGAGTGGGCGTGCGTGGGGAAGTTCGCTTGGTTCCCCATCCGTCCATTACATTATTAACTACGTACGTTGTCGTCGTCAGAGACGGGCTGACAGAAATGAACGGACCAGTGTCGTAGTTAAAAATGCAAACTGGGGAGGAGGGTCCTTAACTGGGAGGCTCCTCTACCTTCATCTCCTTTCCCTCCCTCATTTCATTTCCTCCACTCCCTTGCCCTTCCTTTTCCTTCTTTAGCCTGCCCCTCTTTTTCCCTTTTCTCCTTTTCTTTACCCTTCGCTCCGCTTAAAAATAAGACCCCTAAATACAGCTAGGGGCTGGGGAGCGCTGTAAGCTCTCCCAGCGCGGTCTGGGGCGGAGTGTTAACCAAATCGAATTTGGTGCACTGTAGCTTTAAATTAAGTTTAAAGTTTAAGATCTTGTGGCCACAATATTAACTATTTTCCTGGAAATCAACCAATCAAACTGGCAAATTTAGTTAAGTTTAGTTAAGTTTTAGTTAAATTTAGTGCAGTTTAAACGTGTGCCCATGTCTTGTTTGGAAAGTTAGGGGTTTCCCTGGGGCCCCTCTTGTCTATGCCAGCGTGTCTGTGTGGACTATGAGGAGATGAATTTAGCTGCTTTTTGACAATAATTACCATTGTCATTGCAGCCATGCGGAGTCGCATCGGTCTACTGTGTTCTTCATTACGATGGAGATTGAACACGGGACCTATTATGGGTTACTTCATATTCCGTTCTTCAATGAATATACTATTAACAGTGTCTCAGTCGAGGTTTGTGAAGAGTCGACGTAGCATTTTCCAATATATTCGATGCGATACGAATATTTTGCGGCATAAACGTAGACTATCGCTCCCGTAATTCGAAATATGAACCGTTACAGTCAAAGTTGAAACTTGCACTGGCCCAGCACTACTGAAGCAATTTAACGAAGATTGCGGTAGTTTTCTTAGGCGAGCTGTTGCTTATCAGTTCTAAACTTATATAACATTTCGTCGTTCACTGTCTGTTTCCCCGTACTTGAAAAAGTAACTTAAGACATTTTTTTTCATTTCCGTCCATTACCTTTCGTTTGTTTACTCATGTCTCATTCATGCAGCTTCTGTTAGAATACGTCACAATAATAAGATAAACCAAAGTAATTTGACAAAAGGCGTTATCGCCGTGGCAAGTCCGCCAAACCACTCGTCTGTATTCACCAGGTGGTAGCATTAGATGGAGGATAATTGACAATTCTCAGCAATAAGTTAAGTCCATAATGCTTAAAGGCACGCCGTTCGAAAACGGCTTCGCTTTTTACACCTGCATAATAGGATGTTTACACGATCCAGCAGACGGCCAGCATTAGCACGTGTATTTTGAATACATTTGCTAGAAGTTTGCTGGACGTTTGCTGGATCGTGTAAACACTCTATAATACTCTTACGGAGCATGACATCGCCACATCGCCTAAGCTTATACACACAAAAAGCCCAGCTGTCATTAGGGCGGGTCGACCGTACATTCTACGTCAGTGTCCGACTTCTGGGCGCAAAAAAGCGATTTTCTAGAGTGACTGTAGTCCCATACATGCTATGGTGACGCTGCTATATCGAACGCTGCAATCAACTGTAGGATACGACACGGTAATTCGGCGCACATAAGCGATGGTTGCAGGGAGCAACATTTAATTCAAAATCGCGGCCAAACCCAAATCGCTGCAGATAGAGACGTGGTTACTATTGACAGCCTATAGGAATTTGTCATCGCCTTATCCAACAGTGCCATTGCCGACCACCTACGATGTAGGCTTACGGTTTAGCCACACTACCGCACAACAGGCACAGCAGAGTGCATAAAAATCCTTCAAGGTCATTTAAGGTCGATGATTTTCACTTTATCCGAGAAGTTTTATGCGACATTCTTGTCAAATTTAAAATGTTTCCTTTGCACTGCACGACTGAAATTTTGTATGCCGAGAGCTGTCACATCCATATGATCGCGTAAGATGTTTTCTTGTAAGACCTACCGATTAACCACAATACATGCATTACAGACAACAGACTACAGACAGAAAAAAACACAATCTCGTACCCAAGGCGCAAACGTTAGTAGGCCTACGGTCGGCTAAAAACTCTACATTATTTCGTAACAGGCAATGACACACATAGCTGCATGACTGTACTATAGCAATAATTATTACACTTTATCCTGTGAGGATGAATATAACCGGCCCTCATAGCCAGATTTTTACAAATGTGGTGAAGGGTTCGACTATACTTCCCACTAATCCAAAAGAGTCTGGCGTAGCGCCGTAAGCTATTAAAAAGCATGGAGCTAAAGGCAAAGCCCTGGCCGCAAACGCGTTTTATGCATTTTGAGTTTAACAAAAAATCGGAGATAATGCTCATGAGACGCGCGAGAGCCTATAGCAGTTCCTGTTCGCCGGTAACCTTGGTCTATCTCCATCCATTTCGTCGCAATTTACTCTTTTGCAACCAAAAATCGCCAAAAATCACTAAAATCCCTTATTTTTAGGATTCAAAATCAATCATCATCAATGTTGACAATCTTAAGAAGCCCTTCGCCGGTGTTTGTTATGTTAAGCAGCATGTCTGTGCCTATCTGCAACCATTTTCACGTTAGACAAGCCAGCAGCGGATAAATAACCACTTTTAAGAGGGGAACCCCTATTTGACACCCGCGTGCCCAGCCCTTCTTGAACCTAGAGGGTCCGGACTTTAATTGCTAAAATCTACATTCAATGCTAAAAATTTCACATGCAGGTTTTGTTGGTCTATCTCCAGCCATTTTGGTGCAATTCACTCTTGAAATACGTGTCGCAGCCCGCAATCGCGAAAAATTCACTAAAACCCCCTATTTTGAGGGTTCAAGGTCAGTCAAGGTCATCGATGTTTACATTTCTAAGAAGCTTTATGCCAGTGCTTGTTACGATAAGCAGCATGTTTATGCCTATTTTTCTTATTCTGTCTTGGTGACCTGATTGACCTTGAACCCTAAAAATAAGGGTTTTTAGTGATATTTGGTGATTTTTGGCTGCAAAAAAGTGAATTGCGACGAAATGGATAAAGATAGACCAAGATTACCTGCGAACAGGAACTGTTTGCACGATCCAGAAAACGTCCACCATTAGCACGCGTATTTTGAATACATTTGCTGGAAGTTTGCTGGACGTTTGCTGCATAGATCGTGTAAACACCCCACTATAAGCTCTCGTACGTCTCGTGAGCATTAGCTCAGATTTTTGATGATAATTTTTACGCAATGTTTCCTATAGTTTCGGCTGATGGCGGAAAGGCGGTGTTTTGCTTTCCCCTATCTTCAACACCCCCTCCTTCTCTCCTTGGCTATGGCTATCACACTTTTGTTCGAGTTTCAGCCGTTAATGTACAGTTGACAAAAAGATTTAATAAAATCTTGTCGCAAAAATACGACGATATTAATATTTTTTATCTATGCAAATGAAAGCGTTTTATAGCGTGGCCTGTATTTCGAAGCTATCAAAGTTATAGTTGCGATTAACGTTTACTAATATTTAAACGTTTTATTAGTCATAAAAACGCGCTTTTTATCACTGAGCAACCGGAATAAAATAACAGTAATATAAAATATGTAGGCCGAAGTACAATAAGTATGTTGCTGTTGATAAAACAGTGATAAATTTTGTATTGAGATTTACTAATTACAGACTGCGAAAAATGTAACAAATGCAAAAAAATGTATTTAAAGTAATGTCAATACGTCAGTTAAAAAAGAAACGCTTTTATTCAACTTTTACAAACGATATATTTTTTTATACATAAGAAGCTCTTGAACGTTTTTTTTTCATTTTTAAAGGGCGTATAGAGCAACGTCACTGACCTGAATTGAACTGACATGGTCTAGTTTTTGGCAAACTGACCAATAGACAAGCAGTAATGCATTACAGTAGGCATCTTCTAACGGCGTCGGTGGCCTACGCGACTATGTGACTACGCTCACGTACGCGTCAACCAAAGACCAGTAAGCTTGCCCTGCTTGCTTATTGGTCAGTTCGTCAAAAACTAAACCGTGTCAGTTCAGTTTAATTCAACTACGTCGCTGTCTGCGCTTTAAAAACAGTACAGCTAGTATAGCAATAGCAGCTATACTGTTTTCGATTTGATTTTTATCAGGTGTGTATAGACTAAAAGCGTGCCCGATAAGTAAGTCTGATCTTGAATTTGTACTTAAATGTTTTTTTTGTAAAATTGTTTAGAATGAGCTATACTGGAATAATAAGAAAGTGTCGGGAAACTTTGATTTGGAGCGTTATTATAGTATAAAAACGTAACAAATTCATAAAAAAACATAATGCTTCTAACAATGTACTGTGCAGAACATGTGACAAATTGGTGTAACTATGAATTCCATTATTGGCTCAGTGTACTGTTAGGCTAAGTAAATCTGTGTTTTTGTTTGTGCTACTATTCGTATGTTCGATAAAAAGATGTCACATAATAGCTGCAGGCTTAGGACGATCTGTAAAGTGGCAAGCGCTGCTACACAAAGCCTGGGCCACCTGTCACACGTAGCATCTGGCGCTCATAGATTTTGCCAATAATCCGTCGATTTTGCATAAACCTGCCTGGCGTAGGCCTACTACGTCACTTGCCGGAAATCTATGACGCTGAAAGGAAGCGTTTCCTTCACGCCAATCTGGCTTTAAAATATTCCGTGCTTTTAGTTGCAACTTGGTAAAAAAATACGGACGAAAAATGGCGTTTTATGTATTTTTTTAAAATTTCTAATTTATGACATTTTTTACTTTTTTATTCGATGACATTTCGTGCAATAATGCACAACAGCGCACAAAAACAGCGATTCAACGCATTTGCGCAGTTTAATATATCACAAAAGAATAAAGATAAGTCTAATTTAATGCGCTAAGTGAGTAGATGCTATATTAACTGACACTTTACTTACTTACTTTGTGGGTTTGACTCTTGGTCGGGTTGCTATCAAATGGTTACTACTTGGATGGGTGACTGTATGCAAACCGGTAAACCGTCCGGATATATAACCAACACCGGAAAATCGAGAACTGCTTTGTATATCTGGGGTTAAGGCGGGGCGCGTTCACCTGTGTTTGTGCAATCCTATATGACAGGTGACGCTCCGTTGCTCTGTGATGCGTTTTCCGACCACAAAGATCTATACATAACGCTTAACCTTTAAAGACTGCTATGGGAAAGCACTGTTAGTAGACTGGGTTACCTGGTAGGGGTAGCAAACGGCGATGAAGCGTTCAACGGTGAATCCGAGGACGAGTGTGGGTGCTAAATACTGAGTGACAAGAATGAAGAACGAGAATGTTTCACAAACGACCTGGAAGTCCAGCGTCTGTACCCCCCATGCCTGTGCACGTACAAGTAAAGAATCCAAACGTAAACTGGACTAAGTCCATATTTAAAGGGTAGAGCGGAAAAGTAGTCTAAGTCCATAATATTAGGCTGAGTTTTTGGCCTTAGTCCATTATTCCGTTGTACGGCACTTAGTCCGCATTTCGTTTGGACCCTTCAAGTATGGTAAGAAGTAACGTCGTGGCAGGAGGGTAAGGGCAGAGGTAACAATTGCTTCACCACTACATTTTGGACGGTCGGAAAATCTTCTTTTTGTCGAGAAATGTTTATCCAGAAGTGCAAAATTTGGGCTAAAAAACCCGCATTTTAGCAAAAGTTAAGAGCAAAATTAAATCGTTGAACAAACGTAATCTCATATGTCGAAAATTTGCAGCTGTTTCTAAAAATTTCGTCGGAAATTTGCAGTGTTTGTCAGAAAATGGCAACTTCTTATTCTGTAACCCAGGCCCGTCGAGAGGGTGGGATAAGAAGGGGGTAAGCTACCCATTGTCTCGCGACGTTTGGGGCCCCGTCGTGCGGCTAAAAATGTAAAGTATGCCAGATTGTACCATTTTGAACAAAAATTCAAAATGTTTTCCCCAGAGGGGCCTCGTGAAAATGTTTGGTGGCCCCACGAAAATGTTTCCCCGGGCCCTGCTGTGGCTCTCGACGGGCCTGCTGTAACCGACGACGTCGATGGTAGTAGAACAAACGCAAATTCAAGCCACAAAAACAAATAAACACCCAGAAAGCTACAGCAACCTGAAAAAATCACTGAGAGCTGGGAGGTAAACAGGCACACTGCGCAATGCACTAACCCAGTATCCGTGATCTTGCAGTGTAAACTGGTGTCTGGCTGAAGCTAAAACATGTATCAGAGCCCTGTCGCGGACATATGAGTCAGGAAAGTGTAACGTTTTACATACAACCGGGGAGGTGAAAGTGATGTTCACGGAAAAGTAATGACCAGTTCACACCTACGACCCAACTCAACTCAACTCAACTGTTGTGACTGTGGGCGACGATGCAGTGACGTCATTTATTTAGCATTGTGACGTCACGCTGCTGTGCACAGACCACGCATTGTTTGCTACATAGATGTTAAAACATTGATTTGCAAATAAAAACATTTTAAAAACATTTTTTAACTTTTATAAAAAAAACATTACAAACAATGCATAAAACATTAAACTGCAAATGTTTCCAATCGCTATTTTTTGCCATTATACACGCAAAGAACATCTAACTCAGATAATTAAAAGCAAAAACCTACCATTTGTGAAGATTAAAAACCGGAATGTAGCCTACTGAATGTACAGATTAAAACAGCTGAACGCAATTTGCCTATAAGATCTAGCAAACATCGAGCACACATCAAGCAAGCCTGATGGAACCCCGCCCCCTGGCTTAAATGTTGGCCTAGGCTTAGCCCGCAGCTGATTAGTGATTACATGTTATATAGGCCTTCCAATTACAACCCGCCCGCCCTCCTAATTAGCATGCTAATTACCGTATCTCGTCGAGCTAGCTCGATGTTTGCTCGATCGTGTAAACGGGGTATTAGACAACAGTAGTGGCCATGCCTGGTCGAGATCAAGCAGAATATGCAGCAGTAGAAAGAGAGTGTCGTTTATGCTGAGTGTTGCCAGGTAGACGGCAGATGAGTTGTTCCGCAACATGCGACGTTGTAGCCAGATGATTGCCGACAGCACGTTACCAACGATACCCACTGCGTACCATACCTGCAACCCAGTCCAATAGAAACGCTTAGAATATTTTCTGTCTTTTGTTTTCTGTCTTTTGTCTGTCTTGTTGTCACAAGTTCACGAATAAATGTTTATATAATATTTAACAGAAACACGAAATGCTATATCAAAGGAGCAGTATGTTTTCGATGACATTTTGAGTAAATTGAGACAGAAAAAAAACTTCTACGCGAGCACAATGGTTTTGGTGTTTTCTTTCAGATCGTTAATCAATGACCTAGGCCTACGAATTTGCTCGCACTGTTCCATTGTGTAGCATACACAAAAAAACAAGAAATCCGAGCTAATGCACAAAAGACGCGCGAGAGCTTATAGCAGTTCTTGTTCGCAGGTAATTTTGGTCTATCTCCATCCATTTCCTCGCAATTCACTCTTTTGCAGCCATTCACCTTTGTTGGTGGCAGGCTACACTGTAATACCATATGGCAGGTAACGCTCCGTAGCAGGGTCATAGCAGCCGGCACGGGAGCTGTCGGACCAATTGGTGTTCAGGCGCACATATAATTTTTTCGCAACTGTATTTCACTGAAGCAAAATATAGATACCAATTTTGTAAGAATTTGTCTTCGTACTGCAAAATGTCTTCAGCTTTGGGGGTTTCGCCCCGAGACCCCCATAAGGTTTTTGCTCCAGGACCGCGATGAAGGTACAGCCCCCATACGCCCAATATAGGCTTGCGCTGTCGCGCTAACCTTAACAAGTAATTTGAGCAAAGCTCACGTGATGCGCGATAGCAGCGTTCCTGCCACCTTGGTTGTCAAAAAAGTACGTTCTATGCTAAAAATTTCATACGCAGGTTCTCCAGGTCTATCTCCAGCCATTTCGGCGCAATTCACTTTTAAAATGTGTGTCGCAGCCCGAAATCGCGAAAAATTTACTAAAAATCCTCATTTTATGGGTTCAAGGTCATTCAAGGTTATCGATGTTGACACCCCTAAGACTCTCGTCACTAGTGCTTGTTATGATAAGCAGGATGTCTGTGCCTATCTGCAACTGTTTTTATGCTAGACGAGCCAATATCAGTGAAATAACCACTTTTTAAAAAGATAACCCTCTTTTACGCTTGCTCCTTGAACCTAGGAAGTCGGCACTTGGACTGCTAAAATCTGCAGTTAATGCTAAAATTTCTATACGCAGGTTGTTTTGGTCTATCTTCAGGCATGTGGTCGCAATTCGCTCATAAAGTGTGCGCTGCTGCCAAAAATTGCGGAAAATTCACTAAAACCCCCTCTTTTGGGGTTCAAGGTCGTTCAAGGTCATTAAAAAATCTAAAAAGCCTGTCACTATTGCTTGTTATCACAAACAGCATGTTTGTACCTATCAGCAACCGTTTTCACACTAAACGAGCAAATAGCGGCAAAATAGCGTCTTTTAGGGGGTACCCCTCTTTGACGCCCTCGTTCGATGGGAACTCCCGCACCCAGGGGCATGAAATTTTGCCACAATAGACTAGAGTTCTTGTGGCAGCCCACAGTGAAAATTTCGTAATTTTGTTTTCCACCGTTTTCATACAAATTCTGCGTGTGACAGACGAACAGATGGACAGGCCATGGCCAAGACGCACGAAGCATTCTGCTATCGCGCGTATGAACGAAACCTATCCAAACTACGCAGCTAAGGGATATGCACAGATATGAAATGGTTTTTGGCTGACCGTATTTAAACGGCCGAGCTTATGGTACGAGTTGGCGTCTGTCTGTTCGTCGTTGTCTGTCCGTCAGTCACGAATGTATTGTGGCTAAACGGTGCCAGATAGGGCCTAGGTTGCTATAGATCACTAATAGGAAGTCGCATATTGGTTTTAAATGACTTGAAAATCATTGATCTTGAATGACCGTGAAGGGCCAAAACCTACCAATCGTGCGGTATTGTAGCTAAAGGGTAAGTCGTAAGGCGTGGGCAATGGTGTAACCAGATATGACGCTGGCAACTTTAATTCATATAGGCTGTCAACAGTAACAATGTTTCTATCTGCAGCAGTTTGGACGCAATTTTTAGTGAGAAGTTCCAAGATAAAAATAACCGTATCTTGGTGAGATATAAGGCCAAGGTTACTATTAATCACTAATAGGAAATGGTCTACGCCCGTTCATATTACATGAAAATCATCGACTTTGGATGACTGTAAATGACACTGACAACCAGGACAGTCGGTTGTCTTAACGACAGCTGAGCTTCTTGTCTGCAAAGAGCTATACCATTTAGCGATTTTTCTTGAATGAATCGGCTAGTTGTGCATACCGGTGTAACAGCGCGGTCGACAAGACTGGCAGGGTAGAGTTGTGCGTCGAGTTGATCGTTCCACGCCGCCACCGCCAGCACATCACTACAGTTTATTGTCGACTCTATGCTTTGCACAGGAGACTCTATGTTGACAGTTGACCGACCACCCAGAGCGCTGTCAGTCCAGGCACGAGTTGTTGTCATTGTCATCGACATGACGTCATTAGTCTAGATGTCAACCGGCGCTAAATAATAGGTTCGAAAAACCTAGGTTTTATGGTTTTTCTATAAAAAAAACTAAAAAGCCCCAAAAGTCCAAATTTCAGGTCTTTACTCAGGTTGTTTCATTAGTGGTGCAATAATTTCAATACATATGCAATTTAATTTCATCCATGAATTGTCGTAATTTTTGCGTTCTCACGACACGCTACGCGTCATTCTCTCAACATATAGATCTAAAACGTGAATGGAAAATGGCGTGGACTTATAAGATGTTCTACTTGGTATCTTATCAGCAGCGTTGCAGAAATTGTCTTCCTCTAAATTTTACCCTGTCGGAAAATTTTCTTCCACAAATTCACATTTGGGACTAAAAAAATCCCTCGTTTAAGCGTATAAAAAAACTTTAGGGGCCCCTTGGCTACGCCACTGTTTAAGTAGACGTAGGCCTATTTTTTTCTGTCGGACATTCGCAACATCGCTAAAATTAGGCCTATGTCTCCCCTGCCTGTTTTTTAATCCACAACTCCACTGGTCTTAAAATTCCTGTCCAATCTTCTTTGTTCGTCAGCGGCGTCGTGTGCTAAAAGTAAGCGAAACACCAAGTTGCAGTCTTCTGGAAACCGCTGCAAATTTTCGGCAGGGTGCTCGAAATTTCAATTCTGTCCCTAAATGTCCCAAACATGTTGGAAGATTTCATTCCCCCAAATTGTGCATTTCTGGGCCAAAAATTTCCAGACAAAATTCTTTCATGGAATTACCAGTATTTCTTCCTCTGACTCCTACCAAGACGCCACTGACGCCGGTGCTGTACATCAAGATCTCAGAAACTTCTAAATATCTTCGAAAACCCGAAGTCTAAAAACGTTTCCCCAAAAAACCTAGGTTTTTTCAGACCAGACACGAGCTGCAGTCGTTGTCATAGTCATCATGGACAGCAGGCTGATGAAAAAGCCACGGCACGGGCCTCCAGTGACGCACCGCAGTCGGCAATCAGTCAATTAGACAGACCACTGCATGCACGGATAGAAGAAATCACTGATGACAATCCTCAACGACGTGTACCCGGTGACCTACAGACGTCCTATACACATACATACACACAAACGATTACTGTCTTCCTTACCGTATGACGTCTCGGGTGGCAATATACTTCTGTTAGGCATTTAAGCCTATCTATAAAAAAACGTTTATCGCTAAAAATTAGGGTTAGATTTAGAGTCAGGGATGTGGTTAGGGTTAGGGTTGGGATAAGGGTTAGGGTTATTTTTTTACATGTAAGAGTTTTTACACATAAAAGCCGCATAATTTTTTTACAGATAAGGGCTAATTGCCTCGCATTAGTGTTGTGCGATACCTTCGATACCTCGATAAGTATCGTGAGTACCAACGTTTCGATACCAGTATCGAAGAGGTCTCGATATATCGCGGTGCCACGATACCGCCAAGTATCGTGACGATACCAGTTTCGATACCATGCAGTTTGCAATCGAATCGCTCTGTTGGTGCTTGCGCGCTGGTTCCTTATTCGGTGGCGGTTTTATGTATAGCAAAGACGGCTTGATGGTATAATGCAACGGTAAGGATGTTAAACTCACGATCGCGATGTTGTTGCTTCGACTCCAAGCTATCAGTTGGTTAGTACCCGAATGGGTGACTGTCTGCGGACAGGTTAACCATATCCGTAAATATACAAAAACATAACAAGAAAGTTAAACTCGGCCTTCCATTTTTACGGGGTAGGTAAATGGAGTAATGACCTGTCTGGCTGGGATTCGGGGGGGGGCGTTCATCTGTGTTAGTGGCAGGTAGCACTCTGTGATCCTCTATGACAGGTGACGCTCCGTAGCACTGCGACCGTTTTTTTATAAAGCTACCCACACACAACCTTTTTAACTTGTAACTCTGGGTATGGACACTTTGGCCTCGGATGGTGGTTTCTACGATGGCGGGTCTTTCCTGTTGAAAAGAAAAAAGTTTAGGAAAAACACAAAAAGTTAAGGACAGATTTGCATAGTACAATAATTTTTACGATATGTTTGGTTTTTTGAGTTTAGCAAATAATGCTCAGTTTATTCTGTATACAGACATTTCCATGGTCATTTTAAAGCTTGCTTGTGGCATGCTTTTATGTTTATATAACTTAGGCTTATTGTTTGTCTTACTTTCCATCTGTCTCTGTTTCACTCTACACTGCATTTGTGTAAATAAAGATTATTATTTCAGTTTATGTTATTTCAATTTATTTCATTGCCCGCGTAAGCGAACAACATTATTGGACCCGCGGTTTGCAGGAAGCAAACACAATGTCATATACCAGCACCCCAATCAGCCACACTAATAGGGTGTTTACACGATCCAGCAAACGTAGAGCAAACTTCGAGCAAACGCCCAGCAAATGTCCAGCAAACGTCCAGCATACGTTTGCTGGAAGTTTGCTGGACGTTTGCTGGATCGTGTAAACACCCCATAAGCCTTCATCCCGTAGCCCGTAAGCTACTACTCATTTCCCATCTCACGAAGGGTAAAAGGCTGAGTTGGCCTTAGCACACAATACACACACCGAATATCAGCTGACGAGAATAGGCACTACTCAATAATTAGAGACCGCATGCAGCGTCAAAAATATGCTACTACAGCCAAAACCGTTGCCACATCAGATATTTTTGTTCATAACTAATTACCATGGGTATAAAAGACCCCACATAACAGAGTCTTACCATGCATGGTGTCTAAACCCAAGAAACAATTTAGGAACCACCCACGCTGTTTCCCGGCTATCCGTACACACACGGGCATAATAACCAGCAGTCTGCCAGCTGTCTAATTGAAACACTCCTTTACAGAGGTGTGCAGGAATGACTTTTTCCGTTCCCATTCCTTCCCGTTGCCATGACAACTCATCCCCGCGTTTTCTCCCAAAACAACTATTGCCGATTCTTATAACATGCCCGTTTCTATCGATATAGGGGCTACATTTTTTTTGAAATGATGCTAACCGAGAAATGTAGGCTATACTAACTTACTGATGGGACACAATAAAACCGACGCTGACAGGTTACAAGACCAATGTGTCGACTGTCTTTTACTTGGTCAATTGTAAAAATACAGTAAATTCAACTTATTTAAGTAAATAAGTAATATAATTTAGATTATATCCACACAATACCGTTGCCAATGCGGATGAACGCGCGTGTGTGTCCGTATACGGTGTTCGCAGTGCGACTACGCGGGCACTACGTAGGCTACATGTAGGCCTATTCGCAGGCTCTCAGCGTTATACGCAGTTATACGCAGGTGTCCGCGTTCCACGTGGCCGCTTGTAATCGTACATCCCAAGCATAAAATTTTTAAATAAAAACAAACAAATATGATAGGGTTACTGTATTGGTATCAAATACCGGTAGCGACCAATCTGTAAGCGTAATTCCAAAAAACGACATCCCGGCATCTCGGGATTACAAATATCTTATTCCCGGGTCCCGTGGTTGAGAAATTAATCTCAGCATTAAAATCGCTATTACAAGCCTAGTGTCCGCATTAAAATTGTGCGCACAGATCGAGTTGAGTTCGTTGTGTGCGTACACGACCGTGCGCTTAGTCACGTACTAAGAATGTTCTTTTACTTACATTTGAGCTATCTCAACGTACAGTAGGTACAGTGTACATAGTTACGGTGAAGACGCTGTTACCGTATGCTAACTGCTGCTGTAACTCAGCGGCTTACAAACTAGTGTTGTGCGATACCGTCGATACCTCGACAAGTATCGTGAGTACTAACGTTTCGCTACCAGTATCGAAGAGGTATCGATATATCGCGATATATCGCGGTGCAACGATACCACATGACGATACCTGTTTCGACTTTCGACACTACACAGTTTGCAATTAAATCGCTCTGCTGTAAGTTGACAACTGCACACTGCGTGACAGCAACGAAAAAAGCGTCTCACACTTAAGCTTCTCAAACCTGTAGTAAACATATTTGAAGCGACGGCGAAACTATCCAAACGTCGCGGGGCAAGGGAAAACACCCTACCCCCCTCTGGGCGGGCCCGTAGATCAACACGTTTCATATAAACTTTTGATATCGCGGTACTATCGCGATATTCCATACCTGAGACAGTATCGTTGTCGTGGCTCCAATAATATTTCAGGTAGGGGTCGCACAACACTATCACAAACTACGTACTATAAGTCTACCATGCGTCGCCCAGAGATGTGCGGACTGCGAACGCGTCAGTCCGAGGACGCAGATCCGCAGGATTTTTTTTGCAGACCCGGACTGATGCGGATCCTGTTCCGTGATGAGTGTATATTTTTTTAATACAAGTTGAAAACAGAAAAAGTGATGTGTGTTTGAGATGTGCGTATAGCACGGTAGCACTGTAACCGGTAATCTGCTATAGGCTTAGGCGTAATGGCCTACCTTACGTAGGCCTCCTAATGTCTCGAGGCCTAAGCCTATTCAATGCGGACGCGCACTGACGCGAATCCCTGGTCAAAATCTGCGGACTGAAGCGGACATAAAAAAAATTCAGGATCCGCACATCTCTGGCGTCGCCTACACAACTCTACCCGGAACAGCCTAGGTAGGCTTATCGTCAGAACTGATGAGCAAGTAAGCAAAACATGCATGGCGAGCGAGCGGAGCGCGAGCCTATAACGGGGGTCTGGGGGCAGAGCCCCCAGCGGGGTCCAAAGGCAGAGCCCCTGGTCGGGGGTCAGGGGGGCTTCGCCCCCCTGAAGCTGAAACACTTTTTGCTTCTGAATGTTCAATGGAAACCGCAAATTTGCCCATTTTTCTAACATTTGGAAACGCAAAAGACCATCAAACATTGTTGAATTTTGCAATTCTTGCTGGAAAATGGCAAAAAACGCACCTTTTCATATAAAGTCCCCTGTAAAAAAATTTC
>Ga0209454_1001100_pt1 | contig 16063 bp, 6 predicted proteins | sample WorMetHERISLAND1_2_FD_187400 | JGI IMG/M metagenome (GOLD analysis project Ga0209454, IMG submission 187400) | Marine gutless worms symbiont microbial communities from Max Planck institute for Marine Microbiology, Germany - Olavius geniculatus... | ecosystem: Host-associated > Annelida >...
GTTTACAGGGGGATTTTTGGGGATGGGCCATTGAATGCTGCCAATCGCATTTTTTCCGACCGACCCCCGTTGCCGTGGCAACAAAATTGGGACAAAATTGGCTATAACTCGACATATGTACAAGATATCTCCGAGATTCTTGCATCTAACAAGAAATTTTGAGGGTGGAGCAACTCAATAATTTTAGCAAGTCTACCGTGGTTGACAATCGTTGCCTTGGCAACGAAATTTGTAGAATTTTTGCCAAAAATTGGCTAAAACTCGGTTATCTACGAGATGAGCTCAAACTTTAGTTTGACTTGACTTTATAGACGTTTGTGGTCGGCCATTTTACGCGACGGTCCCAACTGCAATAATACGATTAGTTAAATTAGCATTATTGAAGTGTTTTCCGGGCCTATATTAAGCGGGTGATGCGTACAATATTAATTTGTTTATTTATATGGCCATTTCGTGGATATAAAAGGAATTTTGTTCAGTATTGTCAGCAATGCAGGCCAGCGGTGACGTCATGCCTGACGAGTGTCGTTTGCTTTGTTCAGTCACGCCATTAGGTAGTAAGTAACAGTTATAAGCGACTTGGCTACTGTAAGAAATGTCTGAAGTGCAATATCTTTGTAACTGATCACCAGTACGAAAACAGTATTTTAGTAATAAAACAGCAAATATAAATATACAAAACACCAGTTTATACACTTGTTAACGGCAACATTTAAGGACTTGCACATTGAAAACAGCAAAAATTACAAAAGGCGATATTATTTAGCAGCACATTGACACACAGTCAGTGTGGTGCATCGTAGTTTTAAATCTCTCACCGAAATCCCTACTATGGGTATGTGTAAATATCACGGTTTCGCCCCGTCGGTGATCGTAGTTCACACGGCTAGTATCACCAATTGGTGATTTTAGCCTAGAAGGTTAGAACCACCGATCGGTGATACTAACCTTCTGACTTATTTTCACCGATCGGTGATCCTAATCACTTTGCCGCGGACGGATGCGTCTGCAATCCGCACATCTCTGGTCTCCATGTTTGCAGAACAGTGCAGAAAATTTTTACTGTTTCCATACGATAAGCTTCGATCACCAACTTATACAAAAAGTTCATCTGACTTATTGGCGCCATACACAATAGAATGAAGCATTATACAAATTATCAATATAAAAATAATCAATAACCACCCAAAACTTTGCGAACTACAAACACGACACACGAACACCCAGCAGTTGAACATTTAGCGGGAATGTATTACTACGCCGTTCACAATGCAACGTTTGTTTAGCAGTATTCTGCTCTAAAATTCACACACTGCAAGCATCACTTTATCGAAAATACCCAGAAATACTGCAATAGTAATAATAATTTGCCCCGGAATAATATGTAAATACTTAGTTCAAGTTTTCATTTTATAGAGGATGTAGACCGCACGTCACAAGGTCCGTGGCTCCGTGCTATTTTACGGGCGTAACATAACGTACTATGCATCGCATTCATGCAATCTTTTTGCGTTATGTTATACAAAGCAGCATGCGTCATTTTCGGTTTGTGGTCAATACGTAAACAAACGCACGTGTGTAACGAGTGTTATTAATGTTAAACGTACTTATAAGACTGATTTCCTCAAAAGTAAGATTTGTTCGGATATACTGACAATACGAATAGGTAGACTTTAGTAATAGAATATATGCTGTGTCTGCCGTGAGTGTTGTCATTGTTGCTGAAATTGACAATAACGAATAACGATGAAGGTTTCGTCTCGTTTCGCCTATTCTCATTTCGTCTAATCCCATTTCGCCTAATCTTTTCTCTTGATAGGCAGACCAACAACAACGACTTCGACTTGCTTTGTCGTTTTTTCTTTGCCTTTTTGACAAGCTTGTTGAGACTTTGCGTATTCACAGTCATACAAAACTAGCCTACCGTTTTCAACTCGAGCAAATTTGAGCTGAACAATGAATATTTAACTATAACATTCAGCTTAACACAATTAAAGCCTTTCCGTAATAAATAAGTGCTAATCTACCAGCCAGCACTGTTGACGCAACTGTAATACGAAACTTATGCTCAGTGGCAATCACTCTCGTATATGACCTGTCAAAAAATAAAAAAAATAGTCGGAACTGTTAATATGACATCGCTAATCGTTATCACTTGGACTTTAAAAAATTCTGTGTTTCCGGTTGCCGTCCAACACTAATAATTTTGTGTCTTTGAAATTTGTATTTGATTTTTAAAAATATTTTAGCAGTTTTTAGTTTTTTTTTCAAAGTTTTACTGAAAAAGTGTTCGCATATAGTTTGTTATGCTGTAGTATCATTAGCCTACTTTGGTTCTCATAAGTGTGTCAACGTGTTTTTATGAGATGTTGTGTAATAATGCATGACGTATCTTGATATAAAGTATTTTCTTTAAATTTCGCCTTTATCGTTTTTGGCCGGCTGCAGCCAGTCGGGTGCACATAAGTTTTAAGGCCTTATCTGAAAACTTCAGGCATGCAGTCTTCGTCAGGGATGGGGCGGAACGTGGCAAACGCCGTTTTCATATTCCCAAAGAGGAAACGCGCCTAACTTTATTTTAATATCCATGTAGGCTTAAAAGACAGTTTCAATTTCCTTACTTATACGGAGATACAGCCAGCGGCGTCGTGCGCGTCGTGGGTTAAATTTAAAATTGGAGAGGGGCAATAAATTGCAGTTTTTTGACAGGTAGCTGCAAATTTCCGACAGAGGTTGTATGGTTATCAAAATTTCATATTTGCCGTCAACCCCCGAAAATAAAAATTTCAGCTCCACATAATGTTTTTTCTGGATAAAAATTATGTGACCGGACAAAAATTATCCATCAGGCTAAAAATTTAGCGAGGGAGGGTGGCCAACCCCTTTCATGGCGCTACCTGAAACAACTATAGATAATTTAATTACGTCTATACAGGGTGGCCCACAAATAGTAAGTTATTGCACTTTGTCCGTATCTTCGCTAAATATCGACCAGTTTTCACAATAATTTTTACCCGTAGACTCTTTAGAAAATGTGCTACTCAATGGCATGCAGGTGACACCTATTATGTCGCTACACTACTTTGTAAAGCATAAATTTCCGAAAACCAATAATATCTACGAATGGGCAGAACGTCTAATGGTAAATTTTAAGGTAAGCTATTTAACTGAAATGTTGATTTTTTGAATTTTAGTTATAGTAAGTGCCAAATAGATTTAAATATAGTTTGTAGGGCCGCACAAAAGAAATACGATGCTCATGCAGTTAACTGAGCAAGATTGCAGCCACCAACCAGCATTACTGTACACTAAAAATTGATACACAGTAAAATCGTTCAAATTATTTAAAAGATGTTCAACATGTTTTCCTTTGATACTTACTATAACTCATATTCAACATTCAAATTAAATACCTTAAAAAATTTATCACTGGACCTTCTGCGCATCAAAAGATATTATTGGTTTTTGAACAGTTATGTTTTACAAGGTAGTGTAGCAACATAATAGGTATGATTTGCATGCCGCTAAGTAGCAAATTTCTTACAGAGTCTATTGGTAAAAAAAATTTAAAATTGATCGATGTTCAGCGAAGATACGGACAGAGTGCAATAGCTTACTTTTTAAAGCCACTCTATACAAGGTCAAATACTGTTTGTAGTTTAATTGTTAACGGTTTCTGTAGCTGAGAAAACTACATATTTACAATAATCTTCAGTGTGGGCCCTATTGATATTACTGTGCTTTCTACATTATTACAGCTGTACAACGAAGAGAAAAACGCGCATCAATTAAAGCAAAATTTTATTTTTTTTTGCCACGGAGTTCTATGCACGCGCTTCCACTAAGTTTTTTCCTGGTCTTCCACAATTGTATCCAATCTATCAGGTTATCATGACTTACTTATGTCATGAGATGGTATACGCGAATCGCAGGATAGAGTTTTAGGACGGGACTTTTGCGAAAAGCTGTCGATCGTCAAGTGAGAACGCTAACGTTAGCTGCAGTTCAAGGCACAAACTCCATGCACTAGTCCGAGTTGTTGCGGACTTGTTAGGCAACAAGTTGTACAATACGCTGTACGACATCTCGGCACGACTTTCGACATTCTAGAGACGTACATGTGCAACTTGTGCCGCTTTCAGCGGTGCCGTGGCAGGGACCTGGTGGAGCTGCTTCCTTAAATTTGACGCAGTGACTATTGATCCGGCAGCCGTAACAATAGCATGTAGGCTATTATTTCGGCAGAGAGTAGAGGGGGGGCTTCACGCTGATTGGCTGGGCTTACCACTGATTGACATGAGTCGTGCGCGGATCGAATGGATGCATTGTTCTTTGGCAGTTGCCGCCTAGCGAATTTTAATGAGTACAGTGTCTCTGCGGCGGTACGGCGAGCAGCCAAAGACCACAATTTCTGTGAATATTGTCGTGTAGAGTTTAAAGATTAGAATTAGGGTTAAGGTTAGCGTTTTCCAAAGATTTATTTGACAATAATGGACACCAAAAATTAGCGTAGAATATGAGCAGTAAATTCGAAGTTTCTGCACAGGGAATCACACTTGAAAAACTTACCGACCGGCTATCTGTGATGGTCTACTTGCTAGACTTTAGGTGCTAGTTGGCTGACTGACGGATCCGTCATATCGTACTTGCTACGGATGAGGTCGTCAGTTGCTCCGGTGCTGCCGTGTCCCTGCCGCGGTACGGGAGCAAATTACTGGACATTGCCTAGCGGTTATTGATACGGCTGCCGGATTAATATCCTGTGCCTAAATTTTGGCCTTTCGAGACAAAAAATGTCTGCAAATTATTTTTGAAGATGCAAAATGAAATTTATTGTTGAAAATCACCGTGTTGGTGAAAAATGAGGGGACAAAATTGAAATGTTGAGCACCCGTATCTCTTTTGTCGGAAATGTGCTTAGCTGTCTGTCGGAAAATCAAAATCGCAACTTTTTGCCGCCAGCCTTTCAAGCCATGCCACACCGCTGGATGGGTTTCCTGTACAGTTTGTAGCGCAGCATGCTGCACGACAAATCCACGACAAATCAAGCACAGTGGAGACGGCGCTTAAGGCGGTGGCGTCTCGAGGAGCGGGTCCGTGTCATCGGTTTTCTTGTATCCGGCTCGCCCGTAGCGCGTGAACCGGGCCGGCCAGTACGAGCGCACGCAGTAGATGCCACCGACCACGACAACTCCGATCAACCCCAGGATGACGACCGCTGTCAGCGTAGAACTCGCGATTCCTCCCGCCCCTCCACAGCTCTCACCGTCACAGCTCATCCCAGCCGCGTCACGTGACCCTCCGGTGACGTTATTGGTCGACTGCGTCACCGTGGCTGTGTTAGCTCCTGTACAATGACATCAAAAAGTGTTGGATGATGGACGTACTGACAGACAGACAGACACAGTCGGACAGACGGGCATTACGTGATGCTAATGACTACAGAGCTGTCTAACGCGATATCGAAAATACTTGAGAGCCTTCTCTGTGACTATACTGAGTCTATAGACGATGTTGATTTGTATCCGTTTGGTTTCAGCAAAGGCCTCTCAACTGGTATGGGAGTATGCGAAGTGAACTTTTGGCCTTTATAACTTGGGCAAATGCAACTTTGAGGCCTTATATCTCCGTAACGGTGCAAGTTAGACGCATGGTTACAATGGACCACCAACAGGAAACCACATATGCCGAGTCCAATGGTCACGTGACCGATGACGTCACGTGGCCACAAAAGGTCAAGGTCGTGTCCCCAAAATCTTCGAGGCTCCGTATCTCCGCAACCATGCAAGATAGACGCATGGTTATCATTAACCACTAATAGGAAAGTGCCTACGCCGAGTCTGATGGTCAGGTGACTGATGACGTCACGTGACCCCAAAAGGTCAAAGTCGTGACCCCCAAATCTCTTTAGGTCCCGTATCTCCCTAACCCTGCAAGATAGACGCATGGTCATCATTGACCACCTATAGGAAAGTGCTCACGCCGAGTCCAATGGTCACGTGTCCGATGACGTCACGTGATTCCAAAAGGTCAAGATCGTTACCACGAGATATGTAAGGTTTTGTGTCTTTATGGCCGTGAAAGACTGATGGATCATAATTGACCACCAACAGGAAAACATTGTTTTTGTAATAAAACAGCAAATATAAATGTACAGCACATTGACATTTAGGCGATGTGATGGTGAGCGATATCACCTTTTTATGATTTTTTTGCTGTTTTCGATGTGTCAGTCATTGCATGCCGCCGTTAACAAGTGTATAAACTGATGTTTTGTACATTTTTGTGTTTTTAATAGGTTTGCATCATAAATGAAATTTCTGTTGTTCATGACCTATTTCTGTGTCTGTATCAATGTACTGTTTCTAATACGTGCCCAATGGGTACTCGGGTTTTAATTTTTTAATACTCGAAAGTCCGAGCACTAAACCGTACACATGATTGATTGATTGATAGATTCACCTGGCGAGGTCACGTGGTTTATCGTGATGTCACTGGGCGTTGTTTCCCGCCGCTGCTTGGATGTCGTCTGCTCGGGGCGTGCTGCGCCAATCATTGTTGACGTTGAATTAGCCGCTGCGTCTGTGACGTCACCGACAGGTACGACGGTAACTGACGTCTGTGAACCCGTGGTGATGCTGTTCTGCTTAGACGTGAGAGTGTTATCAGTAGCGGTTGCTGGTGTTGCTGCTGCTGCGGAGGTTGTCAGTTTCATAGTCAAAGTCCGTGACGTCATGCTGCTCCCACTCACTGTCAATAATTGATTACAATAATTAATCAATCAAGTTTATTCATGTAAACGGCAGCACAACTTCGCCCCTAGCGTAACCCTAAAGGTGCGTTCAAAGCGACAGAAATAAAACTAAAGCCACAGACAGCGAGCACTTTAACAGCAAAATTATGTCATTTTATTTAAGTTAAGTTCAGTTCATTTCCGTCGTTTTGAAGTTGAATGCTCTTTAACAGTCCAGTGCAGTCCGACGTGTATTTAATACATAATAATGATGCAAACTTCAAATTTTTTAAAATACCTGTTCGATTTTTGGTTAAAGCAGACGTAACGGTACAAGACAGAAATACAGACAACACAGACGATGAGATAACGGGCATTTTCCGGCAAATCCCTCCGTTTGTCCAAATCCAAATACTTTTTCTTTTTCTGTTGTATTTTGCCCTTCCAGGCAGGTTTTCCTTCTCATCGACTCCATCTTGCTCGCTTCTGTTTTAGTTCCTTCAGTTGTGAATAATTGATGTACTGAGTACCCGTCGCTTGTCACCAGTAACCAACTTAGTAACATTTTTTCGGTCTCCCTTTTCCCGTCTTTCCTGGCAGTCGTCCTTCTAATACTGTTCTCAATAGAGAATCATAACACAACACATGTCCCAACATTTTCAGCGTACCAGTAGTTCTCTTCTTGCTTCGACTGTTCTTAGCACCTCAACATTCTTTTTTTCAAATTGACATGCACCTTAAATAACAGTTTGAATACCGCGTAAGAAGAAACGTCGTTAGCGCACTACTTGCCTTGTCTGTCTGACCCTGTAGCTGCAGTCGCACCGGTTGGTTCTGCACTGGATGCCGCGTTTGTTGTCGTTGCTCGGCGAGTTGTAGTCTTGGCGTAGTAGTATTTCCACCACCACGGTTTCGACACTGTGCTTGATTTGATCATCGTCGTCTTTGTAGCTGCTGCTGCTGCTGATGGCAATGATGATGATGATGATGATGATGATAACAGTGACGGTAATGATGATGAGAGAGATGATGTTGGCGGTGTTGGTGTTGTTGGCGGTAGTGTTGGTAGTGGTGTTGTTCGTGGTTTTGTAGTAGTGGATGACCGAACTGGCGCAGCAATCAACAGCATCAACCACATCAGCATCAGCAGCATCCGCCCAACTTGCAGTAACATCCTTGCCCGGCTGGTCGTCTGCATTCTCGTAAATCAAAACTCAGTCAGTTGCCAGTCGTTCGATGCCTGAGCGCTGCGAAGTACAATACGTCGTATAGACATATATTAGATTTTAAATGTTAATCCAAAACGCTGCACTGTCATTTCCTTTTTTTATGTAAGGCGCGTCGACAAGTGGGATACAAGAAGCCCAGCTGTCGTTAGGATATCCGACCGTGCTGGTTGTCAGTGACCTTCAAGGTCATCCAAGGTCGATGATTTTCATGTCATTTGAAAGTATGCGACTTTTTATAAATGACCAATAGCAACCTGTGCCCTATCTCGCACCGTTTCTGAGATATGACCACTTATAGCTTGAAACATTCCATTCCATAGTGCGTTATGACTCTTCAATGTCATCCGAGGTTATCGCTTTATATGTCATAATGAAAGCCAGTATGCGACTTCTTATTAGTGATCAATAGCAACCTAGGCCCTATCTTGCACCGTTTAGCCACAATACATCCGTGACGGACAGACAGACGAACGGACGAACGACAACCATGACAACAGCTCGACCATTACTTAAGTAGCCTACGGTCGGCTAAAAACTAAAGCAAGAGCGCATGCAATTTAAAAAAAAAGATATAGAATATATGAATGCTAGATTCCATATCGTCGAAATATTTACGAGAACAGTTTTGGTCTCAAAAACTAGACCGGTAATGTTAATTAATTTGCAAACAGAATTTTAACATATACGTATGTAGCCTACCATAGACCAAAGCGATCATCGGTTAGTCATCCATCGACTAGGCCCTATGACGACGTGTGTCAGCGGCTGCTGAGGTAAAGACAGGTGCGCGTAAAGCGACCCCTAGTGAACAGCGTCTAGAACCACAGTACCACACGTCACGCTCGAACGCAGCCGTCTACGCACATGCCTAAATAAAGCCATATCGCAGCCACGTGCATAGGCGCAAACTTGTTAGGAAATCCTGGGGACGGGTTGAGATCAGATATCGATCAGTTATGCACATGCGTCGTCAGTGAAGCGACTTGTAATAGCAATACAAACGGCTATAGCTTTGTATAATATTTGCATATACTTTGGGCTTTATAGTTGCCAGAATAAAGCCAGAAAGTCAAAGCTTCTTACCAGTGATTAGATGGTATAACCAAAGTATAAACAAGCAACGACAAAATGTTACCTAAATTGCGCACGAGTAGGCTTAAATAAAAAATTTATCAATCTTGTCATCAAAATCCGGATGGATAAACCTAATAGAAGAAGATAGCATAATTTTGGCAAACGATTTAGACTACAGTTGTGTATTCATTCCAAGTTATAGAAAAGCGGTCATATCTTGCCCGTCGTGTTTCCTTAATGTTGTTGCGTTTATGACTGTTATATCGATAAGACAAAAATGGCAGAGTGGGACTGGGACACAAAAGCCCACAATACATCGAGTCGTAAGCTAAACTCAAATTAACCCCCAAAATTAATGGTGTGGCGCTATTATATGTACGATTGTTCAGTGTTCGACTTGACTACGGCGACATCTGTTGCCGATCAAGACGACCAAGTATAACTGACTGAAGATCGATTCGTGCAAGTTATTTATTTGACCTCCAATCGATATGAAACCGCCGACAGAAACGCATCTCCAGCAATTACTGCGCACGGCGTAATTATTAAATGCAAGCCTTAACGACAAACCTAGGCTTACTTCATATTCAGTCAGTCGGAGTTTTTTTTTTATAAAACACTATGTAATAGGCCTATAGCCTGTATCGGGTAGTAGGTACACTCTCACAGCTAATGACATTTATTAAACCGCTGTAGTGACAGTGGCAGTGACGCCGTAGGGCCAGCGTCCTTTTGCATAGGCCTATACTTTGGTGTAGGCAGCTGTCGCATATTCATTATTATAATTATTATTTACGGAAAAATCTACAAATAAACTTGACTTTTGAACTGCTTTTATTGAAGTTTAGCAATTTTTAATCCTAGACTGATATCTACGCACATCTTTTAAGACTAAAGGTATGTTACCCGGGACATTCATTAAACTTGCATTGAGTTTGCAGACAGACTTTTTAGTAATATTCTGCGAAGTAGGCCTATTTTGCAGATAAAATAAAAATTAAACATACGTCAGAATTTCTTTGCTTCAACAAAATTAAAAAGCAATAAAATTGTCTTTACTGTGCTAAAAGTGGCCGCAAAAGTTTGGCGACCGTAAACAATTTACGTTCACGTTTCAGCAATAAAATAGTTTTCGGTGTGAAAGGTAGAAAAAAATAGAACACACTATACACTGTTGGCTATAAATCTTATAAATCTCTGTTTATAGTGCAACTATGAACTCTTTTAGTTGTCCAACCTAGAAGGAGAAAAGTTCTAATTCAGTGTATCCAAAACGAAAACAATAGCAGCAGCAGTAACAACAACAACAACAACAATACCACAACAATATAATCAATATTCGACCAAATAATAATTAACAAGTGGTTGAAAACTGTTTAGCAACTGGTATAATACATATTGTAAACCTAAATCCTAAATCAACTAATTAAAAATAATTGCAACAGACAGCAATGCAAGGTGACGAATAACAAGTGAAACTTACACGCTGATTACGCAGATCGAGAATAGGAGTGTTGAAGAAAGGATAGCTTCGATCATAGCAATGAAAGTGGTCATGTTGAACATGCTAATTTTACGAACGATAAATCTATGCCACATGTATCAGAACGGATAACATTCGTTCAGTAGATATCATTTTAGTTTAGTTTTTTCCTAATCTGTTTTAAAATATTATGGTTTTTGGTGGCTTTTAACCTTTTGTTAGTTTAGTATTTAGTTTAACTTTGTCACCTTTTTTGTTATTATTTGTTTGCTTTGTACGAATAATAGTGTTCGTACCTGTAGAGATATGTAGCAATTATAAGTAGCAGTAGTGGAATACTGATTATTAGGCTTACTGCAATGTGTTCTGCGCAAAACAATCAAAAACACAGACATTCGTATTACAACTTATTGTAAAAAAGCTTTCCATTTTTACAGCATGCAGTAGGAAACAGAAGTAGCTTAGGAAAAAAATTAAATGTGGACAGTTAAGACTTTTTCAGCGCATGCAGCTAGAGAAATAACATTATGAAAGCGGTAGCATGAAGAGAGCTGCGACAAGGCATAGAAGTCAAGGTGAAAAAAACAGTAGCCTAGAATCACATGTCAATGTGATGACAGCTGTATAACCATAATACAAGTGTAATAGTCTATGTTGCTTTAAACATCAAGGCCAAGTCTTGGCGTGGCGCTAAGGTCATAACGATCTCATGACACACAAAAATCATCGTCGGTTTATCGCGGCGTTTGTTCAACGCGCTACACATTCAACCACGAAAACTCGCCGTCGTTACATGCAGGCAAGTCAGGCGGCTCGACAATGTCAGTTCAAATGCGTTATTTTACATTTCTTCTTAGTGTGGTCTATAATGAATCGAAGTTAAGCGGAAGACGACAGAGTGATTGCGCTATTGAGAAATGTGTAGCTATATAGAATATCGCTTGCTCTACGTCCCAAAAAACATCCCGGACATTTTCGATTGTAGCTAAACTTGAAAAAGGATTATTGTTAAATTAAAATAATTTTGGTGTAAAAAGTTCTGAGACAACAGGAAATTGAATAATCATTAAATTTTGAATTTCGCCATCGTCTGTTTTTATACTACCGGGGGGGGGGCAGAACCACGTTTGTTTAATGCGGTCTAATTACTTAATCAAAGTAGCGTCAAAAACGCATTTGTTTGTGTTTCTGACACTTTTTCTGACATTTTATTCAGTTGTCTTTTTTAACTGTTTACAGTTAATTTGCTCGAAATGTAGGCCCATAATGCGAATATTGGCACGGAGACGCTTTCTATATTCACTGACAGCAGTATCGATAATGTTTTGCTCCAGACCTATCCAGACCTCACCAGTCTATTCTTAAATTCATAAACATTTCTAAACATCGTAGGTAGATACGCTGCTGCATGACAATCAATTGACTGCCTGTTGGCGACCACAAATCTAAATAGATGAATTTATTGACGTTTTTTCATTTGTTTTCACAAGCATTTTGCTTGATCTGCTTTCCTCAAGTGCAGAAGCAGACTTTAGGTAAGAACTTAACATTTATTTAATAGCCAGTTGCGTCGGAAATGTTTGTGCCAAAAATTACTAACATGTGTTAATTTTTTTTAAGTTACGATTGATAATTTCGGGAATGTTTTAGCGTTATTTTGTTTATTTTAACGCATATTTTGCCTCGTCTTTTTTGTAGTGCAAAAGCAGACATTACTTGAGGTGGGAAACTGAACGGCCATTTGATGACAATTTTGATAAGCTGTGTCAGAAATATTCACAGCAAAAATTATTGAACTGATAACTCGTATTCAAGTTATACAATCAAAAATGTCGGACATAGATTTTTTGAGTCACAGTGTAGAGCCATTCCGCCTAAAAACTTACCGGTGGACAGCGCTGGAGAATTGCAATCACGTTTTGATGCTTCTGTGCGGATGACGGCAAGCAGATTGTGTATTATTGTCCTCGTCAGACAGCGGCGTAATAGATGATATCGTGTTCATTGTCGGTTCTTTAACTGCGCTGCTGTTCGTAATCGTTGTCATTAGCACCGTGACAATGTTACTGTCTGCATACCCACAATAACTAAATGCATGCATAATTAGCTAAGCGCGTAAAGAAATAGATGACAAGTAATTTGAGCAAAGCTCGCGTTACGCGCGACAGCATCTGCCACCTGGGAAATTAGTATACACAACGTCTAATTAAGTAACAATGCCTTTTGAAGAAAAACCTCAGTTTAAGAGCTTAATTTAGAAATTTTTGGAACATGGGAGCTCAAAACGTAAACAGTTAAATCTACGTTTTATGTTGAAAAATTCATACTCAGGTTGTGCTAGTCTATCTTTGGTAATTTCAGTGCAATTCACTGTTGAAAAATGCGTCGCAGCCTATAATCGCCAAAAAATTACCAAAACCTGCTTTTTGAATTTTAAGGTCGTTTAAAGTCATCAATGTTGGTACCCCGGGAAAGCTCTGTCTACCTGCGACCATTTTTGTGCTAAATTAGTGCATATTGGCCAAAATTATCACTTTGAAAAGGTACCCCTTTACGTTTCGTACGACAGATTCCCTAAGTTTATGGGGCAAAATTTAAACTTTTAAAATTTGTTTAATGCTGAAAATTTTATGCGCAGGTTGCTTGGAGCTATTTTGACGCATAGGCCTATCACTTTAAAAGTATGCGCTGCATCTTACAATCGCAAACCCACTAAAACCTTTTATTTGAAAGAATCAATGTGGTTCAAGATCATCGATGTTGGTACCTCTGCAGGAAAGATTCGCCCGCATGTTTGTTGTGCTTGTGTTGTTTTCACGCTAGACGAGCGGTAAAATAACGACTTTTAGGGGGTACTTCTATTTGACGCCCTCGTTCGAAGGAAGTCGCTTCACTCGCAAACACGAAAGTTTGTCGCAGGAAACCGCTGTCCTTGCGGCACTCCGCAGTAAAAGTTTGTGATTGCAACTTGCGTCGTTTTGACACAATACACCAGTGTAACGTAACGAACAGACAAACGGGCAAGCGGACAGACGGACGGACGCTTGTACGATAGCTGGCGCGCATAACAAAATCTTAAACTAGGAAAAACATTTGCATTTATAATGTTTGTCAGTTTTTTTGTCGTATACAAAAATCGCAATTAATTTATTCACGAAAATTCAGAAATTTGGCCACAAACGAATAATCTAATCGTTTTCCTGGGCCACACCACACGCCCATCTCTCCTATAACATTTTGTTATAAAAATCATTTGACAATTTTATTTTTTAAATTTAAACTGTGATTTGCACTCCAACCAAAATTTAATCGCTTATTATTGTAGCCCCACCATATTGCTTCAAAAATCATCAAAATCTGTCGATCTGCTAGCAGAAAAACAGACGTTGAGTCTAAAATAAAAACATGGCGCAGTTCATTTGACGGAAGAGATTTGTTTCGGTTTCTACGTCTGAGTGTGAAAGACTGTCTATTTCTACTGTTAATGATACACCACAAACAGCTCAGGTATAATCTATTACAACTTACCAGCTACATGTAGGCCTATCAACCACGCAATGAAAGCGAGTCGTGTCAAGGAGACGATGAGCATGACAGCAAGTTACTATTATTGTTGCAGTCGCGATCTGGTTAGAAACGACTGACTTTTGTACAGCCGAATAACAAAGTATAGAACACTTCTTTTTCTTTCGGCACGTACCCCGTACGCACATTTTTCAACAATAATGCTAACTGTGCAGTGCATGCAGGCGATATTGTGTTAGGCCTATAGGTTGTGCCACGCTTCAGTGGTCAGACATTTCTCAGAATAAAATAATAGGCTGATGATTAGACGTGAAAAATACCTGCTGGCTATGGTCACATGCGAAATCGGCTGGATTTCTTCACGTTACTTCCTGTTTTGAAGGATTTTCTAAACAAATAAGTTTTTTTTTATTTTCCGGAGGAAATAGTTGAATGTCTTGCTTGCATAACTTGGATTCTCGTATGTACCGGCTAAGGCCGTCCAAGACGCCCGCCGGATAAATAGCCGGACTTGGTAAAAACGGATATTTATCAGATCACCGTATGAATAGCCGCTATATACGGCGGCCGGATGAATATACTGTGTTTTGATCAATAGGCTAAATGATGAAATAATAACAATAACATCACTTATAACAAAAGTTTGAGTTAAAAGTATGCAAGGCAATTATGACAATAAACAATCTAGCTTATGAAACACGGATACAACTTAAGACACGATAAAACAATACCGGATGGCGCAAAAAACGTCCCGAACATTTGCACGCGTTATTCAGCCGCGTGGTCGAAATGAATCAGCACAAAAGCATGAATATAATGACCAAACATCTTGGAGTATGTGTAGGAATTTTTGCCTAAAACACTTTTGTATTAGCCGTGATACAAACAAAATAGGGTTACACGCCATAACACATTTTTTGCAAGCGGTTCATCATTTGCGTTGCTGCTCGTACGCAGGCTACGCCAAAACGTCACAGGCTTAATTATCGGTCAACTGGTTATCAGAAAATGTGCTGTTATAGGCCCCCTTTCTGCTTTGCCACTGTTGCTAGTCGCTTTTTTACTGCTGTATGGCTTTTTTTTTATTTTTTTGTCGACATCAAACCGTTTGTCTAAGATAACATTCTGGAGATCTTTGAGGTTCGCAAACGGTTCACGCCTTCCTTCATAGACAAGTTCTAGCAAGGTATCCCAAACTGAATAATGTAGCGGATTCAAATCTGTCGAATGTGATGTCCATTCGTGTGAACTGATAAAATCTGGCGTGTTGTCTCGAAGGAAATTTTGAGTCGTTTTGATGCGGTATGATGGAACGTTATCTTTACATAATTGGATTTTTAGCTTCCTTTACGTCAGTAAGTGGCATTCAGTGGTGTTATTAGAGAGGTCACCGAAATTTATACTTAAGTAAGAGAACATATTGTTCTACAAATGCACAAAAGGAAATTTCTCGCCATGAAGTATACGCGCCGTTATAGTTACGCAAAGTTCGGGACGTTTTTAGCGCCACCCGGCATAAGCTTATATTGAGCCTTTATTTAATAATTGCAGAATGTCGTAAACCTAATCTACCGCACATATACAGGGTGGTCCAAAAACGGATACCCAGTTTTATTTTTGGGATAACTTCGGTAATTCATCACCGATTTTAACCATTCTTTCACTGTTACAAGCTGAAATTTATGGCGCGTAAATTTGAAGTTCTTCCGTCCACCGCACCTTTATTGTGTGACCACATTACCTAGCAAAACAAACACTACTGCTAATATGTTTTGTTATTTCGCCCATATCAAACGATTTATTTTAAAAATTATTACTGGTAAACAAAGTAAATAAACACAATATGACGTAACAATGACGTCACAAGGCACTACTGCGAATAAATAAATAAGCTTAACTATTTTATGCTACGAAATTGATATCTTTATGTGTTGCCTGTTCTTCGAGACCACTGTAGCTTTGACAGCGTTTGTTTTACTAGGTAATGTGGTCACACAATAAAGATGCAGTGGGCAAAAG
>Ga0209454_1001101_pt1 | contig 16061 bp, 8 predicted proteins | sample WorMetHERISLAND1_2_FD_187400 | JGI IMG/M metagenome (GOLD analysis project Ga0209454, IMG submission 187400) | Marine gutless worms symbiont microbial communities from Max Planck institute for Marine Microbiology, Germany - Olavius geniculatus... | ecosystem: Host-associated > Annelida >...
CAACTGAGACAAAAGCCGCGGTGTAGTTCAGTTCACTTCAGTGACTTTCTGCCGCTCTGAACACGCCTTTACGAGACGCGTCGCTTCCCATAGACGCTCGTTGGGTTGCTCATTGCTGCAATGAGCGGCCGTTGATTGCTGCAAACGGTGCTTCTTGCTGTGCCGCGAACATGTCAACGACTATAGCTAGCGACTAGTAGAACCACAGTTTTAGCTTTACGAACTGCTGTTACTAGAGTAATCATCGGTTATCGCACCTAGCCGTCACTGCCAGGGAGTTATCCTCCCTGATGATGATGATGATGGGAAGCTATGACTTCGTTCAGCAGCAACAGCAACAACAACAGCGACAATCACTTGGCATCGTCTTCTTGACGCTGCTGTTGTTTATCGCGGTCCAGAAGACATCACAGGAGCAAGGTTATAATTATCATTAAATTTATCCACTTTCTTTGTTACATCCACTGAAAGTGTTTCGCAGTCTGATGGTTTTGCAGGTGTGTGATTGGGTCGCCTGAAAATGCAGGAGCTAACGTTGTCGGACCAAGTGAAAAATACAGGGCCTGACATAGACTGACCTGACAATGGCGGACCAAACTGTGTTGTTCCATTGTTGGACGAGTTATAATCAAAACCGTAGCTACATGAGTATATTAGACTGAGAGGTTTTTAACGCTACATAAACTTACGTTACTTTACTTACTTACTTACGTTGCTGCCTCGTTCACTGGGTACTTGTAAAAATTTGGCATATGTCTAACTTTCCAAGAAGCATTAAAATTTAATGTAGGCTAAGCTTACTTATTTGAACTTTTGTGTTCCTTTAGTGTAAAAAGGGGCAGTAATAAACTTTTATTTTTATGTAATTATTCCATTCCGAAATTTCCCAGGCCCAGTGTAGTCTCTCCATGTTTTCTTAAGCATGCAGAGACACATAGACGTATGAGGACTCTTTCGCTTGGGGGAGGCAGAGAACGCAACTTGCCCGAATAATTTTTCAGGTGATCGGATCGCATATTTTGCAAAAACCCACACGTCGCATATTTTTCGCATGTAATGACATTGTTAAATCGCATATGCGGAAATTATGCCGCATGCAAAAATTCGCATAGGGGCCTATATGCCGCATATTTTGCATATTTCAGCTCATATTTTCGCACTTTCGCATATTTCCCGCATAAAGGGACATTAGGGGAACACAGCCTTTCAGGAGACTAGGAATGCAATCATCTAGTGTGAAACTTTAAGATATTTTTTTCGAAACAGTGTCCAAATACCCCCAACGATTTACAACGAAACCTGTCAGTGTTTACAGCGATTTTTATCGGGTAAAAGTTACGGTCAGGCCACCATGGATAGTCCAAATGTGCTTGTCTTTGTAGTCTGATTCATGTTCGCTTCATTCATCGCACGTGGCTCTACAAAATTTAGGCATAGGCCTATTGAAACTTAGTTGCCGACCCGTTAATTAGTATGTCAGTCTGCTGAGTCCAGTCTTCCCACTATTCAGTGTTCAGATACTCACTATACTACTAGGTCTATTTCAACAATAACTTTGCATTGATTCATTGTTTTGTTGCAACGTTGTTCAGATTAGACTGCGGTTGGAAATGAGAGTTAGAAATGGTGTTATATAATTTAGGGGTGAACTGAGGGTAGGTGACTAACGTTATATAGGGTGGGGTGGTCATAAAATGTAACGTAGGCCTAATTCAGTAAAACCTTTCGTAAAACTGACTGACCCTGTGTCCTGTTTTGCCCGAAAACGTTAAGTCTAACCTAAACCACATAGATTTAATTTCTACTATTATTTTGCTGAAAATGTACTAATTTTGTTCATTTAGCAGCGGTTCTGCAATATACACGTAAGACATTTTTGCTTTCTCTGTTCTGTATTTTTCTCCCATTTTTTCACTTTATTGTTCCCGAATTTTTCGCCGTTTTGCCCAAATTTTTCACCCCGTTTTGCTCGAATCTGGGGGCGCCCCTTACCTACCCCCGGCTCCTATGCCTATGCAGGGACCTACAAGATCCGTCAATGTCAGGTCGTGCATTTTCAATGTTTCCCCATGTGGATGTGTTACAGTGATGTTGTTGGACACGCGAGACGAACACACTGCACTCAACTGGGAGACGCACAGCAAGCTCACAGCATACGACAGACCTGTCCGTGGAGTGCGTACACTTACCACTGAAATATACATAGGTTTCAACAGGTTTCAACATAACACGGTTTACAACGCGGCGAAACAAAATAAACAGTAGACCGTGTTGAGACGGACTTTTTAATGTCCGTGATCGACGGTGTGTTCTGCCTGGACGCACGTGTGATTTACGTGATACGCTATCGTCACGCTTAAGTGGAGTGAAATTATCGGCACTTATAACACTCCAGACACTGTGGTGAGAGATAGGAGGACTAAGTTCATTAGCCTAAATAAATTTCAGGGCACTGTATAACTCTCTATCAGATTTGTCTGTAAATTTAATGTGCAGGCATCGAAATGTGTCGCTTAACAACAGTTCTTCACAATTTATATAGCGAGCCGTCACTTACGAGCACTCTACATGGCTACATGGCCACTGTGGACATCATGATCAATAACTAGGCCTATATAGCACTTTTGGACAAGCTTTGGCCACGAAGCATTTTCCATAGAACTTTTTACATGTAAAAACGTAAAGTCCTTCCCGAGCCTAATAGGGCCAATTGGGCGACGCTGATCTCTGTTTTTACACTGCGAGATCACGGATACGAGAGCAGTGCATCGCGCGGTGTGCCTGTTTACGTCCCAGTTTTCGCTGGTACTCATTGCGCATACCCACGGATGGATGGCCAGGCTGAGTTGACCTGGGTGGCTGGTTTCATACCGGGATGGTCACCCATCCAAGTACTAACCGGGTCCGGTGTTGATTAACTTCGTTGATGCAATCAACGATGCTACCAACTGAGCCAAACCACCACCTAAAGTAGGGTAATTTTTTTCATGGTGTACGTTAGAGTGTTAATTATTTGTTGAGAAAGAAGTGCGGTAAATGATCCGACTTTGGTCTATGCGTCTTTGCGGCTGTCTCTATCCGCCTGCACGTGTGTATGTGTGTGGTCTCTTTAAGTAAGTAAGTAAGTAAATGATTTATAAAGCGCCAAAGTCTCAGAAAGAATCAGGGCGCAAGACTTAACGAGCTGGCCGTGCAGAGCGAGTGCGCGACAACAGTTTGACGTGTAAACAGAGTCAAGTATGAGTAGTTGAAACCACTCGTGAGTTAACTTAAACTCCGTGAGTTGAAACTGCTGCAGTGGTCACGCGCATGCTACAGTCGCGCTCGTATCTCAAGCTCGTGTCAGACAAGGCTCGTTTGCCGATGACCGACAACAACGTCTAGTCCGACATGGGTTTGACTCGCTGTGTTTATAACTGCACTGCTGTAAACTACGCGTCGGTGATTGTGCTAATTAATCAAACAAACCGTCGTCAGTGCTGTACAGCGTAATAGCTGCAGCCCGTTGTTAACTCCGTCCAGTTCAGTCGCAATTGCCACGTTCCCGTGCTGGGTGGGTATAGACAGCAATGCCAATTCACTGCAAATCACTCCCGAAATCACGCATTTACGACAGCCGTTGAAATCGCGCGGTAATTGTTCATTGTATGGCCACCCATACTCCACTTGCTTCTATTCGTCGTGAATTTGCTGTACAACATGCTCTACTGCAGCACAGCGAGTACCAGCGTAAACAGGCACACCGCGCGATGCACTATTCGTGATCTCGCAGTGTAAACTGGTGTCTGGCAAGGAAACGAGATCAGCGCCGTCCTATGTATTTTATTGCTCGGGAAGAACTTAACGTTTTTGGAGTCACTGACAGCCGCTCGAATTAACAATTGTTGTTTCCCACGACGCCGCTGAGCACATCAGTTTTAATAGCGCGTATTATTAGCTATCGTAATACTGTCCTGGTGTCTTGGTGTCCGTCACGTCCAGGTACCGATCCAGGACCATATGAGATAGAGACTTCGAGTTTCACCGTATGATTGCTTAGAGTCTTTAGTATTTCGTGACAAAATTTCATGCTGCTGGGTGACGTGGGTCCCCTCGAACAGAAGGGAGATAAAGGGGCACCCCCTCCTAAAAGACGTTATTTTACCGCCGTTGGCTTACTTGAAAACGCTTGCAGATAGACACAGACGTGCTGCTTGTCATAACAAGCAATGGTGACATTCTTTTTAGTGGTATGAAAATCGATGACGTTAAAGGTCTTTGAACCCTCAAAGATATGTTTTTTAGTTATTTTTTGCGATTTTCGGCTGCAAAAGAGCGAACTGCAACGAAATGGATGGACATATACCAAGACAACCTGCGAACGTTTCGTGAGCATTAGCTCGGATTTCTTGTTTTTACGCGCGACAGCAGAATGCTTTGCGCGTTTTAGCCATCGTCTAGGTGTCTGTCCGTTTGTCCGTTTGTCTGTCCGTCTGTCTGTCACTCTCGTGATCTGTATCAAAATGGTGCAAGCTAGGATCACAAAATTTCCACTGTGGCTGCCCCAACGACTCTAGTTTATCGTGACAAAATTTCTTGCCACTGGGTGCGGGGGTTCCCCTCGAACGAGGGCGTCAAAGAGGGGTACCCCTCTAAAAAAGACATTATTTTGCCGTTATTGGCTCGCATAGTGTTGCAGATAGGTACAGACATACTGCTTATCATAACAAGCACTGGTGACAGGCTTTTTAGATTTATTAACATCGATGACCATGAACTAACTGGAACTTCCAAAAAGGGGGTTTTAGTGAATTTTTCGCAATTTTTGGATGCACCGCACAGTTCAACACTGAATTGCGACGAAATGGCTGGAGATAGACCATGACAACCGGTGTACGAAATTTTCAGCATTTAACGTAGATTTTAGCAGTCCAAGTCCAGACCCCCTAGGTTTAAGGAGGCCGGCGCAGGTGGGCGTCAATACAGCTACCCCCCTAAAAGTGGTTATTTTACTGCTGTTATCCCGTGTAGCGTGAAAACGGTTGCAGATATCTGAGATAGGTACAGATGTGCTGCATATCATAACAAGCACTGGTGACGGGCTTTTCAGATTTGTCAACATCGATGACCTTAAACGACCTTGAACCCCCCAAAAATGGTTTTGGTTAATTTTTTTTCGCAATTTTGACTGCAGTGTACATTTCAATAGTAAATTGCGACGAAATGGTTGGATATCGACCAAGACAACCTGCATATGAAATTTTCAGCATTTAACGTAGGCCTAGATTTTAGCAGTTTAAGTCCCGACCCCCTAGGCTCAAGAAGGCCGGTGTGGGCGGGCGTCGAAGACGCCTACCCCTAAAAGTGGTTATTTTAACGCTATTGGTTCGTGTAACGTGAAAACGGTTGCAGATAGGCAGAGACATGCTGCTTATCAAAGCAAGCACAGTGACAAGCTTTTTATTGGTGTGAACATAAATGACCGTCAATGACCTTGAATTTCTAAAATAGGGGTCCTGGTGTTTTTCTGCAATTTGTGGCTGTGGCGTAGATTTCAAGAGTGAATTGCGTCGAAATGGATAGAGATAGATGAAGACAACCTGCGAATAGCAACTGCCAAGGCTGTCGCGCGTCTCATGAGCTTTGCTCAAATGACTTGTTCAAACTACTATCATGGTATTTGTGTCAGCACGCTGCTAAGGAGCGGGCTGATGCCTTGTGTCACTGTGCGTCATGATCACTGAGCTGGAGAGTTATTTGTGAGTGACTAGTGATAAAGACGTGACTGTAGGCCTACAGACTATCTAGAGACATGTCGTGTTTAGTCTCGTGCCAGTGTTCGGCAGTTGTAGCACTATGATACACAAGCCGGTCAGACCAAACCCCCATCTACTTCGATTTGTTGTACAAGTCATGCATCAAGTGGTACAACACTAAAGTTCATATGTCTAGCTGGCTTGGTAGTGTGGGAACGGTATGGCGTTGGACTTGCGATCGTGAGGTCGTTGATTCGAATCCCGGTCAACTCGCTATCAACTGGTCATTACTTGGATGGGTGACTGTCTGCGGACGAGTGAACCATCTCGGTGGCCTATATAACCAACACCAAGGTCATCTCAGCCTTCTGTCCCTCAGGGGTAAATAAACCTGTCTGGCTGGGATTGAGGCAAGGCGCGTTAACCTGTGTCGGTGTCGGGTGGCAAGTAACACTGTGTGGTACCATATAGCAGATGACGTCTCGTAGCTCTGAGGTGTTTTACCCATAAAAAGCTATAGCCTACGCTTTAAACCTTTAAACATTTAAATGAAATAGAAGACTTACGGCAAATCCTCAACATGCCAAAGTGTTGTACGAGTACGACTTGTTCGAAAAATCTACAAGAAACATAAGTAGTGGAGATTGGACCTTGGTCATCCGGCGAGCAATTAGCCACTGAGAAGACATTGATAACTCCCACAGGGCGTGTTTGGGGGCGTTCTTATATGCTCGGCGCGCCTACTTACTAGCAGAGTGGCGCTCGGCGCCGCCTGGCGGATGAGTGGCGCAACAACTGACTATCCCGGTACTTGACACTGACGTCTGGTCAGTCAGTGTCAAGTCCCCGAAATAGGACCGAACCTCCCCCCAGACATAACTTCTTACGACAGAACCCCCAATCTTCCCTCTACTGTCAGGGTAAAACGGATCCCATACTCAATAACGAGCGTAGGGGCCAGAACTGATCTCGATAGCGTCTGATTAGTTAATAGCGATGTTGGAAAATGTAGAAGTGTTTTTTTGTTGCTAGATAATAACGATTTTTCGTATGTTTAATTTTATTTTGCGGGGGTGCGTATGTGCACTTTCGAATAATTGCGCACTGCCAATACCAAAATAAACCGACCTCGAAAACACACCATCTCACGCAAAGATCTTCGACATATCTCTTACGTCAGCCGAGTTCTGGCCCATTACGTCCCAAATTTCGTTGTCATGGCAACGAGGGTCACTCGGTGAAAAATTCGGTTGGCACCATTCGATGGCCCATCCCCGACCCCCCATAGACGCAAAAATCTTGCAGATATCTCTTACACAGACCGAGTTATAGTCAATTTTGTCCCAAAATTCGTTGCCATGGCAACGGGGGTCGGCAGGGGAGAAATTTAAATGACACCATCGGATAGCCCGGGCCGGAAAATGGGGGGGAGGGTAGATGCAAAAAATAAAACACAGACAGGCATCCGGCGAGCAATTAGTCACTGAGAAGACATTGATAACTTGCAATGCATGAGTTTGTATTCAATAGCTGCAGCTGGCCAGAGAAAACTCGCACGCTGATTGTCAATCTCGATCCCGATTTGACGCAGATCCGAGCAGTCAAAAAGTGAAATTTTACGACAAAATCGAGCCAAAACAACGATTACGAGAACGAAAATGGAAAGGACTCGATGGAGCCTGGAATGGACCAACTGGAAGGAGAATCCGAGATAGAAAACTCCAAAGTATCAATTCCTTTCAGAGAGTTTAATGGGAAAAATTAAACGAATCGAGGCATTTTTCGCAAGCAAATTCGTCAGAGCTTGCAGCGTGGAGTAACTCGGTCACGTGACTCTGCTTGACGCGTCCCACTTGCATGGGAAAAATTTTGATAGAGATTTTAGGGAAATAAATTGTTTTAGGGTTGATACGACGAAAAAAGGTTCTGGATAAATTTGGTGTGAATAATTTGAAGGGAAAATTTAATAGATTTGAAATGAAATAAATTTAGAGAATATATATGGAAAATTGATGGAAAATAAATAAGTAGAAACTGAAAATGCCATCTTTTACTTTTAAGTTAAATAGACAGCTTGGGATTTCTGTCATAGAGGGTTATGTTCAGGGGAAGGGCTCTGTCCGGACACACGGGTCCCCATCAGCAGCAGCAGCAGCAGTAGCAACAGAAGCAGGGGATACATCAATGAAATGATTAACGACTGACAGACAGAACAGACAGACACGTGCTCGTGTTGATTCTTATTGCACGGTGCTCAGCGTCGTCTTGTGTTAGCCAAGTTGGGGGAAAAGGATTTAAGTTACAATGATGCAATCTTCCGACAAACAGCTGCAGATTACAGACAGCGATATCACCCAGTGCTAGAAAGTATCCAGGATGTTTACTCTGAATTCCTGTGATGTAAAAAAATTATCCACAATTTACTTTTTCAGCACAGGAAAGATATGTGAAGGAGGATCAAGTGAGGTACAAATTTGAACGTTGCACTTAAATTTCCGCAAATGTTAGATCCACATCTACAGCCTCAAATTTGTATTTTTGGAAAAAAAATTTTTCGACTGGTTATAAGTCAGGAGGCACTAAGTTCTAATTGTCCGAAAAAGAGCTGCAAATTTCTGACAGCAAAATCACTTGAAAAATATTAAGGAGGTTTACTTCGAATTTTTTTGTAGGAATAACGCAAAAATGATCTGATCGAAATTTACTCATCAACGCGTAGGAGATATGGGAGAGGGGTTGTGGGTACGAATTTTAATCTTGCTCTTGAATGTCCTTAAACCGGAGACCCGCAGTCCCCAAATTTTGCTTTTTTGAAGGAAATTTTCCGACAGGCTATAGTTTAGGCGCATTTAATCCCCCTGTCCCCTAGCTTGCCACGACGTTTCTGAGGATGGCGAAAGGGACGAAAGTTTTACAACCGGGTCTAGGGGCGAAGGCGTGATAATTATATATCGAGTGTGAGGGCGAAATAAATTTCTAAACTAAAGTATAATATGCATTAAATTTATGTTGTAGAAAATTCGCTTAGTGGCTTGTTATCAACCTTCTAAAAAGCTATAAAAATTACGCTGGAAAAGTTTAACGACAATGCGTGTGACATCTGTTGTGCGAAGACTTCGTGCAGTCTGCCATTCACCTTTACTGGTTGGATAGTTCTCAAACTCGTCAGATTTGCACGACTATCAAAATCCAGTCTAGAACGGTTGGGGTCAAATGGGGGTTGTCTCCATGGCGACGCTAGGCTTAATGGTGCTGCTTGCAAAACTGAAACACACACAAACAAACTGATTGATGCTCACTATTTTGTACCTCTCTGTTAGCCTACCTGCCCGTCCGTCTCTTTGTCTGTCTGTCTGTCTGTCTGTGTTCTAGTGATGTTCTGCGTCAGCTGTTTCAGCCGCAGCAGAAGAGCATTCATCCGGCGCCCATCAGTACTGTAAATAAACACTCAAGTCATCTGAGCGGCCGCCGTCTGCTAGTCGTAGGCCTACCTAGAAATGTGTCTTCGCATGTCTACCGGAACTGACACACGCGCGTGCGCAGACAGTCCGACAGGTGCTTGCACGAACTGCCTGACACTGCAGTCCAGCTACTGTCTCGTACATTTCTTAGTTCCTATAGTTGAATAGTCGGTCCAAGCGAATATAAAAGTCACATTTTGTCATTTTTGCACAGAAACTTCGCAATGTTTTGCATCGACTGGAAATTGTGTTGCATTAATTTCATCCGACGACAAAATATTCCTGCGAAGTTGCGAACGTGTGTAATTGTATCTAATAGTTTACTCCATATAGGCGTACTCGTCGTAGTTGAAGACGATCTAGCTTGTAAGTTAAGACGAGTGTTCTCTGCTAAATGCATATAGAGCTACTGGTATGTCGTCAACAACAATTAGAGCTCCAGTCGTTTTATCTGTAGGCTAGTCTCGTCACAACAACGGCTGTGCTGGGTCAACTCTATAGCCTACTCCGACAAGTGCATAGCAAATAAGCTAACAGCTAAGTTTTGTTCGTGGCCGCATACAGGCCAACGTTCGAGCAGCAGACGCGTTATAAATGTGTGAACACTGAACAGAGAGTACGTATGTAAGTAAGAAAACTTGAAAGATGCTAATTCAATACGCAGATAGTCACAATGTGCCGCGATCTCAACACCCGAGCAAAATGTCTTTAGCAGCCGCTTGCAAACTGATCAAAGTTAATGCCGGCTTGTCTGCGATGTTACATGCTAAGAGTTGATGATGATGCAAACAGACAAGATGACGGCTGGCTGACTGGACTAAGGGAGATAATAATGTTGTTACTGCATACATCCTGGTGTATAGATTTAGACAAGACGACCGCATTATATACTAACTATAGCCCATCTGTTAGTGTTGTGACATCCGCACACTTCACTCTACGCTGTTTTTCCCAGTAGCTGTCTGTTTGTCTGTCTGTCGGTGTTCGCTGTCATAGGCGTAGGGGACACTTTCGCTTAGGGGGGTAGGGACAAAGAAGGCAACTTTCCCAAATATTTTTCAGTCACTGGCGTAACAAAATAGAGGGCACTGGGGGACATGGCCCGATCAGGAGACCAAAAATGGCGACCACCTAGTCTGGAACTTTAAGCAAATTTTGCTCGAAATAGTGTCAACGGTACGGCTACACTTCATCGCGCGATACTTAGGCCTAATTGGCGACAGTAATTTTGTGCGTACTTGTCGCACGTATGAACCGTTTGTGTTTACGGAGAATAATAGATTGTATTTGTGCTATGTGTTTTTATTCTAACTAATAAGTACGTTATATGAACACTACGTAAATAGTATGTCTACGCTACAGTGATTTTGTGCTTGAGTTTTCAGGGAATAATCGTTTCTCAATGTCAAAAAGGTTCTGTCATTGTGTTTTTGTCATTTTATCCTTAGGCCCGATTAAATGTGGCGCGATTAACTCTCGCCGCTATGAACTGTCGTCCGGTGAACTGTCGCCGATTAAGTGTCGCATGATGAAGTGTCATGGAACCAGTGTCAACATGTAGGCCTACCCACTGAAGCACACCACGTTGACATAAAAAATCGAACAAATTTTCTGGGAAAGAGTGCACCTCTTGAGTGCCCCCTCTACCCGTGGATACATACTGGCAATTCTTTTACGCGCGACAGCAGTGTGATGCTTCGCGAGTCCAAGGCCGGTCTTAGCTAATATAATCCGCATCCCTGTTCTAACTGCACAATAGAGTCAACTTTCCTTCTCTTCCCATGCCTTCCCTTTTTCCATTTTCCCTTTATCCTCACCACGTGAAGCGCTTTCCTTAAAATCAACCAGGCTGCCAGCAGTGCGTATACCAGAAATGTGAATTGGGTCGACCCCCCTTTCCCTTTTGTTTTTTTAATTTTTCTTCCCTCTCTTGTTTTTACCTCTCCGCTCCTCTTCCCTTATCTCCACTTTTTTGCATCCCGTTAAAAGTATAACTCTTGAAATCTAGCTAGGAAGTCTGAAGGAGCTCTATAAGCTCTCCCAGCAGGGTCTGGAGCGAAGCCCCAGCCGAAATCAAATTTGGTAAATTATACCTTTAAAATGTGAGATCTGGTGTCAATAATTATAGTTATTTTCCTGAAAATCAACTGTCCAAATTTTTTGCAGTTTAAACATGTGCTTGGAAAATTTGGGCCCCGGCTCCCCTTGTCCACGCCACTGCCAGCCAGGGATTAGTCGAATTTTGTTGCACTGTAGGCCTAAGTATTATGCTTGCAAAACGCGTCTGGTGGCTGCATTTGTTGGTGGTTTGTTGGTCAGCAATGCAAAAAAGCAAATCCATGTCGAATAGCCTAGATTCGCTTTTATTTTGACACTTGTTGCATTGCTGACCGAACAACCAGAAATGCTTAGGTCGAATAGTCTGTAGAATTTTAAGGGTTCAAAATGGTGCTCTCCTGAAATCGGCGGCCCTGTTTGGCTGAACATCTCGAACATGCTTATAAGGCCGGCCCTGCGCGCGTGATAGCTATCGTCGAAATCAACGGAGTTGAACCAGAACAAACTGCATACGAAATTTCCAGCATTAAACGTAGATTTCAACAGTCCAAGTCTCGAACCCCTCTTCAGGGAAGCTTGCGTACGCAGGCATCAAAGATGAGACCCCCCTAAAAGTCGTTATTCTACCGCTGTTGGCTCGTACAGCGTGAAAACGGTTGCAGATAGTCATATACTTGCGGCTTGCCGTAGCGGGAACTGCTGAGGTCATTGAAGGGGTATCAACACTGATGCCTTTAAACGACATTGAACTCTTAAAATAAGCGGTTTTAGTGATCTGTTCGCTATTTTCCGCTGCGACGCACACTTCAAGAGTGAACTGCGGCGAAATGGCTGGAGATAGACTAGGACAATTTGCATATGAAATTTTTAGCACAGAACGTTGATTTAACTGTAGGAGTTTTGACGTTCTATGTTCAAAGAGTCCTGCACACGAAGGCCTCAACTTTGGGTATAATTAAGGAATCTTTGTTCAGTTTGCAGTGGCTCTGCAGTATATACATGTTGGACATTTTTTTTGTTTTTTGTCCTGTGTTTTTTAAAAAAAAATTCACTTTTTTCTGTCCGAATTCTCCGCAGTTTTGCCCAAATTTTTTCACAGCATTTTGCCCGAATCTGGGCGAGCGGGGGCAACTGCCCACCTGATTTTCTGGCTCCTACGCTTATGCATCTTGTGCGATTATCTGTGAAGCTGGAACAGAATAAGTCCAGAATAATTTGGAAAAAAGACAGAATCGTTATTCGTTTCCATTGCTAGGTGGCAGCAGCAGTGTGCAATTATACGTGCTTTGGCTGCGGCGTTCGACCCCAAATCTCCCCTTCTCCTTGGGGTCAGGGTCAGGGACCCCATCTAACACATTGTGTCATCAAGACCCCATTTACAGGTGTACCTGCCAAATGGTGTCAAAATCCGTCGAACGAATTAAGCATGAGTGCACGAATGCGACAAACGACAGGCAGAGAGAGAAAGACCACGATACGAAGAAATGTATAGCTATAGGCGGAATGGCATGCGCTTGAGCAATTTCGCCTAAAATAAAATGTTGGGTGTTGCTTTGTTATGCGGTTGTCCTGTAGGTCGCATTATTTGTCTTGCCTGTCCGTTTGTTCGTCTGTTCCGTACGAGCTCCAAACTTTTAAACAAAACGTCTGTGTGAAAATTACAACCAATGACCTTATTCTCTAGGGCAAAAGTAACTGGTGTGCGAGTATTTAGTATAAAAAGTAACAGGTCAAGGTTTTTGGTGGCTCACGCGCCGGTGCTCCATTATAGGATCGCCCTCCGCCAGAAAAGTCTCTCCCGGATTTTTGCCGGTAAATTGTCAGCCGGGGGAGACTTTTTGTGGGGCGATTTTATAATGGAGAAACTTTTTATGGCGCCGGTTATATTTTAATAAGGTGGAGACATATTAATTCTGTGATTATCTCTCCCCGGCCGGATTTTTCATGGGGAAGACATTTTAATGTGACACCGGCTGCCTTAGACGCGTCGCATGTATCTAACGCCATTAAGCCAACTGCGAACTACGTTTAAGCAGCATTTGGCTTGGTTTACATTATCCCATAGGCGCTCTTGGCAACTGGCTGGACAGCCGCATACATGTCGGCTTGAGGCGTCGACTCTTTGTTTGTTTGTTTGTTTGTTTGTTTTTTGGTTATGGAAATTCGGCATCATGTAGGCAACAGTTGCAGCAGCTATAACATTACGTGTGTGTATAACGGCGCCGTGCACCGGATAACCATTGTTGCCATGACGATAGCACTTTCAAACGTTTTCTGGCCAAAGTAATTTAAACCATACAACTTTGTGCACAGTGTTCTGTTTATGCAAACCTTGCGATTTGGCGTTATCACTTTAATTAGTTTATTTTTTTAAAACTACTTTCATAAAGAAAAAGAGTAGTAAGAAATGCTTGAGCGTTTAGGGAACGTTTTCCCTGAAAATTTTAGTGGATTTTTGCCCCTGAGTGCTGCGTACGGGAGCGGGCGTTCTCCGTATAGCAGATTCGCTTCCTCATTACACTTTTTCAGTTATCAGTGCGCACCGTGAGCCGCTTTTGTGTGTGTTATCACACTTTGTAATAAACTTTTTTAGACATTTTATTCACTTTTTGTAAAATGACTTGTTTACACTTTGTATCTTTAGAAAACCAGCCTGGAAACCGAGGTTGTTTTTCCAACCGATTTGTCGGCGGTGGATTTCATCTCGATTGGCCTGTGTGCGTTCGTTGCAGTGGCGTGAGGCGAGCTACATTGGCTCATCATCATCGTCCCAATCGTCGAGCGACGAAGTGCTTCGCGTCTACGCAGTTTGCAGCGCGGGAACGGTGGCCGCCAGCGATTCGGTTGACAACTGGCTGCGCAGTCCATTCATCGTGCTGCGCGATGCTCATCGGATCTACGTAGATCTGGCGTTCAGCATGAGACAATGTGCTGTCTACAGCGAACAACATCAGTCTGCCGTCATCACACCACACTGTAACTGTGTACTATCGCATTGTTGTAGTAGATTGGTTGGTGGCGTGGCGTAGTTGGTAACGCTTTTCGGCTGAAACGAAGTTACTCTACGCCGGGCCTGGTTAGTACTGCGAGCAGTTAAACCATCTCTGTGCGAAGCCTGCCAGCTAGGTCGACTCAGCCTTCTACCCTCCGTGGGACGTAAAATGAGCAGTAACTCATTTATATGGGTTACTGAAGGTCGGTACCTTAGTACAGCTGACTGGGGCTGCCTAGCCGGCCGCTGCGTTAGCCTGTGTCTGCAGGCTGCACGTGGTGGCCGTGCGGCTGGCGGCTCGGGTTAGTGACAAAAAGCGCATTAGAGGCGTTGTACGCGAGATGCGCTATACAAATTGACACCTTTACCTTTACCTTTTAGATAAGCGAGCACGCAGTCCGAGCTTGTACCACTCCAGACAGTGCGGTATCGTAATTGAACCACGCTCGGATGGCATAGACTACATCATAGTTTGGTTTAGGCCTATGACGCATGACTGCAGCTAAAATTGAAAAAAGTACCAGGGCAAGCTAAGTGTTTTTAACTTAAGTGCCCCATCTACCGGATACCGTATAACTACTTATTCCACGCTCGCGCTTGTACTGTGTGATATCTGCGCTTACAATACGGTCTGCATGCAATGGAATGACTTGCTGATAAGAGTGCGTTTACATGTACGACAAAACCTCGCACGAGACAAAAACAGGACCGGGCTACGTAAGTGCAGCTGTCAATCAACTCGGGTTTGGCAGCGCCGTCGCACGAGACGCCATTGGTGGCGATGGCGCTGCCAAACTCGAGTTGGTTCTCATGCCAGGAGGCATCAGTCAACAATGAAGTGGTTAAAAGCGACTGACTTTCAATGCCGTCAGCTGTCTTGTTTTCCAGATCTTTACGAATCGGGCCAAAGCTGTCGATAATTATTCAGCGTGGACAGTCGTTTGCGTCTGTAGGCTATGCATACTTGTGTGCGCATACATGCGGTATTCTTTAGAAAAAGGCACGTAAAACTACCGTAGGTACCATACTATACTTGTATAGACTCGCATACGTCCGTTCTTATGTGTTTTTATGCTAAAAATGCGTCACATAAAAAATCACTGAACTCGAAAAACACATGCGGAGAGTAGTAGCATTATGACAAGACGAATGCACCAAGCTGACGACGTGTTTTCTAAGTGTTAGCCGAACTTTTTGTTTGACAATAATTATTGAATTATTGTCGATCAAATCAGCAAATCTTTGTTTCGTGTAGAGCGCACGTCATAACAAGATAGCCTAAACTTAGAGCTGGAGAGCCCTTGCCCCCCTCACTTTAACCATTATTGTATGGTCTGTCTGTGCTATGAAGGTCGTCAGTCGATAGCGCTGTACTACTATGAGGCGGACATTGACATCGCTAATGCTCACAGACCAACCTGGGACTCGCAGACCTACAGGCTACTGGACGTAGTCGCAGCCGATCGCCTGTTCACCGATGACAGCGACGTTCTGATTAACCGAGAGACGCTCAGCCTACCTGTCAACAGTCGAGGTTTGAACTAATGGCCAGTCCACACCTACGACGCCGACGACACTCAACTCAACTCAACTGCTCAGCCAGAGACGCGTTTCGCACTTTTTTCTCTGAGAATCTCACTTCTACAGCTCAGTTGTTCTCACTAGTTCTCACGAAAAGTGTGAAACGCGCAAGTAAGAATTCTACGAGAATTCTAACATAGAATTCTACGCTAGCCAATTTTATCTATTTGGATGACGTAACTCAAGCAAGTGGGTGGAGGGTGGGCATAACGTAAACATAGGAAAATCTTGATC
>Ga0209454_1001103_pt1 | contig 16059 bp, 12 predicted proteins | sample WorMetHERISLAND1_2_FD_187400 | JGI IMG/M metagenome (GOLD analysis project Ga0209454, IMG submission 187400) | Marine gutless worms symbiont microbial communities from Max Planck institute for Marine Microbiology, Germany - Olavius geniculatus... | ecosystem: Host-associated > Annelida >...
GCTGCCCTAGATAGGCAGCGGTGGGCAGCGATAGTAAGAATGGCATCAGACACCAACGGGCATTGAGCCCACGGTTGTCGATGATGATGATGATGATGACGTACTTAGCACTTAGATCCTCCGGTCCTTGACAGGACAATGAGCAGCAAGAGTTTGCCATCTGCTTCTGTTTGTAGCCACAGCCCGGATGCTGTTCCAATCGACTCCTCGGTCCACCACGTCTTCTTTAAATGTAGATTGCCAAGTCTTCGTTGGACTACCTCGTTGTCTGCCACTACCACGAGGGGTCCATGACATGGCGTGTTTGGCTGGTCGTCCAGGTGGCATCCTGATGATATGGCCTGCCATCCGAAGTCATCTCTCTGCTACAATGTCCTGTAATCTTCGCTGCCCAGTCCAGCTTAGCACCTTCATGTTAGTCACGTGGTTCTTCCATGTAATGCCCAGAATCTTCCGTAAGCTGCGCTGGTGAAAGACGTCCAGCTGCTGACATATTCTAGCTGTACTCTTCCAAGTCTCGCTGGCGTATATGACTGCAGAGACAATGAGGCAGGTGTAGAGATCCAGTTTAATCTTGAGGCTAAGTGTACTGGATCGCCACACGTTGTCAAGTCGTCGGAAGACTGCTGCTGCTTTTGCCTGTCGAGTGTTGATATCTGCTTCAACATCTCCATCGCTAGATATTACACTTCTCAGGTGGGTGAATCTCTCTACATATTCTATGTTGCCTTGTGCAACAGCTATTGGCTGTGGTGATGAGCGCTGGGTGATTCCCATGGCTTTCGTTTTTTTTCCGGCTTATATTCAGTACAACTTGTGCACTTTGTTCCTCGAGCTCGGTAGTCATGTCTTGGCATAAGTTTTCTTTCTTCGCCACTATCGCTATGTCATCAGCATAGTCCAAATTTATTAAGCAGTTTCGCTTCTGCCAGACAATGCCATATTCTGACTTATCCATAGTTCTGCGCATGACGAAGTCGATGACTATGAGGTAGAGGAATGGTGAAAGGATGCAGCCTTGTCGAACCCCTGAGACAATCTCAAAGAACTCTGCGTACCCACTTGCAGTCTTGACACAGAAGCTGAAGTTGTCATACAGTGCCTTGAAGATATTAATGAACCGGTTAGGAATGCCATAGTTTGTCAGAATTTTCCACAAGGATGGCCTGTGTACACAGTCAAATGCCTTTTTAAAATGATGAAGTTAATGATGAGGTCTTGTTGATGCTCTAGGCTCTGTTCAGTGATGTTGCACAGGGTGAATATTTGTTCAGTGCATGAACGCCCTTTTCTGAATCCTGCCTGCTCGTCCCATATAGGTGCAATCTACTGCATCTTGCGGTCTGTTTAGCTGCACTGTGCTGAAGACTTTGCCGGGTGTAGAAAGTAGTGTGATTCCTCACCAATTATTGCAGTCCTTGAGACTTCCTTTTTTGGCAGCTTGTTAATCACACCTTTCTTCCAATCTTCTGGTACCTCCAAGTCTTGCCATACCATGTTGAATAGTTCAGCCAATTGCTCTACTACTGTCTTCTTGCCATGTTTGAGCATCTCAGCAGATATCTCATTCACGCCTGGTGGCTTATTGTTCATTAGGGTACTGACTGCACATTGGACTTCTTCAAGGTTGATGTTTACCTCGTAGACCTCGAGGGAGTTTGCCATAACAGTGTCCCCGAAGTCTGGTGTGGACGAGGGTTCGGGCTGGTTCAACACCTTTTCAAAGTACTTCTTGCTGTTTCCGTAGTATTGATTGTTTTACAGGGTGAAGTTACTAGCCCCACGCCCAACCCTCCTCCTTTTTCAACCTGGTTTGGGACAGGCTTTGGTGGAGTTGATTACCCACAGTAATAAAAATGGTGTGATGTACCACGTAAGATTTTCTAAGAGATAATAACACTTACTCATGTTTGTCGCGGTTCAGTTAATCATTTCTGAGCCTACGCGTGCACTACCCAGTATGAATTCATTGTTGTAAATGGCCAAACTACGACTTCCAAATTTCACAAGGTAGTGTAGCAACTGTATTAAGGTGAGATGGGCTAAACTATAGTCGTTTATGTTAAGTTTTTTTGTGATGTTGCATGCCAAAAATTAACAAAATTGGCCATTGTTTTATGGAGTTATTCAAAAAATGAAAGTGGCATGTTTTTTTAAAATTAAAAACAGTGTAATGTTAGTAAATGAAATAACTGAAACAGCAAGCTGATCAGCACAAATATGTTATAAGCAGTTAGGTAACTTGAAAAAGCTGTCGGGGAGTTAATTGCAGCTGTCCCTTTAACAATACACAATAAATAATCCATTAAATTACATGAACAGTTGCTCACACTCACATCTGAAAATGCCTTGAGATAAAATCAAGAATAATTAACATTTTTGTTACTGCTAGTTGTTAAATTTTAGTCATTTGTCAACAGATGTCTGAAGGCATTGCTTTGCACTTAACAATGTAAATGTCGCAAAGTCTAGCACATCATAGACAGACTGCAGATTCTGTAGTTTCAAAATACAGCATTGCGTTTCATTGCATGTTTTTATTTGCTTTTTTTCATTAGTCTGCATTGTGTATTTCACCTCATTATGGCAAATCAGTCATCTATGTGACCATTCATTCATTACTACCCTCAAGCTGTGTGTAATGAACCAACAGTGCACAAGAAAGCATTGGAAGAGGAAGAGATTGCAGCTATCTGTAACTCGGCTCTGCTCGGTCTGCAGTATCTGCACTCACGCCAGTGTATTCATCGTGATATCAAAGCCGGAAATATACTTCTCACTGAGGATGGTGCTGTCAAGCTCGGTATGCAGCATATGTGTAATTTGTTTGTATGTAAGTTAAGTCTGTTGCTTTGCTAGCGGGGAAATACTTGCTAAATTGCATGTATGCATGTGTAAGTGTATAGAACACAGTTTGGAATACAACATAATGCTGGTACAACATTGATAAAAAACATTTTGATGCTATGTAATAACAAAACTTTGAATGTATTGTAATGATGAAATGTTTCGGGTATTGTGATGCAGCTATTGTGTATGGTATATTTTAGTTTTTGAAGATAGATGAGCTAATCCAAATAGTGAATTGCTTGTCTGTACTTGTTATCAACTGGTGTGCAAGTTGGTTTGTAGTTTTAGCTACCCGGTACAATAATTGTCTTTCACTAGGTTGACAGTGTTGTTTAATGATATCTGGCCTGTAAAAACCTGTAACAGCAATTTCAAGGCCTTTTCTCCTTTTTGTTACTTTAGCCAGGTTAAATGTAGATAAGTAGGCAAATTGAATGAAAACCGACTCTGTACAGTTAACTAAGCGTCATACGACAAAGCAAGCAGTAGCAGCACTGTAGCTAAAAGTTATTATGATAGATATAATGATTAGCTGTATTTGCTCTATAAATTGTTTCTACTGTATTTGCTTCTGTAGCTGATTTTGGCTCCGCATCTGTGTCTTGTCCGGCGAATACATTTGTTGGAACGCCATACTGGATGGCTCCTGAGGTGATTCTTGCCATGGAGACTGGACAGTATGATGACAGAGTCGATATCTGGTCACTTGGCATCACGTGCATAGAGCTTGGTATGCAGTGCACTAGCCAGCTGAGATTTTCTTGAGATAGGTGAAAGACCGATGAAACGATAATTTAACATATGAAAGAGTATTTATAGCCCTTTCCAATGACGTACAGATTTACGAGGTAATTCACTTGGGATTCTGAGCCCCTAAAGTGACCCACTGTGGGTGACATTATGAATTTTGTTATTGACTGTGATTCCTCCTGTGTTAGATGAAAAAAGTCCAGTGAACTTTGGTCCACTTACCACAGCGTACACACGGCCAGTGTTCACCCATCAAATCAAATTTTTCGGAAGATGATAGTTCAGCCCCTAGAGGTCGCTGCACCCTGAAATTTTTACATGCACCAGAAAATGGCCAAAGCTTACTAGCCACACCCCATTGGGGATGGGGGTTCCCCCAACATTTTTTTACAAAGGGGGTCAAAAATTGGCTTTAAATGTAGCATATGAGCCACTATAACTTTGGCGCTAAGGGGAGTAGCCCAACGAAACTTTACCACGTGATGTGACACTAGGTGGGGGTGTTTTTGGGGGCACTGCACCCTTAAAATTTGGGAAAGTTAAAAACGTCCAAAATTTGCCACGATTTCGTACAACTTTCGACTTTGACCGTGAATATCTCTGGAATTGGTCCAGATATGGACACTTTTAAATAAACTTAATAGAGAGCTGTTTCTTCTGAGTTGAACAAAAAATTGGTGAACTTTCATCCACTAACAGCAAAGTTTCGTTGTTGTATGTGTACTCACTCAAAATTGACTGCGTGTGCAATTTTAGACGACTTTTAACTTTGGTCGCGAATATTGGCGAAATGGATCAGGATATCAGCAGTGGGAAATAAACTGATCGACCGCCATCGCTGCCATGTTGGGCAAAAAAAGTTGGTGAAGGTTTGGTCTACTAACGAAAAAGTTATAGGGCGGTTGACCCACCCTAAGTCAACAATGCGTGTTCTGTGTATGCTAACGTATTGGAGTTCAGGCCATGTGACTTTGCTGCAGTGGGGAATTTCAACCCCCAAACTTTTCCCCCAGTTGGACTTAGGGCGCCGGGCAGCCTCACGTTGGGCTCTGCCCCATATTTCTAGTTGTTCACTGATGCAGGCAATGAATAGCTACATAGTGCACTGTGGTATCATTTGCTTATGCCAATCAGTTGCCACTTCAAAGATTGTAAAGCATTTTTGGTCACAAGTCTGGCTTATGTAAGAAGTGCTGCAGTGAGTACCAGATCTTTACTTTCACAGGGATGTGTTTTGTTAGAGATTGTTCTGTAGAACATTATGCTATGTTTGTTGCATGTAGCTGAGCAGAAGCCGCCGCTGTTCAACATGAATGCAATGAGCGCACTGTATCACATAGCTCAGAATGACGCGCCTTCACTCAACAGTCCCACGGACCACAGCGACGAGTTTATTACTTTTGTCAACACGTGCCTCACTAAAGACCCAAGTGGGCGACCAACTGCTTCACAATGTCTACAGGTAACTGATTTTTACTGCAGGAGCAGTATATCTTTGTAATTCAATATAAAAACATGAGTGTGATCTCCAGTTGTAGTGAGGTATTGTGTGTTGGTGTGCCGGCACTATACCTTATAGGTCTGGGTTTGAACCTAGTACAAACTTTTGTGAATGTTTGCAGAGTAAGAGTACATTTTTTGTAATGTTGTGCCAAAAGCAACAAATTCATTATAACTCAGGCAATTATCTCATGAAAATTGATGTCTAAAACATTGTAGATATTTATAATTTGTTAAACTATAAATCTTTGCTGTTTATGCTATTTTTTTCAGTTACATTCTTGTTAATTGATGGCATCTGGCATTAATACCTTGTCGTTTGTTCGCTGTGCGTAGATGCCATTTGTCAACAAGCAGCCTGCATACAACGTTCTATATGAACTAATCACTCGGACAATAAATGCTGTTAAAGAGCTTGATAGTCTGCAGGCCGAGCGGTTTCAGCGCAAGATTCGATTTGCTCTACAAGAGCCGAACGGTGAGACATCTGATAATGCCAGTGCAAGTGCTCCGTCAGAAGAAGCTTCTACTGGCGAGGAGTCTGCGGTATGCTTGTGTAATACATGCTGTATTGCTTAAAGACACTTTTCATTTACGTTGAACTTTATTATTCTTAATATAATATTTTATATGCCACATTCATTGTTGTAGCTGTAGCAGTTATAAATAATTTTTGGGAGTCAAATTACACATGTATTTTTTGCAGTTGCGTTAAAGGAAATTTGAGCTGTCATAAAGTTTTGCCATCAGAAATCTTGTTTACTATGACTCAGTAAAGCTAGTAATAATACACAGGTTTATGGAGTGCCATGTGCTGAGCTATATAGGCAGCCTAAAAGCTGTGCATGCAGTAGTTTTTGGTTCATCTGGCTATGGTTTAGCATTTGTTGAACAATGTCAGTTTGTGATGGTCTGTTTGTTTCCAACATTGATCACAGGAGGACAGCCAGGGCAGCAGGTCGGGAAGCATCAACAGTCGAGTGAGTGAGCTGAGCTTCTCAAGCGTATCACGAACAGCTGGCTCTAGTGAAACCAATCTGCCGGCCATGGCTGCCGCTCAGCTGGTATGGTGGCTTCTGTAGTGTACGTGCTGCCAGTAATACCTACAAAAGTTGCTCATATCTAAGAATTATTAATAGAAATTTGTTACCTTTTTGATGTTTATTATTTCAATATGCGTGACTGAAACAGTATAGCAACTGTCCCCATACAGAGTATAGACTTACCTTTTTCTAAAGGTCATTGAGCCTGTATATGAATAGATGTGACATCATACCTACTATTACATTAATAACAAATTATGTTGCTTGATGACAGAGGCACATGAGTGTGAACAGCCTGCCCAAAAATTGTTACTTGATGACTGCTAGTCATTTTTCTTTCAGGTTTCATATGAAATGTCTCGTCTTATCTTTTTAAAACAGTTTTTACAGTTTTGTTTACAGTTTACCTTACGGCTTGTTTTAGATATGTTTTATTTATCCATAAGCTGCGAAAACGAAGGCCATGGGAATCACTCAGCGCTCATCACCACAGCCAACAGCCGTTGCACAAGGCAACATAGAATATGTAGAGAGATTCACCTACCTGGGAAGTGTAATATCTAGTGATGGAGATGTTGAAGCAGATATCAACACTCGACTGGCAAAAGCAGCAGCAGTCTTCCGACGACTTGACAACGTGTGGCGATCCAGTACACTTAGCCTCAAGATTAAACTGGATCTCTACACCTCCCTCGTTGTCTCTACAGCCATATATGCCAGCAAGAGTTGGAAGAGTACAGCTAGAATATGTCAGCAGCTGGACGTCTTTCACCAGCGCAACTTACAGAAGATTCTGGGCATTACATGGAAGGACCACATGACTAATATGAAGATGCTAAGCCGGACTGGGCAGGACATTGTGGCAGAGAGACGACTTTGGAGGGCAGGCCATATCATCAGGATACCACCTGGATGACCAGCCAATCATGCCATGTCATGGACCCCTCGTGGTATTGGCAGACAACGAGGTAGTCCAACGAAGACTTGGCAATCTACATTTAAAGAAGACGTGGTAGACCGAGGAGTCGATTGGAACAGCATCCGGGCTGTAGCTACAGAAGCAGATGGCGAACCCTTGCTGCCCATTGTCCTGTCAAGGACCGGAGGATCTAAATGCTAAGTAATTAAGTTATTTTATCCAAACCAGTGATTGTTGTTTATTATAGTGATGTATGTGGATCTGTTTTTGCTGTGACTGTGAGCTGAAATGTTGTGTTTGTGTTAGAATACTCCGAGTGATGCAGATGCAGCATGTAGACGTGTGACCACAATCCGGACGACGTCGATAGTGAGCCAGCAGCAGCGACAGCGCCTGGCACAGAATTTCATGCGTGAACAGATGAACAATTACAAACAGATGCGTCGACAGCATCACCGCCAGCTGCAACAGGTTCAGTCGATGTTTGCTAATCAGTGATACTGTTTTATGGGAATTGATCTTACATGAAGTGCCTTAAGTTAATTTTATGATCTTTGTAACTTATCATGAAAGACTTATAAAAATACTATTTGTTTTTGAAGATATTTGTGTACTTATTTGTTTTTAATTAATTTATTCTCACATTTTAGCACGTATTTGGTAAGTGCTGTAGAGATAATAGATGGACAAAAAGTGTACTATAAATTTATGTGTTTAAGATATTATGCTGATGTTAAATCTTACTATTTTTTGTGAATTACCTGTATGCCCCAAAACAGAGGCACTAATATATGGTAATAAGAGGCCATTGCACAGTATATAAGTTACTGGGTAGTTATAAACGGATTTAAAATGTGTGGTAATTGATAAATGTTGAACGTTCAGTTGGAGAATCGACAGCAGGAGGAGCTGGCGGAGCTGCAGCAGCGACTAGACAAAGAGATGGCTGCTTTGCATGTAACGCTTGCTCGCGAGCTCGAAGCCGACTCACAGCACCAGACCAAGGAGCGTGAACGAGCGCAGAAGTCAGCCGTAGCTGCCGAAGCCAAGCGGCGCAAACATGTCCAGCAGCTGCATGAGATGGAGCTGAAGCAACTGCACCAGCAGCAGAAGAGAGAGTACCAGAAGAGCAAGGAGGAAGTCAGAAAGGTATGCCGTTGATTTGCTGTCGTCTGTTGAGTTCTTTGGTAGTTATTGTTATATTGGGTAATTTTTAGTTTATGATCAACTTGTTACACTACTGTTAGACACCATTCAATAATCTAAACAATTAACCATGTTATCTCAGCTTTTCTGCAACAGTGGACTTTATATTGATTGGCGCTGCTACTGCCGTAATGATTCTCTGATGCTCATTTTTATTGGTCCCTTTTCTGTGCATCAGTTCATTCTTTTCTTGACATAATCCCCCATGCCATAATTAACAATGATGTCTAAGATGATACAGTTAGGTTTATTTTTGTAAACATAACTGCAGGGCTGTGTCTAAACAGTCTTAAATGCAAAGTGTCGGTGATTGTTGACAGAGTGTTCAGAACTGTGATTCGCCGACAAACAAGCGTGATTCACTGCGGCTACAGAAGGACTCGCTGAAACAGCAGCAGTCGGAAGCAGAACAAAGCATTCTTGAACAACATCGTCGCTTTCTCGACCTTGAGCTTCGCAAGCTACGCCGCTGCAAGCTGCTTCAGATGCACTTACTGGACCAGACTCTTCTCTGCGAAGTATGCTTTGTCTTTTGTTTCTGTGTGGCTTATGATCAGACTGATTGCAGGGTTCCTACAGGTCAGGGCAAACTGGAAAATGTCAGGGAATTTGTGTTGTCAAGGAAAGTCAGGGAAAAATATTATTTTTGAAAAGTCAGGTCAAAGTCAGGGAAAATGATCTTGGATGTTGTTGTTGTTGTAACCCACAGCTCCTCTTCTTCTCACTTTCATTAGAAAGTCAGCCACTGCGTCTGGATCATCCCATAGATCTTGAGTTGTCAGTTGTGTTGGGCATGCAGGACACTGGAACAAATGTTCAACGGAGTGTAGTGCCACTCCACAATTCGGGCAAAAATCTGTTACGCCTGCAGTGATGCGGGCCTTGTAAGAGTTAAGGAGCCAGCAGTGACCCGAACGTAACAGAGCAAGAGTAATGCGGACGGATCTAGAAAGGTAGCATTCGAATGATGATAATTCAGGCAGAGTAGTTCCAAGGACTGTTTGGTACAAAGTTCAACTGTGCATCTACAACTGCTCAGCTGTGAAGAGTGCGTAAAGCAGAACAGTATTGCTCAACTTCAGAGATGCTGTCATCAGGCAGTGGTCCAACGTCCCTGTCAAATTTACTAAGCGTGCTCTTCATATTTCTAGCTCTGGCTGGCTGAGATGTTCAATGGTGGATGGGATGGTGTGACTGATAACAGGATAACCAATATTGTTTAGCTAGTAATTCAAAATGTGATTTGACTGGAAGTATTTTAATCTCCTGGTGTAAGTGGTAAAATAATAAGTTAGGTTATAGAAAACGAAGTTTTGATTCTATGTTTTTTGTTTATCTTTTTATAAGTTTTTCACGAGAAGTGCAAAGATTGTACATATGCAGAAAAAGAGTAGAAGTTGTGTTGTGAATGTTTGTGCATAGAACATGGATCGTCGGCAGATCCAACTGGACCTACGGCATGAGACGACCGTGAGGCATGATGAGCAACTGCGTGACCTCGAGTACAAGCACCTGGCAGCTCGACATCACCTGCGTGGAGAGCTGCTCCAGCGCCAACACCAGGTGGAGCTGTCGGACCAGCGAGAGTACATGCAGAGAGCCGAACTGGAACAGAAACAACGGCATCTGACTGAGGCCAAGCAACAGCCTAAGAACCTCAAGGTCTGTCGGTTGGTCGGTGAATGATGGGACTGCTAGTGCTGTCACGGGCCATGGCTGTCTCTTGCAGCTTTCTTTTGTATTGTGTAGACCAGGGGTCTCAAACTCGCGGCCCGCGGGCCGCATGCGGCCCGCGAGGCGTCATTTGTGGCCCGCGACACACTATCTGAAATTCTAAAAATTTAGGATAAAAATAAGTCGTTTTATTCATTATACAGCATTTTTCCAGTAACCCAGCGAAACTACTATTTTTCTCATTTGCGTTCTCTTTAGTGGAGCCACATGCTGATGCTGGCAGCGAGCAACGCTTGGACCATTTCTCATCTCTTCAGGTGGGAAGTCTAAGTGAAGTTAAGCCAAGGCGGCTAAAAGATTATGCAGATGTCATTTTTGGATTTCTTGCAGAGTTTGACCGATGTTTTAAAAAGTTCAATAATCTTAAACCACAGTTTGCACTCTTTGCCATTCCGTTTTATGTTGACGCAGAAAGCGTTTCCGAAGAATTCCAGATGAAGGTATTGGATTTGAAGTGTGACAAGCAGAAGCAGAAGTACACGGATATGGGTGTTTCTGATTTCTACAATTTTTTTTCAGGAAAAAAAGTATCCAAAATTAGTCTCTGCAGCCTCCGAAATAGCCTAATGGCGATGTTTGGCTGTACGCACGTTTGTGAACAGTTCTTCTCATCAATGAAGATAACAAATCCGCTTTGTGATCAAGACTCACTAGTAAACATCTGAATGCAACATTGCAATTGGCTAACACCCGTGATTTCAAGACCTACGTCGATTCTCTGGTTTCTGCCAAATCAGCAGTAAGAGTTAGTCAGAGACGGGAAAAAATCTGAAGTTCTAAACCACTATTAATTACTGCATTTACTGCATTTTGTCATCTCTAAAAACAATGCTGCCCACCGACAGAGTGATATCTTGCAGTGTGGCCCGCACCCTCAAATGAGTTTGAGACCCCTGGTGTAGACTGCAGTGGCCATATGCATAACAACGTCGTAACTTTACTTCCAAACTAAAATCAATTTACTTCGGACATAGTGCTAAGTCGGTATGCATAACGATGTCGTAGCACTAGTCAGGCAACTACATTCAAACTAATGCTAGTCACTCCAGCGATCTGTCTTAAATATTTAGTTGGTCGTTGTCAATGTAAACTGACGTCACTAAGGAGCAGTTGCAATCACGTCATGCGTCGTAGATAATTTCTGACGAGTCATTTATGCTGTTGAAACTAATGCCAGTATTCCAAGTTGCTGAATAAAACATTTAGTGTTCGATACATTTCATTTATTTGCCTCGTGCAATTCTTACTTAGTCTGTGGAGCGGTAATTAGGTCCAAGCACACCCGAGATTGCTGCAGACGACAAGTTTGCTTATGTCTATTTTTAGCTGCACGCTGAGCTAGGCTGGGCATGTTTATACCAGGAAATTCCAGAGTCAAACTACCCAACATCAACTATGTCGTGACTAGCTAGTTGCTCACTACAACAGCATTTTGCATGCCGTCGAACGTAACTTTCTAGTTTGGTAGTAGTTAGTCGCGACGTAGGCTTTACATCCAAACTAATCTACGACGTTGTTATGCATACCGCCCCAGAGGTATCATTACCGAGCTGGTGGTAAAGGTTAGAAGCTAAGATGTCTGTAGCCTTTCATGGGAACTCATTTAACAGCCAGGCAGGTTTATACTCAATTTGCATAGCCTGGAGGGATGGAAGACTGGGTTTGTGCTGAAATGATTTACCTGTTAACAGCCAGTGACTTATCCGAGTTTAGTAACCACTTGATAGTAAACCGACTAGGAGTCGAACTCATGAACTTCTGATCATTATGCCATGAAGCCACTCGTTGTGAAGTTGTGAAGTCTCAGTGTTGTGTGATAGATGAAGGAACAGGAGATCCGTCGTCAGTTCCGCGCGGCCGTCAACATTCAGAACAAGCAGTACAAGCTGCTGAAGGAACAGCTGTTGACACGGACGTCCAAGGCCGATCAGAAGGCAGTGCTTGCCAAGTTGAAGGAGGAGCAGGATCGGCGTCTGTCTATGCTCAGTGACCAGTACGAACAGAGCATCTCTGAAGTCAAGCAGCACCAGCATGTGAGTATGCTTACACTGCTGTTGCTATTAGGCAATTTTTGAGTCTTTTGCTGAAGAAAACTGAAGCGTTCAAACATCAGCAGCAGTTATTGATAGAGCTTTACATGATTAATTCACTGTTTTCCACTTCTTTGTAGTAGAGTAGGCTTTATTTCAATTTTTTGATTTTGTGCACAACGTGATTACTAGGATAGACAGGGTGTCCCTTATGGAGTGTACTTAGTAAAGACAGTTAGATTGCAGGCTTCCAGCAAGTCTTAATATTCAGTTATAGAACAACTTTGTTTTTTGGGGGGCAAATAAAATGATGATGGTGATGCAGGAGAACCACTGTCTTGCTAATAAATCAGCTACTTTGTGGGATCACAGTGTTACCTACCGTCTCACATGGGTGAATATGCCTTGCCTTAATGCCAGCCAGGAAGGCTAGTTTACCTACCTGGAGGGGTGGAAGGCCAAGTTGATCTGTGTCATTGGATAAAGTTGGATGGTTTACCTGTCTGCAGTAACCAGACCCAGTGTAGAGCAACCACGTGGTGTAGACCACATAACGATTACATAACATTTACTATAAAAAACTTATCAGTTTACGTCGCTGTGTAAGGGCGACCAAGTCGCAGATCCAAAACAGCAGAAGTTGTTTTACTAGGACACAGAGTGATAGAACGATGAACTGGCTGCCCTTACAAGCCCATGTGATGTGATCCCATTTAGCCTTTTCCACCTCGCATTATCTCGTGAGTCAATAAACGTAGTCAGTGCAAATGTGATACAAATGTTTTCCAGTTGATTAAATGTACCGCTGGTCTGTAGCTAATAGAGTTATATTGGAAAAAGAGTTGAACTTTTTTGGAAGACTGGTTATATATGGGCATGTAGTTGTACGATACCTTAATCGCCAAATTTGTGGTTCTTGGGGGATGAGAAGGGGAAAATATTAAAGATGAATGTTGAGACCCTGCTAGGAAATCAATTCCTCCAGAAACACGTTATCCAGTGCAAAAATATGGCAATGCTTGGCAAGAAAAGTAAAAAAAAGAAGAAATAACCCAGTTGAACATTATATTTCACCCTTTTGTCCCTGGCTGATTTGTAACGTTTTTGGCACGTAGGGTCACACTGCCGACGTAATCATCCAAGTCAAATCTTAAGTCGATTGATTCAGGGTTTGGGGCTATGGGTGCCCCAAATCTGGGGTTTTCTATTGACATTGATAGTCGCCCTTACAACAGTGTTACGCACTACCGTGCTACACTGTGACCAGCGTACATCACTGTGGTTGAGTGCATCTTGTCTGTATGTAGGTAAGGCTGGATACAACACAGGTAGCCGAGGCGAGTGACCTGCGACATCGTCTGCAGGATGAGATGGACATTCTGATGGCATTCCAGAGCAAGATCTGTGCACAGACTGATGCGTTGAAACAGCGTGAGAGAAAGGAGTTGGACGAACGTGTGTCGGCTCGGCGAATGCAGCTTCTGCAGAAGGTCAGTTAAATATCTTACAAATATCTTTCAAGTCACAAAGCTCATAGAACAGTGCTGGTGTCTATTTCTTTAGCCCACACAGAGCACCAGCTTAAACTGTGAAACCATGGACACATGGCAAGTGCATCATCTGGTATGCCTGTTTACAGCCCAGCTTTGGCATTGTAGGACCTTATTGCACATAGCCATGGAGGGATGGCCAGGCTGAGTTTTGTTGGGTGGCTGGTTTAATACAGAGATAGTTTACTTCCTGACTGATAGTCATCCATCCAGGTTCTAACAATGCCTGGCCGTTAATGTTACAACAAGAGTATAATATTATCAATAGTAAAGTCATATAATAATTGTCTTATGTATGCTGTTGTACTCCAGTTTCTCATGTTGGATAATAGTTCCAGCATTCTTATGTGGATCACCCTGGACAGCGATTGTTTTAGATTGAAATGTCATACTCAGATGCGCATACAGCGTAAGGCTGTTCATCGAGCTTTAAGCATATATTGTATACTCACATTGCTGCTTATTTCACTTGCGTGCATGCATGGTACATTGTTTTTTGCTGAATGCTGCAGATCAAGCAAGAAACGGACGAGTTTGTGCACGAGCGTGAAGAGAAGACTCAGGACATTGAACTGCGACAGCGCCGTGATCTGGAGCAGTTTGATCTGCACAGTTTGACACTTGGTCTCGGCGCAGTCACTGATGGTGCCGACACCGATGGTTACTGTGGTGTCAGTGTACATGACACTTCCCTCTCCAGTCTCATCCCCAGTCCTTCCCCTTCCACTGCATCGTCAGCATCACCGGCCCTGCGGTGATGTACTGTGTAGCTTTCTTCATTTGCTTCTGGCGGTAGTGATATTGTCAGCAGTGCTGGACTTCCGCAGGCCTCCCACTGCTCAGGAACTTTAGTGAAATTTGAAACTCAGTCTCAGAGTGTCGTGAAATGAGCATGCAGATTTTTTCTCCTGAAAATTTTGGAGACTGCGGTGCCTTCAATCCGTTATCGCTTTGAGATAATTTCTCAAGTTTTTTTTATGACTATTTTCATACAATTTTGCTGTACTTTTGGAACAGCTGATTGGAAAATGTCTTGGCAAATGTCTTGAATTTTTGAAGGTCATTGATGTTCTGAAAATAATTCTGTAGAGCGGTAGGCCTGCTTCTGTCACGCTGATAAACTTTGTGATAATGCTGTTGATAGATGGTCCTCATATTCTTGTACAGGCCATATCCGTTCGTTACTGTTTGTGTTTACAGTTGCCATTGTGATTTGCTCTCTGTCTTTGTGCAACGGGTCTTTTGCTGTTCAGTGACTGTGGACGCTTATCTATCATCCGCCGTTTTTGTGGGTAATTAGTGTAGCATGTTTTCTTTGATCACATAGTTAGGGAGTTTTGCAGTCAGGTTTAAATTGGTGCTAAGCGAATCAAGTATTGGACTGCCGCTACTTTGGGTACATACTAGAGATGACTAGAAGAATGTCAGAATCGTGTTTATTTATTTTTGATTCAGCATAGCTAAATCATTATGTTTGATAACTTTGGTTGAGACTGATAACCAGTTGGTCGTGTTCTGCAATGTTACCAGTATATACATCATTTTTCTAGCAATAGTTGTTCACTGAATTATTTGACTCATGCAAACATTCAGCACAGTATTGATTTAAAATGCTGCAGTTACAGCGTGTTCTGGTGTATTCAGTATTCACATAAGCCAAGAATTGCATTTTTTGTGTGTCATAATATGGATGTCAGACTATGTGAGTTTTGTCAGTTGTCAACATATATGATCCTAGAAGTTGGAACAAGATGGTTATTGGTCAATAATTGGGTACGACCATTGGGTATTTGCTTTGATTCATCATTACACCCATGTGAGTCACAAGTGGAGTCATGAAGGGCATTTAGATATAATTTCTTCCATTCATCAGCAAATTTTCCACATTGCTTGAGCTCGGACATGATTATTAGGTATGGTAGTGCACAAGACTAGAGAGCATGTCTTTGCCAGCATAAGTCATATGTAATCGTAGAAATGGTGATTACTGATTAGATGTTAAGGTACTGCATTATCGTGCACACAGTGTGCTGTTCTGTTATTTTGATTGTTACACAGTAAAGATCATGCCTGTGCTTGCTCATTCTCACAAGAACTTGTCCAGTTATTATGCAGCCATCCTGATTAGTCAAGTTACAGTTTTTCGCCCAGCAGACAGGGGCCAAATTTTCAAAACTTCTTAGGAAGATCTTTGGAAGACTTTTTCAAAGAAAGTATGCGGATTTTCGAAACTTCTTTGGAAAATGTCTTAGGAAGAATTTTGGCAAATATGTAGGAAAGCACTAACCTTGTACTACTCGGAGAAAACTGTGTAATAAAGCAAAATTTGCAAAAAAGTACGCAATGTTGACACTTAGCTTAGACGTCATATGTGACGTCATAGGTTATTTGCGTGACGCTGCAGTAAAATCAACAAAGAGTAAGTAAAGCAAATTGACATTTGGTTAACTTAAACAACGAAGCGATGCGTGAATTGC
>Ga0209454_1001106_pt1 | contig 16053 bp, 11 predicted proteins | sample WorMetHERISLAND1_2_FD_187400 | JGI IMG/M metagenome (GOLD analysis project Ga0209454, IMG submission 187400) | Marine gutless worms symbiont microbial communities from Max Planck institute for Marine Microbiology, Germany - Olavius geniculatus... | ecosystem: Host-associated > Annelida >...
GCTACAGCGTCTATAGCGTTAATGCCGCTTTCTATTTGCTATTGACGCTACATCAACGCTGCCTTCGAACGCTGCAATCAACGCTAATATATCACACGTCGGGGATGAAACGTCCAAGGTGAGGGGGCGAAAAAGCCAAGGGGCGAATCGGCAAAGGGGCGAAAAAGCCAGACACCGTGGTGTCTAGATGTCAGCGACAGGGCGAGGGGATACTTTGGCAGTATAGGCCGGCTGAGAATGATACACGGATCGTCAACGAATTTTCCGTACACTGAGACTACGCAGTAACACAGTAATTTGGGTCCAGGGCATTCCGTGCGACTAGCACGGCGATTACTCATACCCACCGCCACTACACGGAGAGCAGGGCCCCGCCCTTCGACATACAAAACAACGGCTTCCGGGGCTATCGAGCTTTATTTCAACTAACCTTCGGATAATTCTAAATCGAGCTCGGCCAGTTTTGCCTTCACATCCAAAGGCAGGTTTAACCCACTGATATCCGACATAGTTGCTGTAGAAACCGCTCACATAACACTTTCGTAACGAAATTCTAATAAATATCTACATTTTTAGAGCTGCTACTTGAATAATCATTCATAATAATCAAACCGAAATCGATTCGAAATCGAACTCTATTACTTTCGCTTTTAGTGCAAACAACCTTTGCAGCTAATTTATAGGCTACCGAGTTTATGTATGTAAATGCAAAACAAACAGCCGAAAATTAGCGCATGGCAGTTTAAATTTTAGTTCCCCTTATAGCACTTAATTGCAATGCTCAAAATGCTATGCTGTATATCTCATAAAATGTTTGTCGAGCCAAGAATGTTGCATTTCTAATTTGTCGTTTGGTAGGGGCCTATTCACGCATCACGCTGTCTTTTCTACTTATTCTTATGCACTTACTTAAAATGCCATTGAAAATATCCTCTTTGTCTCTCAACTCTTCCAGACTAAAATGGAATTTTACCGCAACTTGCTCAAGTTCACAAACGTCACTGAAAACCTACCATAAGCGGAAGCCTACAGCAATGTCGCAACACCTTATTCAAGTTCAACTGTTAGAAACGCTCTATTTGTACAAAAATGGGAACGTAGACAATGTCATCTATTTAGTATTAATTTTAGTTCACTATCATACTTAGGAACTTTCTACATTTTACCAATATTTACGAAACCAAACAAGCAGCCCAGCTAAAATAGCCGACCGGACTGGTTGTCAGTGACCTTCAAGGTCATCAAGGTCGTTGATTTCCATTCCACGTCACTTAAAAGCCAATATGACACTTCCTATTAGTGATTAATAGTAACCTTGGCCGTATCTCTCACTGTTTCTGAGATATGGCCAGTTTTCCATTAAAATGCACATATTTCCATCCATTCAACCCAAAATTTAAAACTGTTCGATCCGCTTGCACCAAGATCGCTGAAATTTTGCATGCCCGAGTTAAAGGTACGTGGCTATTTATTCGTGTAGAAAGTTTTTTCTCTGACCTTATGCTTAGCCACAATACATCCGTTACAGACGACGGATGAACAGACGACAACCGTACCAACAGCTCGACCATTACTTAAGTACGGTCAGCTAAAAAGTATTCAGCAAACTAATGAACTTTGCTTAACTTTTCAATTTTCTAAAATCAATAATCCATACTGTAAATACCTACTATGAATAGATCTCGTAATGTCCAATAATTCTTATTTATATTATTAGAAATTGTGTTATCTTTTTGTATTAATTAGCAGTTAACACAGACAAGTAACAACAAATCTTCAATTTACCAATTTTATATTAAGAACAACAAAACAGAGAATTTGTTACCAACAAGCAAAAAGCCACCGCAGCGTAAGTTTCTGCGCATACGAAACAGAAACATGCTGACACAATATTCACTCAGCAGTCAACACAACACGACCTACAATAATTCACCAAACAAGGTCACTCACAAACACCATTTTACCCTTGTTAGAAACGACAACAATGACACAATTTACCCATAATGAGGAGCAACAGAAGAAGCAACGACGTGGCTTAAGATGTCACACAGAACAGGCCACAAAATGTCAATAAATACAGCAACGAAGACGACTGGCCACAAAGCAGAGCAGTGGCGGATTCCTGGATGACTTTTTCAGGGCACGTAAGCAATGCACTACTGAAGTATAAAAGTGGGCCGATGAACAGGCAATCAAGTTGTGCGCACAGGAACAGATGCATAGCTGCACAATGCAAAATACCATGTCAGCACTGCATTAGATAGTAAGTGTGCCATGTCATGTACAGGGTGATGACTAATCTGGAAAACCTGGAAAAGTCAGGGAATTCTAAAGTGATCAGGAAAAAGCCAGAGAAAATGAAAAAAGTCACGAAAAACTGGAAAAAGATTAATGAAACTAAACTGTAAGGCATAAAAAACAGACCAAAATATTTTTTCATCATAAGTTGAAGAAAGTAATCCAATTGCAATAAGTTTTGGTAAGAATATTTCTGATACAACAGGTCATCAAATGACTGTTTAGTTCCCACCTCACCCACTGTCCATTTCTGCACTATCTGGGAAAAGAAAACAGACAAAATATTGCATTTTTAACGTTTGTAATGTTGGCTAACAAACATGAGCTTGGCTCGGAGACATTTTCTCTATTCATTGATAGCAGAGTCAATAACGTTCTGCTCCAAAGCAATCCAGACTTTACCAGTCGCTTCTTGAATTCAGCAATATTCCTGAATGTTAGGCCTATTTAATAGACGTGCTGTTACACAACAGTCAAACCTTGTAACTGACTGGCTTTTGGTGGCTACATATCCAGAAATATGAAATTTTTAGTTTTTTTGTTGATTTTAATGCACATTTTGTCCATTCTGTTTTCCCAGGTAGTGCAGAAGCAGACGTGGGGTGAGAATGAGATAGGAAACTGAGCGGCCATTTGATAGCCAGTCGTGTCAGAAATATGTGTACCAAAAATTACTAAAAATGGATAACCCTTCTTCAAGTTATTTATGTCTCACAGTGTATAAACCTTACGCATATTTGCACTCTATGGCCTTTATTTCAGATTTTCTTTTTAAAAAGATTTCCATTCGCTACGCTCACATATCATTCTGAAGCTGTTACAGCCACAGTTCAACAAGTGATGCATGCTGAAAGCACAGGGGCAACCTAAATGGTCTTCAGTTAACGTAAAGCAGTGACAGTCGACCATGGCGTGAAACAGTATACTGATGAATCTTTGCCCACCCTACTGGAAAAGGAAAAAATCAGGGAATCCCACGTGCTCTAGAAAATGGTCCCCCCAGGTGTACTACACACTGTAAAATGTAACCTGTTATAGCAAAAACCGCATCTAAGCAGGATGACTAACATCAGTGCTACAATCAACGCAGTTGTTCAAATATGCCACACAGCATGCTATAGTTTTGTGCCATAAATTCGGCATGCCATAGGCATTGATAAATAGGTCAGGGCATGGAGTATGTACATAATTAATAAGTACAGACTTTTCGATAACACAACAGGACAATTGCTGCTATCGACTCTGCTTGCAGCACAAAAAAATTCTTGAAATCGAGCAGAAATATCCACTGATGTACATGCATAACCAAAAGATCAAGAAATGCCATCCAAAGGGCATGCTGCGTCGAGATTTATAATAATTTTGTAAACAACAGGCGGAGATAGCTCAAAATTCGGGCAGAAGAATAAGTGAATGACAAAATGCACAACCTTCAAACTTAGCTATAAAAAACATGAACATGAACAGAACAACAAAAATTTTTATCGTTGAAAGCTAAGTCAACCAGTCAAATGCCTAGCACATCAACATGCAAAACTGCTAATCCTACAATGGCTTCAGAAGTTAAACAGATGGTGAAATAATACAAAGATCAAGTAATCTTAATGCAAAATGCAGTTTTTTAAAAATTGCAGACAGGGCCATATACGCGTACCATGCCAGTCACTGAGGCAAACAAGACAAGAAGCTCAGCTGTCGCTAGGACAGCCGACCGTACTGGTTGTCAGTGACCTTTAAGGTCATCCAAGATCGATGATTTTCATGTCATTTGAAAGCAAATATGCGACTTCCCATCAATGATCAATAGCAACCCAGGCCCCATCTTGCACCATTTAACCACAATAGCATGTATTGACATTCAAGGTCATAAAAGATCAATGACACTTATGTTATTTGAAAGCCAATATGCCACATCCTATTAGTGATTAATAGTAACCTAGGCCGTATCTCTCACCATTTCTGAGATATGGCCAGTTTTCCATTAAAAAACACACATTTTTTCTACCCCTCTTCATTCAATCCCCAATTTGAAAAATGTTCCCCTTGGAGTCAATGGCTGGAATTTCGCATGCCCAAGTTTAAGACCCTCTGGCTAATGATCCGTTACTTAACTACGGTCGACTAAAAACATTAAAACGACACAAAAAATAAGTAATGGGAAAGCAAGTAATCAAGGGATTCCTAGAGCACTGAGCATTCTCTCTACGTGATTCATCCAAAAAAGAAAAGGTATTACAGTAGTCAACACCAGCAACGGCTACAATAAACGCACAACAACAACTGCTAATACACTAACCTGACTATAATTAATACACACAAAACTGTTACAACAAAATTCAATTTACATCAAACAACAGTCGTAACAAATATGCAGCATGACAGTTGACAGCATGCTGCTACTTCAACTGCTGTCAGTTGTAAAATGCAACAAGCTACATTAAACAGATGCACAAAGACTGAATATGGCACATTTTCAAAAGCAAGGATCCACCTAGGTAGTTAACGACAACATTTTCTCCCAGAAGAACTAGAAGCTGTATATCTGTGAAAAAAATACCAAAAAATACCCGCACAAACCACAAAGTCAAACACAGTTAAAACGAAAAATACAGAGCAAAAAATTACAAGTTTAAGCTTACTAGCAACTAAAATCAAAAACAAAAAATGTGAAAACCAGACAGTAATTCGAACAATATTACCTGGCAACTAGCACAGAGTTATGTGCATGCCAGGCATTTGAAACATATCAAGTTTAGCAGTTTCTAGTAGTCCACGTCAAAGATCAATGAAGGCTATTACTGGCAGTATTCTCTTGAAAATTAAAAAAACTAATTGTATATTCATGTGAAAAAAAAACATAATACCAAACAACATACACACAAAAAAGAAAGTTTTGGACAGTCCAAGAAAATTATTACCAGTAATTTTTTTCAACTAAAGTAACGATATAAAGACCAAACAGATAATAGACTGTTACTAGCAGCAGTTCTATGCTGAGTGGAGAATATTTCAGTTTATAACTAACCACTCCTCAATAATGTGGAAAAGACTGCTAATAAATAAGAAAGGGGTCATTTCAAACAGTACTGTAAGGTTACACAACGAAACATCATATCTAGTCATGTGTATAACAATTAACTCATGTTATCTCATACACAAACAATGTCCTCAGAACAATCTCGCTACTGCATACTATACCTGAGTTTTAGCTCAATGAGGTGTGATAATCGGCAGTAAAAACAGTGTATACTACAATTATGTGATGTACACAACAACGCTGCCCACCACTGCCATTTTAACACTGTTATTCAATTCCTGCTAACCAAAAGTTCACTACCCCTAACTAGGTCATACTCGGCCAACACGATTTGTATCCATATATTACTGCAAAAAAGCTGACAATTTTGTATAAAACAATAACTGGTTTTTAAACATTTGGCCCACTCTGTACACTATCATAGATACATGTAGCGGACAGTCAGGCAGATGGAAGACACAAGAACAGCACATCAACATTAGAAACAAACTCCAATTGGATGCATAATTATGTCGGCCAGTTATAATTCTTATCCATGAGATAATGAAATGTAAATTTAACAATCTCAAAGCCGGATGGCAATTTGTGAAAATTTAACTTTAAAAGAAACCGCTGAAATAGACAAAAAATAAAAAAACAGCAGTGATATCACTCAGTGATATCACTAAGTAAGTAGGGTTTAACGTCCCACCCAACACAGTATAGGTCCTTTCGGAGATGGCCTTTTCAGGCAGAATGCACACAAACACATAATAATGGAACAAGAGATGCCTTAACAAGAGATCAGCTTCAGAATGACTGCGCTATGCAGATTGTAATAAACTTCTGAAGAAATTGTTATGAACTGTTGACAAAGCCTGTCTTAGTCTTCCAAATATTGGTAAGCTACACAACATTTCAAGAACATATAACCTGTATGACAGCAAAAAAAATGAATCATGCGTATGAAACTGGCGAGAGTTAAGCCTGTATAGAATAGTCTTTCACATAGATCAATTTTGTTAAGACATGACAGATGTCGTACGGTAAACAAACCGAAAACCCGTGTATTTCCACTTGTTGCTACAAATCATGTAAATTAGTTTCTGACAGAAATACACCAACTATTGAAGACATTAAGATAAACCAGGACAAAAAACACAGGTTTTTTCTGAAAAGCCAACATGTGTGTTTTATTGGATTTTGGGTTAATACAGTTTATGAAAAAGGCCCAACTTGTGAAGTTTGGGGATTCTTATGAGTTTCAAGTTATGAGAATGAGCACTAATAGATAATGTCTACATCAAATAAATAACTAAAAATTTGAGAATTTGTGAACTGTAATAAAAAATTTCACCACTCACTAGTAGAAGAAGAAACTAAAATTGATTAAGTTTAGGGGGAGTTTACTGCACAAAATCCACATGACTTTTCTAGCATCTGCCTGTGTATCTGAAATCTGCTACAGACTTGACGGAAAGTGACACAGCTAGCATACTGCACTGCAGCCAGGAACATCACGTACATATGCCAGACAAGTCATAAAATGATGCGTAATGATTAACACAAGAAACAGCAAGCAGCACCCACTACGGTGCTCAAGTAATAGACAATGCAACATGAAAAACACACCAGACTGTTACTTATTTAACACTCAATGTTCACTGCCATTCGTCGTTCAAACGAAGAGTGTCAGTTACCTGAACATGGCTGCTGCAACTTACAATCATACAAATAATACCTGGTTTCATTAACAAGGCAATTAAACTTCTAAAAATTTAAAATACTCCATTCATTTGTCTACTTTCGGCAACAACAGCACCGATTCGACCACTCCATTAACTATTTCACAATTAGTTCGATGAAAAACTACTGATAACCTACATATTCTAGTACACAGCAAAAATAGATGTGAAAATTTTCCAGCATCTGATAACCATTATTATAAAGAATGAAATTAGTGTGCTACCGTTAGCTGAGAGCATTTTAATGGCAAAAGGCAGCAGTACATGGTATGCAGTATACGTAAAAAAAGACCGACTGCCTTTTAGTAATAACTTCCATTTATTTGACTGCCACTCTTTACAAAAATAAACCCAAAGAGTTCTACGATCATTTCAACTGAGGACTTTTGGCATTTAGAATAAGCCAAGAGCAATATATAAAGACAGATGTGAAGGTAATTAATCACCTGCAGTAACTTTGCTAATGCATCACCAATGGCGAGCAGCATGCTTGTAGCTCGAATATTCTATCACCAACGTGCGTGGAAAAGAAATCGACCTACACACCTCAAGGATGTGGAAACATATTACATAACTGCTGAAACCGAGTCTGCAAACATTCGTAGTCAACACCACAGTCATGCAGTCAGTCTTACAACACGCTGCACCAACTTTGTTCAACTATGAACTCGGCTGAAGTTTGACTTTGAGCCTGGTTCGACTGTAATTTGCGCTGAACTGCAGTGGTTCAAGCGTTGACCTCGAATTCTAAACTGTGTAATTCAACGTGAACTCGATTCGCCATTTGGTCCAGGTTCAGCTGAACGGAGCTTATGAACCACGTTGACGCAATGCACCCTCAAAGGCTTAGTGTGCATGAGGTGGCTACGCGACCAAGCTCATTTTCTCCTTAGCATCTGATGAGCCGGGAACAGAGGCGACGGAGACGTCTGAGACGGATGGTGAATGACAGAGCTGAGACAAACGTGCCTCCATGCACTCGGCTGACAGTCTCGCCTCTGGATCGGGGTCCCAACTCTCATCGATCGTCGAGCAGAATAACAACAGCTCCTGAAATACGACAAAACAACAGCCGTTGTCCACTTTACTTCAATGACAACACACTTCAGTAATATATACCGGATTTCTCTGCTTCAAACCTGTGACATACTAACATGGTATCTTGGTGGTGGATATAAAACGTGGCATAAAATGTAATGGTCTGTACAAACAGAAACTCAGACTAGAGTACACATTTAATAGTACACAACGTTTTTTCCACTTTAAAACTTCCCATAAAGTGCTGAAAGTTTACCCTGCTTATCACTTAATCATCGTACTATCTACCATCAGAGTCATGTGATAAGATTTTGATGAAACCCAAGCAGAGAGCAGTGCACAAAAAGCATGCAACACAAAAAGATGGACTACAGTTAAAGATTTTTGACAAAAAAGCCAGAACAAAAAACCCAGAGCCTGTCACTATGGGTTGCTGAGTATACCTTGCCTGAGCCCGAAGACAAGCAAATGCAAACACAGTTTCATACATGAATTGCCATATAATGTAATGTATCTTGGTTAGAATGAAAACATGGCACATGCGTGCCATTTATGCCTAGCAAATCAGTTAGTTTTTCGGTGCATAAAAGCTTGAAATTTGTCACCAGAGATCACAACGGTTCCCACAAAGCTTGACACCCAATGGTCTCCACAAACACTAAATGCTCTTTCTAACGAAACCCTGAAGGTAAACACTAGAAATACTGGGTCCAGTAACTGAAGCCTATACAGGGTTCTGACAAAAACAAGTTGAGTCATTTTTTTGGCCCACGATGTATTTCAAAATAAAACACACTCAAGTAACGCACAAACCTCATTCTTAAGCCAGTGTGGCTTGAACTGTGGGCGTTTCCGACTGGAAACAACTACATCTTGCATTTCCTCCAGTGTTGGATGCTGCCCCACCTCATCCTCGAATGGCATCCGGTAATCACCAGGCAAGCCTGTTAGCAAACACACATAGTACACTACAGGTAGCCATGCGCCAAACCAAGTTAACCAACAATAATGCTACATGCAGGGCTGGAAAAAACCAAGATTATTAAAAAAAAATTTGTAGCTTTTTAAAGTTTTCTTCTGCTTTAGTGTACAGCGAACAACGTACACAAAATTATGACCCAGAAAAAACATCTTATGCACCCTCTTGAGAGGGAGGTGGTAAAGGGGTACGTTTTTCTGGGCCCTATGATGTTTGGAGGGCCTCATCGTTGGTCAAAAATATAAAGTACACCAATTTTCTCTGCAGAGGAGCCCGGAGAGAATGTTTCCCGGGCCCCGCTGTGGCTCTCAATGGACCTGCTTATGAGTTAACATGTGACTGACATTATAACTCAAAAAATCACGATCAAAAATATGAAATAAAACATAAAGGTTTTTTAAATAAAAAAATTAGAAATCTAGTTTTTTCAGACCAATTTTCCAGCCTTGGCTACACATCACATCACCAAGAAATGATTCAGTAGAATGATGCAAAGTTCTGCATCGTCATCACCAAGGTCTCATACACTGGTTTGAGAAATGCAGTCTGGCAGCGAATTAACATAATTTCATAATACCCAATTCAAACACGCAAAGCCAGTGCAACAAAACGTCCAACTGCTTAGTTGAGTTCTGTCCCAGGTGAGAACTGAACTAATGACAACTGATGACTGATTTCCATCGAAAATTTGAAAAAAAAGAACAAGGGTCGAATTATCCAGTTGAGTACTGCCAATTAACCGTATCATTTAGCAGATTTGACAGAACCATACAGACCATCTACAGCGTTATGATCGGCTAACTGCCACTTTCTTGCTCCTTCTACCTGTGCTAGATCTTCTTTTGCCTCTCGCCTAAAAACTGGAATTCTCTTTCTCTGTATATCCATTCATCTGAGTCTTGCTACTTTTAAATCTTGTCTTAAATCTCAGCTTCTCACATCCGGTCACCCATATACCAGCACCTCGGATTCAATTTTCGATTATTGGTGCCATATAAATATGTGTGATCAACTGAACCAATGACGCGATGAAACTCGATGAGACTGAATGATGTTGCTCTAGTTTCCAATTATGATGTCACTGCATTGTATTAGTACTACTCACTGAACAGTTAGAATTGGAAACTGGGTCAGCAAAGTTTTCACACATGGTCATGCTGGTTGAATTCTAAACTTGTTCAGTTTCCAAATTATTGACCGAAATCCATCAGCAACTTGACATCTGAGTCATGTCAGCATTACAGGTATGAACTGGATATAATAGCACAAAGTACACCATCAACAGCAAAAATCACATTCACATACTATTATTTATGTGTACTTTACCATTCCATCTATCAATGCATAAGTTCTGCATATACAATGCACGTTTAGGGCCCACCAACTGCAGCACAAAATTATTCCAAGTACATTCACACAATTCCCAGCAAAAAGCCAAGAATAATCTGTTCACAGGCCGCCAAGTCACCAAACACAGCAAAGTAGATTAAGTGCAGTACTGATATAACAAATACTAAGCAAGCTGATATTATGTAAAATGCTAATGCAATACAAAGTTTACTTTTATTCTAGTATTTTCACTTTTTTTAATTCAGCAATTAGCTACAATATCACTTAATAGATATTTTGATGGTGTAACAGTAAATATTCGTAACTAAACTGCAGAACTGACATGGTTTAGTTTTTGATAAACTGACCAATGGGCAAGCATTGCAAACCCATTGGTCATTGGTTGATGTACCTGAGTGTAGTCACATGGGCCACCAACGCTGTCAGATGATGCCTACTGTAAAGTATTACTGCTTGCTTACACATTGGTCAGTTCGTCAGAAACTAAACCATGTCAGTTCAGTTACGTCACTCCATACAGGCTTTTACAGTTACTTGTCTCACCTTCAGCTGTGACACATCTTGACACCAACTCCCAGAGCACAAGTGCACAGGCGTAGACGTCAATCTTGAGGAAATGCTCAACGCTGAAGTTGATTGAACCATCGAGAACCTCCGGCGACATGTATCTTCTTGTCCCCACCTGCAGTATCACATACGCTCATATTATACGCATTCAAACCTACGTTAGTTTATATCAGGGTGACCATTCTTTTTCAAAAAGGATTTTCCATGACTATTCCATGACCAAACAAATGAAAATCATGACCAATTGGCACAACACATTGTTTCATATACAACAGGGGTGTAGCCAATGGGGGGGAGGAGTCTGGTTGTGACCAACAACAGAATTCATGACACTATGCTTATTTTTCATGACTTTGCATGACCTTTGCTGTTTTCCATGATTTTCCAGGACCAGTGGTCACCATGTTACATGCATTGATAAGAACTACTCTGGCTGCCAGTCCAATGCCGTGACAAGTTCAAGATCGCCACACTGCTGTTAAGGGCATTGAATGGCTTGGCACCTCCGTACCTGGTCAATGATTGCAACTTGACCAGTGAAGACACTCGTCGACTACGTTCAGCGACCTCCCTCATGTGTGTTGTACCGAGGACAAAGACAAGGCTTGGCTACAGATCTCATTCACATTGGCTAGCTGACAAGTTTGGAATGCACTACTGGCTTCGCTGTGAGCATTAGACAACTAAAAATGAACTGTTGCAACCCATTTGTTCAACTGAGTGGCACCATGTATAAAGTGACTGTTTTACTATTACATCTAAAGACAGACCAGAGCATTGATGGAACAAGCTAAGTAGCATGGAATTTGCCAGATTAGTATATGTTACCTGACAATTAAAGAAAAGAAATAAGTCAACAACTCAACATATAGAAATGTACACAAATCTATTTTATTAACACATGTCTGACTGGCATGCTGAGAGATGACAACGATCCAGCAGTAGCACAGATGTCACTACTCTATAGTTCTCTATAACTGCAAATAAAAACTAATTCCTCGCGCCTCCATGCATCGATATATTCATTCATTCAATACCCTAATACAAAAGATACAATTCAACACAGCCGAGTGAATCACTACAGATTAAATACAAATAGCTTCCAACTCTCAACACAGTGCAGAATGCGATTACCTGGCTATGCACATCGCCTGGATACTGATCAAGGATTAGCGCCAACCCAAAGTCGGCAATACACGCCGTCAGATCGTGCTGAATCAAGACATTTCGACTCTTGAAGTCGCGATGCGCCACTGGTGGCTTTCTGCCCATCGAAGTGTGTAGGAACGCCAGGCCATGACACATGGACAGAGCAATCCTTAGCAGCTCTTCAACGGTGATCACGTCACGTTTCAGGTAGTCATAGAGAGAGCCGTGCTCATGGTAATCGGTCACCAGCCAGCAGTCGGCGCCATTCATTTCAGCCCCGATGAACCGCAGTATACCACTACTACCACCGACCTGTGGCAGTGAGTAGAAATCACGCTCCATCATCCACGACTGGCGGTCTGATGGAGGAAACACCTTCACCGCCACCACACTGCCATCACACGCCTGCGCCTTCCAGACACATCCAAACCGACCCGATGCCTTCACCTCAAGCAGCTGTATTGGTCCTAGAGCTCTGCACGGAGCGGCCAGTATTGCTGGCGACGGAGGGTCATGTGCTGCACTAGCGTGCTGGCGCAGACTGTCCAGCTTGCGACGACGCCACAACCAGAACACCAGAATTACAGCCGACGCAAACAGGACCAGCGGCAGTAGGCTCAGTAGGATAGTTCTCACGACTATCCACCAGTTGTCATAAGCATGTGGCACTGGCAGACCTACAACAGATCAGCTCAGCTGTTGACTGACGGAGCTAGATCAAGTGCTAAATAATGAAAATATATATTTGACACAATCTGACACACTTGTACAGCAATGAAACGAAACGTTACAACTGTTAACAGACAAACTGGCAGACAATAACTGATGCACAGTAATGAGAATAGAGGTTTTCTCTGGGTACCAACTGGCCAGTGTCACAGCAAAAAAATCATGGAAAGCAAAAAAATCATGGACTTTTCAAGGACTACCATATTCAGAAACTTCCAAGTACCTTTTCCAGAACTACTCCTGCAATATTTTATCATGTCACATGGTTCTGGTATCATACAAAAATAATGTTCACAATGCAGTCACAAAGTTTGAAAAAGAAACTAAAATTTCAAGAACTTCAAGACCCTCTTCCATCAAATTCCAAAATGTCAGGACCCTATTTGTATTTGGTTTTCAAGAAAATTTCCAGGTCCTGGAAAAAATTTCGAGAAAACTTTCAAAGACCTTTGGCCATCCTTTTCTTAACTCCAGATAAGGACTTTACCATTCATACTGTTCTAATCATCGTGCAAACTAGTGCCGTAACTATAATGGTACAGCATAGAAATTTTAGATAATAAACTTCTTGTAACATGTGGGCTTGACAGAAATTGGTTGGCTTGTCTCTGCAGCCCGTCGACACAGAATGTTAAAGGACTGAAAATTATTGGCCTATGTTCAATCCCCCCTCTCCAGGTCAGCTAAAAAAACATGACTCAGCAAAAAACACACATGCACTAAGCGTAATTTATTATACTACCACTTTACAGGAAGGCATATATTTAAATCCATATTTATATAAAACCAAGCCTGACTACGTTTACTCTACATGACATCGAACACAAAATGCTATGTTTCTGCAGGTACCGGTGTAACAAAATATCCAGAGTGACTTGATATTTTGACAACAAAAAAATTATTTTCATTGGATGAAAAACAATGCATTCAGCATCAAAGAACTGATTACAATAAAAATCTGACAAATTAGTTGCATTAACAATCAGTGACTAACCACTACATTAGCATCCCAATAAAAACAGGACCGTTAATACATTTTCAAATAACTCAAACATTTCTGGCTCAACATCAATCAAGTTCTGTCATGCATAAAAAAATTGCTAGGAATCAAGAGCACTGATTACTTAAATTTATCTGAAAATGCACTAAGGGTCGTTTTTTTCTGGGGGGGGCGCAGTCACGCAGTTTAGTATGTAAGATAGACCAATGATGAAATGCGCTGCATTCTCTCACCGGGTGTACGAGTTTCAGGCACCTGACTGCTGGTCCTGATCTGCGAATCAAACACCTGTGCATTGCACAGATCACCGTCGCAGCAGCAGAAGCTTTCCTCGGTGCGAGACATGTCGTTCCTCACACACGTCCGCTGGTCATAGCAGTCCTCAACATTGATCCAGCAGCCCTGCATCAGTATCACCACCGTGCCAGTCCTGTTGGTCCACAGCGCATAGCAGTGAGAGCGTCGGCCTTCCAGTGGCTCGTCACAGTCAATCGTCGTCCGGTTGCATGTTGCTGGCGGACACTCACGCGGGTTGTAATACATGCACTTGGTCGTCTCGATGAACTGTGCCGTCGGTGGCAGGACAACACAAACTGCACACAAAACCACCACAATTGCCAATTAAGTAACACACTACAAACATGCTCATATGCAGACACTCCGAGGTATGCAGAAAATAACGGCCAGAACTAAGCATAAAGTAGTTAAAGCTGCTGAATTCAGGAGTTTGTGACACGTCAAAAATTTTGAACAACAGTAGCTGGAATCGACAACAGAAGTTGTACATAACTGGAATTCATATGTTAGATATTACCAACAGTTATTACACAATAGAGCCTACATCTTGAAACACATGAAACATATGAGTAAGCCTAAAATATCTCTACCTGGTACTCAAAAAAAATCTAAAGCCCAATTTCCAGCATTATGTAATGCAATGCAACACAATATAGGGCGTACGTACTGAATCGTAACTGAATGCAAGCACGAACAGAAAAAAGTACATAAAGTTTTTTTCCGTTAACACTGTTAACTTTCTGTTTGGAGGTGAAACATTGGAGCAAAAAAACATTGTACGCAATGCAGTAATTAAGTATATTCACAGCAGAAAAAAGCAGAATTTTTTGGTTTTGTTCCAGTTATTAAATTAAAACCGTATGAGGTAGGCTACTTATGTCTGCATCTAGTTCAAATGTCATTTTACCTTCCCCGTTGTCAGCGTGTTGTAGCAGAGGCCTATGGTTGTGGGCTATGTTGTAATAAATTTTATTACGTAATTAATTCTTCGCCCTTTGTACACTTTGTTCATCATATTGCTCTTTCATTATCAAAATCTCACAATTTGTTTCCAGACACCATGGCTACGGCATATAAAAGGCATAAACTTCGCTGTTGATGTCATTGGTCAGTAGTTAAGGCTTCTGTGATTGGTCAAGCTGCTTTCGGCAATATGGAAAAGATAGAGCCTGTTTCTATTTCTTACGGAACGCCGTAAGGATGCCGTAACAGCGCTTACGTTACGGTACAGACTTTTTACGCATCGTCTTTTGCTTACAAAAAAATCCTTGCATTGCGTTACGTTGCGTAATGCTGGAAATTGGGCTTAATGCAGACTAGACCTTCATATCCATGAGCCAATAACAAGCAAGAAACACATTTTGCAGATTAAATTAGGCCTATTATCAAAACAAGTTTGAAATGTAAGCACATCCAGCTGCAAACTAAGGTCCAAATAACAAAACAAGGCAAAAGCAGCAGCACTGTTTAGTTGACCATGTTGACTTACACGACTGACAAGTGAATAAGGCAAACGTGAACATCAATGTCAGGTACTCCATGACTGCAGATTTCAATTAAATTCCTTCAGTACCAGAATGTCAGAAATGACGCCGGTCACATATCTGCGCAACAGTAGAAGACAGTAACTGGGTAGGCCACACGAGTAGACTACCGAGTGCTGCTGCAAAACGTTATCAGTCGCTCAGCGCCGGGCAAAGGAGCGAAGATGCGTTCACTTCTCCACGATACAACAGAACGTCGTACAGCACAGTCAAGCAACAATAGCCTTGTATGTTCAGGGCAGGCAGGGCGTGGGTGTTTTCCCACGGCGGCGGTTTACAACAGATGAACCAAGCAAATCGCTGCGCACTCGGACTTGTACCGGCAACTAATGCGCAGGCAG
>Ga0209454_1001110_pt1 | contig 16036 bp, 10 predicted proteins | sample WorMetHERISLAND1_2_FD_187400 | JGI IMG/M metagenome (GOLD analysis project Ga0209454, IMG submission 187400) | Marine gutless worms symbiont microbial communities from Max Planck institute for Marine Microbiology, Germany - Olavius geniculatus... | ecosystem: Host-associated > Annelida >...
CCTGTCACCAGTGCTTGTTACGATAAGCAGCATGTATGTACCTATCTGCAACCGTTTTCACATTATTTGAGCCAATAACGGCAAAATGACGTCTTTTTAGGGGGGGTACCCCTCTTTGACGCCCTCGTTCGAGGGGAACCCCTGCACCCAGTGGCACGAAATTTTGTCATGATAAACTAGAGACCTTGGGGCAGCCCACAGTGAAGATTTCGTGATCCTAGCTTGCACCGTTTTGATACAGCTCACGAGTGTGACAGACAGACGAACAGACGATGGCAAAGACGCGCGAAGCATTCTGCTTTCGCGCGTAAAATGACCAGTTAAACATTGTAGTATAACACCTGTGCAACACACTGGCATAAGAAATATATTAGAACTGCTTACTTTACTAAATAACTTGCCATGCCATTGCGTCATACCCACCGATGTGTTTTTTTCAACGGCATTGTTGTACGGTACTGAAAAATACTTTTGTTATTGCTTGTAATTGTATGGAGGGTTCATTGTGGCTGCTTTTGTGCAAAAGTTTAAGTAAAAATTTGCGGCAGTGCTATAATTACGTACTGCATATTAGCCGTTATATGCAGGTGCTGTATTATTGCTTAGTTGTTAACAACCCTATTTTGCTGTGTAGTGTAACTTCGGGACATTGGACTTATGATCGAGCAGTTGGTTTCAACTCCCACCATTATACCCAAATTCCATTACGCCGACTTTCACCGAAACTTCCCCGCGGGGAAAGTCGTGGACACAAATCACGAAAGTCACGGACACAAACCATCTGGACATGTCGAGATGGTTGCGTCAAAGTCCGTGACAAACCCGTTTGTGTCGCTCTAATGGAATTTAGCCCGTTACAATGCACTGGGAAAGTTGGCGACAAAATCGGCGACAAAGTCCGCGGACTTTGTCACGGACACAAATCACGAAAGTCCGCGACACAAATCATGAAAGTCGGCGACGTGATTTGTGTCGCGGATCTTCATGATTTGTGTCCGTGATCCGCGACATGTCTGCAATTTTGTTGGGAACTTGTCCCGGACTTTGTCGCAAAGTCGGCGTAATGGAATTTGGGCTTTAGTCAGAAACATGACTAGGTAAAAATGAGTCTTTTATCGCTTTCATCCCTACCAGCTTGTACTCAGGTGTTGCATGTTATTGAAATAATGCGTTCAGGTAGCTTCGGCACTTTCTGATGAAATAAGAAGACTCGCGGCTCTGGTGGATGAATTTGAACGACCCTTTCATCCCGACCCGCTTGTACTCAACACCTATAAAAAGGTTTCACTCTTTTTATGTAACTTATGCCAAAAACACTGGTGACCGTTTGTATGGAAAATTAGAAATGTCAGGGAGTTTGATGCCTGTCAGAAATATAGTCACGGAAAATGTTTGGAATTTTATTAGGGGGAAAATTTTATTGGGAAAATTGTTTTTCATTAACCTCGAATTTGGAGCAGTGCTAGCGTTTAGTACTATACTCAGTGCAGTATCTTACATTGTGCTTTATTGCTGCTTTGGATTGCATTGTTGTGGTGTTAAACTGCTTCATTTTATTTGTGTGCTACTGTTAGTATGCGCGATGTGGGCAGCTTTACGATAAGAAACACATCTTTGATGTGTCGGGGACATATCTGAGAGTATTGCGTAGTGCTCAGAACGACCACGTCGCCTTGGCGTAGTGCTGGAGAGTGGTCACTCGATCGCACAGCCGCCGCGTGCAGCCTGCAAACATAGGCTGGCCCTCCGGCCGGCCAGGCAGCCCAGTCAGCTGTACCAAGGTCCCCACCTTCCGTAACCCATATAGTGGGCTACTACTCATTTAACCGACCCCGGAGGGATGGCAGGCTGAGTTGGCCTTGTTGGTTGACTGATAGCGGACGCCGTACCCACAAAGTGGTCAAGCAGCCATCCATCAGTGTAGCGCAGGATAAGGAAAGTCCGCCGGCCAGGACCGACGTTCTAACCACTATGCTACGCCACCAACTGTACTAGTAGTACAGTTTAGTTTAGTTTAGTACTTAGTATCGTGGTTGGGTCTGCAAAAGTTGCTCTTTGACTTGGAGGAATGTCTGTCTCGTAAGTACAAACTCGTTGTAGTAGTAGTAATGCTACTGGAATAGTAGTAGTAATGCGAGTTGTAGTGGTATCGTGGCTGGCTACACTGTCAGTGTCTCGTAATTTACACGCTCATTGAATAATGGTGCGAGTCGTAGTACTGGAATAGTAGTAATGTGAGTAGCAGCTTAGTATCATGGCTGGCTGGGTCTGCAGGAGTTGCACTGTCACTTGGAGGAGTGTCTTTCTCGTAACCTACAAGCCCGTTGTAGTCCTCTGGTATCGCAGGTGCTTGATACCATGACGGCTGAACAGACAGGTGACAGTGATGGCACAGTTACAGGCGCCCGTTTCACTCGGCATGCTTGGAATGTGAATGATGTTATGTCACGTTCGTGTAGCAGATGCTTAGTCCCGCTGTTGTTGTTGTTGTTACTTCGTTATTGCAGTTTTCTTTTTGTCTTATTGCCTGGCATTTATTATGGCAGTAGTGGGCAAAATAATGGCTTTTTCCAGTTATTTTTTTCACCGTTATTGTTACCAAATTCACCAAATTTTACAGCTTAAAGTTACAAAAAAAAATCATTCATTGTGGCCCAGAGTTGCCCTTGGCTTAAGCAGTTTGTCAGAACAACTTGCACAAAAGTTACTAAAAGAACTTTGAAAAATTTGTAGGAAGTTCTCTAAATCAGGTTTTAGAAATACATCACCACAGAATTACTTGGTTATAGGCTGCTAGAGAAGTCAACCAGTCGGCCAAGTTGGGTGGTATGCTACCTTGGTAAAGTTTAATGCTCATTAACAAGGGATGGAATTTACTTGTATGTGAATCTTTAATGCATTTTCTGTTCATCTTGAAACCTTCACACCATTTCACATCATTTTGCATCTGTGAATTGTCACGGGATGTGTGCTTTGTGCACTTCTTCAAACAGTTCTTTGTTTCGCAACCGAAGGTGCATTTTGACATCATAAGCCTCCCCATTGGATATGCTTTTTTTAACATTAGCGTTACTTGAAGCACAGGCGTATTGGCATTATGGATGACATAATTATGCCCGGTTTTTGAAACAACGGGTAACTCTCGATCGAGGGTTGCCCCTGGCTTAAGCAATTTTGCGTTTTTGCAACTGCTAACCCTGGTTCAAACCAGGGGTAACTTGCCGATAGTTAAGTCTGCATCATTGGAGGGTTACCCTAGGGGTAAATGGGGGCAAACTTGAGACAAGCAAAATGGCTCACTTTGCCAACTTGATGACAGTTCGTTGATCTATTTGGCTGTCTAGTAATATTAATAGCAAATTTCAAGTTGCCATCTGGGTGTTCTGATTAATTTGACAATGAAACAAGTAGTTTGTGCAACATCATTATTTTAAAATGACATTTAATTTTACGCTTTTACGCTCATTTTGTTTAACATCATTTTTGTTTAACATTATTTTTGTTTAACATTATAGCTGAGTTTGCTATAATGTCTGCAAAAACATTTTATCGTCAGCGAATTGCTGCTTGCAATGTTGGAAATAGCATTTTTTATTGGAGCCATTTGCTAGGTGGCACCGCTAGAAATGACTAAATGATAAATATGTGATAAATCAACTCAGCATTTCTCCCCCCCAAGTTACGTGGTTGTTGTCGACCAATCAGATGCCGGTTTACAAATACCCTGGGCTTAAACCTGGAGTTTAAACCCGGGTAAACGGGGTTTACTAATCCCGGGTTACCCTTCGTTGCAAAAGTTTCATTGATATTTATCCCCGAGGTAACCCTTCGATCTCGGGTTAGATAATCTGATGCTTGCCCCTCGTTTCAAAAAACAAGGCATCAGTTTCAAGTGTATTCAAATTGTCAGGGTTTGTCGCTTCATCTGTCAAGATGTGACTGTTTCTATATGTTGTTTTCTGTTTAAATGCATGTTGTTGTTGTTCTTCTGTTGTTGCAGTTTTTTGTTTCATTTTTGTTGTGTTTTGTGCATGGGCCAAATTTACAAAACATCGTAAGACAAATTTACAACAATGTTACGACACTCGGCAGGTTTATGACAGATTTACGATAAAACGCGATTTACAAAAAATTGTGCGAGAAAGTTACGACAAATATACGACATAGTTATGACAAAATTACAACAGCATCAAGCACGCATGCAGTAATTATTTCGATTTTTCATAAGTATATAATGTTCACATAGTGCCGTAATACGTATAAATTTCGTTCGGTAACTTCAGGCAGTGAAATCACTGCGAAAGCAGTTTACTTGTTATTGTTTCCATTGGTAATCGTGGGCAACGGCGGAAGCAGATGATCGGCATACAGTGCTCTGCGCCGCCAGCTCAGTGACACAGCATTGCGATTGGTTGAGGTTGTGGTTGAGGTCACATAACGGCGGTTGATTGGCTGGCTAATTTTAGCAACTTAGGAGTTACGACAAAATCGCGAGAGAGTTACGATGTCTTAAAATCAGCTTTCGAAATTCGGACACGACATTTTTACGACATCGTAACTTGCTGATTTACGACAAAGACACGACAAAGTTGCGAAGATTTTGCAACAATTGTATGATTGTTTTGCGATGTTTTGTAAATTAGGCCCCAGTTTTGTACGAGTAATTTTCTCCCATTTTCGTACTGCACGTCTGTCTAGCAATGCATGTCTGCACTTGTGTGTGGAACCCACGTTGTCACTACTGTCGGCATGTAGGATTTGCATTCATATGTGGAGTTTGGTCTCGGACGAAACCTTCAGATGCATTGCTCCACGGCATTACAGACGGTAGTACAAGAGGCAAAGCGTAACATGACAGGTGATGATGCTAGCCAGTACGGTGGTAATTTTAGTATAAAATTATGGTGATTCAAATTGATTGTCTTTGAAATTGTGGTATTGTGTGGATATGCTAGTAATTCTTTTGCATTGCCTTAAAATTCAGTTTAGTCTACGTGGTGTTTCATAAAAGGCGCCCTTTTTCTTTCTGTCATAGTTAACTCAAATGATGATCAATTTACATGAAAATTTTACCAGATGTAGCTCAGGAAATACTGACTCGTGATATTTCAACGAAGTATGGTTGTTGGTTAAATATTTTTGCTAGTCGTGATGTAACGCTGACGTCATAATGTGCCATGAGTACAGGTTTGCTTGTCTCAACTGGTGCTGTCAGTTGCTACCTTGCTTTGATGGTGAACTTAATCTGGTTCGCTAATGAAAAATGTTCATCCTATTAGCACTAAGCAACACGGGCATGAAATCAGGCATCTTGCGATTCAAAAACTCAACCATCTCGCAAGCGGTGTGTGCTGGTGCACTGTCTTGCTGGAAGATGTAAAAGTCAAGTTATCTTTGCAAATGTGTGAAAGTGATCATTTTGGACATTTCTTGTGGCTGCAATGGTAAAACTTCAACAGTTTGTCACCAGTGACCCAGATGAACTTCACCATTGAAGCTGGGCAGCTATTAAGCAACTGTCAGCACCAGTTGCGACAAGCCAGTATTTACTCGCGACACATTATGACGTCCGCATTACATCATGACTAGCAAAGAATATTTAACTAACAGCCATATTTTGTCAGAATATTTTGAGTTAGTATTCTTTAGCCACAACTGGTAAAAATTTTGGGTAAATTGATCGTCATTTAAGTGAATTATGGAAAAAAAGAAGGGAGTCTTTTTTATGCAACACCATGTATAGCCACGTATGGTCTCAAATTGGAAGAAATATAATATAACATCATATTTTGGTGTATACTTATATTTGGAAATTTTGTGACATTTCTGATTTACTGCTAGATGATATTTTCTGCTATCATGCTACTAACTCATTATTCCTTCATCAAAGTGCTGTGTCATCATTATCTGCATTTTGTAATATGCACTGATTGATATCTTTAGATTTTTTTGCATGTTCTCTTTTGACGTTTGTTATGACAACTTTTGATGCATGTAATTTTCAGTTATTTTGCCAGTAGAGGTTTTTTCTTTCAATTTCTCATATTTTGTTTGTATCTCCTAATTATAGTTATGAGTAAAAATAGATTAAGATGAGTAGAATGTCGTCGCTAGTAGAGTGAAAAATCCTGAAAGTAAACAGTCCAGAACAGTAAAAACATGAGTTTTGGCTAACAGGAATTTAATACAGCATGAATATTGCAATTTATTATGTGTATGGGAATGGTGTATATTTTTCTGGGTTGTATAATTTGTGTCCTCAATCAATCGATCAACCATTTATGGGGCACCCTTTAAACACAGTTCTCAGAGGCACTTGTTACAAGTAAGCACTATGATAAAGTCATGTCTTAAGGCATTTTTATATCCCTGCTTTTCTGTTCCAGGGGTAGGTAGTTTCACACGGTTGGTGCTGATGAGAAGAACCTGCACTGACTGAACCAAGTTGTACGTGAGCCCAGAACGACCACATTGCCTTGGTCTGCCGATCGCAGTTTGGCCCGAGCTGCAACGGTGTGGACTGGTGTCGTAATGCCATCAAAGTATTCAGGACCCTGACGACAAACGCAGTCAGATGCCATTGGTGCAGTCTTGAACTGTCTTTGTACATGGAAACATATAAAATCTTTAAAAACATTAGTTAAAACGTTTTCCAGAAACCTAGGTTTCTAACTCCAGCCCTGTGTGAAACCGGATGTTGTGGTGACAGATCGTTTGTCGTCGCTAGTGCCAGACGCAACACGTCGTCAAGCCGTGCTGGATTTACCAACGAGAGAGTTTGAGATGGCTTACCGGCTGGACTGTCGGAACCTATGCGCTGACTTCTGTGAGGACATTGAGTTCCGTTTCTCACTCGGTCTCAGCTCTTTGCTGTGTCGGTTCCTTGGTCAAACTGGCATGCAGAGGGTAGCTCAGGGATACTGCCAGGTCTGTGCTGCTACTGTGTGCTGCTTTGTGTTGTTCTTGTTTTCGTTGTGCTATTTAGCAAGCATTGGAGTTTAGTTAATTTTGTAGGAGGTTGTCGGTTAGTGCTTTGTTGCTGTTGATGAAAAGGGATGCGTTGGATCCGGAATGTTTAGTTCCGGCCAGATCTGCATACAGACTGGATCTTAAGATTCTGGATATGGCTGGACCTGGATATGGACTGCATCCACGGAGACCATTGGATATCTGGCTGCATCTGAATATGAATTTGGTTCACACCTACTGGTGAATGAGGGGAATGGCTTGTATTAATTTTTGCTCAGAAAATACTGCAGAAAATGACCACTTGTCTAGAAAACTTGAATTTGTTAAGTACTGACTTTCACAGCTGGTCAAGAAAAGTTTGAAAGTTGATTGCTGTTGTGCTATTTAGCAAGCATTGGAGTTTAGTTAATTTTGTAGGAGGTTGTCGGTTAGTGCTTTGTTGCTGTTGATGAAAAGGGATGCGTTGGATCCGGAATGTTTAGTTCCGGCCAGATCTGCATACAGACTGGATCTTAAGATTCTGGATATGGCTGGACCTGGATATGGACTGCATCCACGGAGACCATTGGATATCTGGCTGCATCTGAATATGAATTTGGTTCACACCTACTGGTGAATGAGGGGAATGGCTTGTATTAATTTTTGCTCAGAAAATACTGCAGAAAATGACCACTTGTCTAGAAAACTTGAATTTGTTAAGTACTGACTTTCACAGCTGGTCAAGAAAAGTTTGAAAGTTGATTGCTGTTGGCAGGTTCCGCGGCCAATGGCATTTACTCCTCAGACGCCGTCCAATCGGCCGCTGTCTCGCAGGTCTGACGGAGATGAAAATGAACTCATGGTAACTCTGTTGACGACGTTTTCTTCACTGTATTCAGGCACAACTGTCAGCACGCTCGCCATTGCCGGCCTTGTGAGTCGAAATTCTCTTTTAGCGTATTTGGCTATCTTAGACATTCTTTGGCCTAGTTTACGTTATCTGTTTTCATTTTGTATGCAAGATCACTAATAAAGTTATGAACGAATTATAATGAATTTTTTCGGGATTGTTTGACAACAGCACTCTAGGAAGTGATTAGGTTTTGATGATGATCTGGATTTTTGTGGATTTTGGTTCATTCAATAATCTTCTTTGCTATTGAGGGATAGGGTGTTAACACGCACTTCATTGTGTTAGCACCGTTCTTTGCAGAGGTTTCAGATCTGATTGCTTCTAGTAAATTTTTGGCAAACTTTTAGCCTTTTGTTGAATGTACCGTTCCTCAAATATGCTTGCAAATACTATCGTGATAATGTTGGCAAATGCAGACCGATTTTAGTGGTTTTTTGCTGCAGCATTTTGAGATGAACTGAAAAGTGTTTGAATAATCTGCAGGTTTGCCACAAATTTGTTGCTGCACTACCATGGAAAATTTGAATGTTCAGTTGCACAACTTTGCTGCATTATCTTGCTGAGTTATTTCTGTTGGGTACTCCATGAATTACTGTGGAATTTAATTACAATAAAATGCAGTAAGACTGAACAAATGAAATTCACAGGCGAGCTTAGAAGCTGCATTAAAATAATAATGTGTCTCGAGCTGTCTTTCGAATCGGTAGTTTGTCGAATATCAGCAGACAGAGTCAATCAAACCTGTGTAGAGTCAGTGTTAGACCGATGCATGTATGACGTGTTACATTGTTTTGGTGGCGTGGCATAGCGGTAACACGTTTCATCCAATCAGTGAAGTTACTCTACGCCGGGCCGGGTTAGTACTTGGATAGGTGATAGCTTGCGGCAGGTGAATCATCTCGGTATATAACCAGCCCGGCAGCCATCCAGGTCAACTCAATCTTCCATCCCGCTGGGGTAGGTAAATCGAGTATCAGCTTATTTGGCTGGGGTTAAGGCGGGGCGCATTCACCTGTGTCGAGTGGCAGGCAACATATGGCAGGTGATGTTCCGTAGCTCTAAGATAGGTTTCCTATGAAGAGCTATAGCATTTAACCATTATTGTACAGATTGGTCGTGCGGCCGGCTGGCGTGTGATTGCCGTGTGTGCGGCGGTCTATGGTCTGGTCTATCTGTACGAGCGACTGACATGGACGAACAAGGCGCGTGAGCGTGCGTTCAAGCGCCAGTATGTCGACTATGCCAGTTCCAAGCTGCGACTCATAGTTGACCTCACCAGTGCAAACTGCAGTCACCAAGTGCAGCAGTAAGTTCATCATTGTTTGCATCATTATCATCGGTTGATCGTAAAGAGTTGAACGTGGCCAAAACAATGAGCATTACTTCCAGGACCACATTACTATATTGTCAGACAAGTGGATCTGTTGCTTGGTGGCTGGTTGCTATTGACAGCCTGTAGGAATCTATCAACTTTTTATGCAATGGTACCGTCACAACCCCACGTGACGTACCATTTGTCCACAGCACACTTTGTTACAGACACCAGACAGCTGACAGAGCATAGCATTAGTCTCACTGTGATAAGTACGATCAACAATAAACCGAGCATAATATCTGAATATTAAATATAAAAAAACTCGTTAGTTTACAGTATTGTGTAAGGGCGATTAAGTCACACATCCAAAACAGCAGAAATCATTTTATCAGGCAAAGTTGACAGAAGCAATTGACTGCCCTTGCAAACCCACGTCACGTGTTCCATTTTCATTGTTTTTTTTTGCAATTTTCGGCTGTGCCGTGCACTTTAAGAGTGAATTGTGACGAAATGGCTGGAGATAGACTAAGGCAATTTGCGAAGAGGAACCACTATAGGCTTTCGCATGTCTTGTGAGCATTAGCTCAAATTTCTTGTTGGCGTGTGGGGTCACACCGCCAACATAATCATCCGAGTCAAATTTTAAGTTGATTCATTCAGGGATTAGAGAGCTATGGGTGCCCATAATCTGGGGTTTCCCATCGATTTTGATAGTCTCGCTTATAACAGTGTTACACACTATTGGGCTACACTGCGATGTGATAGATGTGCTAGATAGTGAGAGCTCAGAGCATGTTCGCAATCATAATTGTTTGATTGGTATGTCAGAGAGCTGAGTTCATCATTCAGTCGTCTGTGTCATTACGTCGACCTCACAAAGAGCGATCTTCAGCAGGAACTCAGCGACCTTCGCAAGGTCATCACCCAGCTGGACGAGGCGGCCACGCACGCCAAGTCACTCAAGTGAGTCAATGTAGATCCACTGAACTTTCAGCACTTTCGCTCGTTATTTGAAAACGGAACTGTTTGACGTTGGCTGCAGTAAACGTGAACACTCAGCCTAGTCTCTGCAGTCTGCAATTATGCATCTTTGATTTATTCATGATGTATGGCACTATACGGATATAAATGTCTGGATTGGTTTGGGTTAGGGTTAGGGATAGGGTCAGGGTTAGGAATAGTGAAAGGTTGATTGATTGATCATAATGTCTCCCATACACATTTTACTCAGAGCTGCAGCAGTTAAAAATAATAATGCTGTTTTTGCTTCAAAAATTTTAACGATGAGAAGTATTTGATTTTCAAATCTTTGATGTTAACACATTACTAAGAAAGTGTTGTAACATAGATAAGAGCTGTATCACCACCTTTAACCTCAACCTTTAGATATCGTGTGTCTCTGTGACATCTGTTGGCTGTGTTAATGTTAATGATCGTATCTGTGTTGTAGGAACAAGGCTCAGTTCATTGACAGTGAGCTAAACAACTTCATAGCGCAGTATCTCAACGCTGACAGTCGACTCTGACATCGGCTATTGCTGACAGCGTACACAAACACCGGGCCGGCCGCTGAATGCTGATATTCTGAGCTGATTGCTGATATATCTTGTGGCTGACTCCCTTCTTTGTTTACGACACAGTCTCGTCGCTGTGTGCAACTGGCTGATTTTTGCTCCCAATTTTCAGTCTCTTCACACATTAGCTTGCCGTCACTCATTTCATGTTAACTTAGGAAAATGTTAAAACACACGTTTTTAATTTTTCTTTTCTATATATTTTCTGTATTGTGTTACGATAAATATGATATAAATTTTGTTGCTGGAAAATCTAGCCAATGGAATTAATTACTTTACTGGTGTTTAGATTGGCAGTGATCAGAGCCAGAACATTTCAGTGTACTCAGCCAGAACCAATGTCAGTGTTTTATAATTTATTTCTGTTTCTGTTTCCAAACATTGATTCGGTTTCGGTTTTAAAAAACTATTTGAACCATCTACAATTTTTACTTCCATTCAGTCAGTTTCCATAGCATTTTGGCTGTCCATGACAATTGCAGTAAGCACGTGAAGTTCAAATATATGCATTTCGGGTGGAAAGCCAATGTATTAAACTTTATGCAAACTTAATAATTATACGTAAATCGTTTCCCGAGGTTAATTGCTTAGTTGACTGCTGTTGTTCGGTACAAATAAAACAGAAAAAAACCAGATCCTTGCCAATTCTAAACCAAAACCATTGGGCTTTTACACGCGAAAGCAGCAACTGCTTGCATCTTAGCCATCGCAATTCCGTCCGTCTGTCCATCTGTCCGCCCGTCTGTCTGTCACACGGGTGGATCAGTCAAAAACGGTGCAAGCTAGGATCAAATCTTCATTGTCAGCTACCTGGAAGACTCTAGTTTCAGGAACCATAAAGCTTTTCCATGAATTCGAAGGGGGTCACCCCGAACGAGGGCACTAAATGAGAGGGGGTGGGCATAATTTGCGATTTCTGGGAAGTCTTGCAGATTTGCCACTAATTCACTCATCAGTCATTTCTGCTGAGCTCACTGTGACACTGATGCTGCCTCTGACGTTAACATATTGTTATTTCTTAATAGGCTTTCGGTCGGTATATTGTCGCTGACACTGACTGTTTTGTTAGTAGATGGAGAGATGCAATGTTCTGTAGTTAGGCTGTGTGAAAAAGTGCTGAAGTCCAGGCCCATCGAGAGCCACAGTGGGGCCTGGGGCAACATTTCTGCAGGGCCCCTCTGGGAAAAAATGTTAAAATTTTTTTAAATGGTTCATTTTGCTGTATTTTATATTTTTGAGTGATGTCGAGGCCCTCCGCCCTCTTGATGGGTCTGCTGAAGTCCTAGCAGGTCTCCTCTGGGCCTTTCTTTTTTTACAGTCAGTATGTGTGGTAGTAAAGCTATTGTTCCCAGTTGGAAGTGTTGTTTTCCGACTTTAGGTGTCCTACTTCTACTGTTAACTGTTTTATTTTGTTATAGTTTGAGACATGTGTATTTGTTAACGTCTGTGTCCCAGTGTAGAGTGTTTTGATGTTTAGTGCTCAGTGTGGCTGCTTTCAGCTTCTAGTGGTAGCATGAATTCAGTCCCGTGAAAACATGTTATGTTGTCCCAAGTCGCAGTTATCAAATCCATGGTATATGATAGAGAATTGTTATCCTCAAAGTCCACAGAGAATACCAAGTCGTGCCATGGCCACTGCGTTAGCTTTAGTCAGTCGAATTGGTGCATTATTTTGATGAATATACCAGTATTCGCATGTTCCACATTTTTTCGGGAATATAAAGCCAGACTTCAGACTAGCAGTCAACAGTTGTACTTATGTCAGTTCGACCAACTGGAGCTGAATTGGTGACTAGAAGAACTGTTTGGTTCACTCAGTGGACCTTGCTTGTTACGCAGTGTACAGTTTTTGCCACATACTAAATCTGTGATGAGATTTTGTGTCATTCTGTGTGCACAGTTTAGAGATTTAGCTAACATTTTTCAACTCTGTAATATTATTTGTGCAGTTTAAGAAGAATTACTTAGTTCGTGAGGAATCCTACTTACCTGTTGTGTGATGGTGTGTAATAATTATTAATTCATTTGCTGCAGCTGCGCACAGATTCTCCACTGTGCTAAGTATGCATTTCGTCCAGGGTTCCTACAGGTCACGGAAAACTGGAAAAAGTCGGGGAATTTGTGTGGTCAGGGTAAGGTCATGGAAAAATACTATTTTTGAAAAGTCATGGGAAATGATTTTGGATCATGCAGACTGCAGACATCTGTGATTTTTCGCATCTCCAAATATCAAATAGCAGGCAAATTTGTGGCTTCCATTGAATATCCAAAAGCTAGACGGCCGTAAGCGCTGAGCCGATGACGTAGCGCGGAAAGTTGGTGACTGCTGGCCGGCTGTGATTTTGAAGCTTTGTTGTGTTTTTATCAACAAATGTTTGATGTCCCCACGTCTTAACTAATTCTTGTTAAGTTTCAGTCATTTTGCTGTCAACCAAGTAGGCTAGCCTCTCTGTGTATTAGCGAGATTACTTGCAGTAGTACATCTGTGCTGCCTACGTCCTTAGTATTAGGTACAAACGGCAGCATCATGACTCTAAAAGGTTGCCTGGGCAGCAGGAAGTTGCAATTTTCGGATGGAGCAGATATGGATGCCTCAAATTTTATTATTGCTGCTAAACTTCCCGTCCGAAATTTTTGTCCAAAAACTTGGGGATTACAGCCCAAAGTGTTCCATTTTTGGACAATAATTTTCTGACAAGAAGAAAATTTTCTGACAGGTTATAATTTGGGGGAGATGCAGTAGCCTTTTGCCCCTTTCCACGACTGCTGGACTCACTTGACTTTTCACACAAAAGAAAAGAGCACTGCAACCAGTCTCGGAGATTCAGAGGCCGATGCTTCCTGGGATTCTACTTTGTAATAACATGTCATCGAGTCTTGCTTTGCACTTTGAGCCTACGCTGCTCGCGTGGAACACACGCTGTTCGTTTCAGCCGATTTTGAGTTGTTCCAGTTTCTATTTAGTGTGTTCTTTGCTTGGTCTTATAGTACTGGGTCACCGTCATATTCCTGGCTGAATGAAGTGGCCAGTGCTAACCTTGTATTTCGTAACGTCATAGAGTCGGCGTTTGTTTCTAAGTCTTCACAGCAGCCTACTTCAGTGCCTGGTTGGAGCTGACGGACCGACGAAGTAATTAATATAACTGTCGTTTTGCGTCTTGTTGATTGAATTGTTGTTGTCGTCGTTGACTGTTTTAGGCTTCGTTGTGGATTTGCAGTTTTGATATTTCGAGAAAATAATATTGCAGTTAATTGACTACCAGCATAGTGTTCTATAACGTTTGTTTTTAACCTACTTTTCGGTGGATAGTAGAGAATGGTTGGCTCTGTAAGAAGAGGGTCATAATAATGATACACGTAGAGATTAGACGCATTTCATGCCAACAAACATCAGAGATCAATGGCATTGGCAGACGGTGTCCCGACAGGTGGGCGGGCGACAAGGTGCTAGAGACAGCTGGTTTTACACATTTGGCTGGCGACAGTTTGTTGACGACAACTGGCGACAACATGATTGGCTGGCGACACTTGGCTTGCGTCGTTAGCATCTCATAATGTTCGCCCAGCCAGTTATTAAGAGACGTATACTCTGGTGGATGCTGGCTATCCAGATCATGCTAAACCAGTCGTGAACTACTTCCAGGCAACTTCATTGGTCGACCAGACAGAAGAGACAGCCTCAGATATCCATTGATTCCATTAGCTCTGTGGAACGTAAATCAGCTTGTTCTTGAATCATTGCCTCGCACCAATAACAGTGTCGAAGGGTGGCAGTGTACCAGGGTTCTGTACAATGCTTACATCTTATGCTGTAGAAACTGCTAGACCAACTGATGCGGGAAAACGAACTACACAGCCTGTTGTTCAGATGCTGGCTGGCCAAACCCACAAACCGAAACATGTTTACCACATTGTAAATGAGAGAATAGTTAACGTCGTCGCAGACTACAATAATCGTACATTTGTTGAATTTTTAAGAGGCATAATTTGAACACAATACAACTGTAAATATCAGCTTCTACAGTCTTTGGTTTTTTTATCATTTACACTACTTAGTTTTTTGTCAATTATTAGTGACGAAATGTCGTGTATCCTAATATGCGCAAGCTGACTGTCGTTAGCCAGATGTCAGTGAAATGTTGGTAGCCACTTGTCGCCCGCTTAATGTCGTTATCACAATGTCCCCCCGACCACATGTCGCGGAACCTTGGCAGACATCACACTACAGAAAGGTCAAGGTAAAGGTCTAGATTTACTCTAGTGCTGTGGCCAGAAGCGCTGTGCAGTCTGGGGAGTTGTAGCTGATTGGCATGAACCAATCATGGGCGGCGCCAGAGAGAGGAAGGGGGCAGCTGTCCCCTTGCCCCCCAGCTGTCCCGTCCGCAGGAAAAATTTTGATGGTGATAGTGCACTCTGGTAACCATACACATTCCAAGGTGTGACTTATTAAACGTCATTTTTGCAATACAACGCAGATATCTGTGATTTTTTTGCGTTTCAAAATATCAAACAATGGCAAATTTGCGGCTTCCGTTGCATGTCCAAAACCTAATAGTGTTTCAGCTTCAAGGGGGAAGGGGGCGAGCCTCCCTGACCAGGGGCTCTCCCCCTTGATCCCGCTACATCTTTTCTATGCACACAACAACGGAATAGGCTCGACATTTGGCCCCACACACAAACAAATTGTTGCCCCACTGTGCCCTGCCTCTTGCCTTCTTCCTGTTGTGCCCCAGCTTCAGATTCCTAGCGCCGCCCATGAAACCAATGGATGGTAACGCTCAATAGTTCCCAATTAAAGAGGATTCATGGCTTAGGAACAAATCTAGTTCTGATTGGCATGAACCAATCATGGGCGGCGCCAGAAAGAGGAAGGGGGCATCTGTCCCCTTGCCCCCCAGCTGTCCCGTCCCGTAACTAGCCTCCTTCTTCGCAGTTTTAGGACGAACCTCAGAAGTAAACTTTCTGGAACTGTTGTAGTTTGTTGAAGCAGGACTTCTTACACATCCCAGACGTCGTTTTTACTCTACCAACAGCGCCGAAGCCGAAGCACTGCAGGAACAAATAGACGATCAGTGTGTTAACTGGCTACTCTAGGTTGAAATGCAGTAATAGTAGGCTGCGCACGACAATAATTGCACTTACATGTACAGGGTGGTCCAAAAAACGGATACCCAGTTTTATTTTTGGGATAACTTCGGTTATTCAGCACCGATTTTAACCATTCTTTCACTGTTACAAGCAGAAATTTATGGCGCGTAAACGTAAAGTTCTTCCACCCACCGCACC
>Ga0209454_1001112_pt1 | contig 16032 bp, 9 predicted proteins | sample WorMetHERISLAND1_2_FD_187400 | JGI IMG/M metagenome (GOLD analysis project Ga0209454, IMG submission 187400) | Marine gutless worms symbiont microbial communities from Max Planck institute for Marine Microbiology, Germany - Olavius geniculatus... | ecosystem: Host-associated > Annelida >...
GTATTTTACGTACTGCACTGCTATAATCGGCAAACTGCCAGAGACTGCTTTTGGTGACATTGTAAGAGGACGGCTAAGATGCTATTTGCTAACTATTTATCCTGCAGTCTCCTTGGTGACTGCTGTAATAGCAGTAGCAGCGCGACAGACGAGCTGGCTAATGCGCTAATTACACAATTAGACGTCGTCGGCGACTGCTGCTTCTGTACGCTAACAGACCGCATGCTTCAATTTCCACGACTTCGTAGTGTCATGTGATTCTATCGACACGAGTGCTGTCTGCATGGTCGACTTGAATTAGGCCAACTTTGTGTTTTATAACATCTATTTATGATTGATTATGGCAGTCGACCAGGAACGAACAGCAGCAGCACTGTCAACAAAAACCTACAAAAGATGGGGTTCGCTTGGGAAGAGGTGGCCGCTCTTGACAGACACGAATAGCGTCGTAGTGTCACCCACTCAATGCAGAATGAATCATGGTCAAAATTAAAGTGGCAATGTTGATAAAAGAAAATAAAGCATTCCGCGATCTTTATTGGATATCATTACATACAGTGCACGTTACGGGATTTATCACATCTCTGGAACTCACTTCAGTTCAATAGGCTTACTCAATTTTTACGCGCGAGAGCAGCGTAGCGCGTATTAGCTACGGCAATTCTGTCTATCTGTCACGTCCCGGTACTAATTCAAGCACAGGTGAGATAGAGATTTCGGGTTTTTACCATATGATAGCTTAGCGTCTCTATTATTTTGTGACAAAATTTCATGCCGCTGAATGAAAGGGGTCCGGACGAACGAAAGGGAGAAAAATAAACACCGCCTGAAAAGACTATATTTTACCGCTATTGGTTTGACTGGCGTGAAAATAGTTGCAGAAAGGCACAGACATGCTGTTAATCATAACAAGCATTGACGACGAGCTTTTTTATGAATGTCAACATCAATGACCTTGAATGAACTTGAACCTCAAAAATAGGGGGTTTTCGTGAATTTTTTGCGATTTCGAGTTGCGCACACATTTTAACAGTGAATTGCGCCGTAATGGCTGGGGATAGAAAGACAACTTGCGTATGAAATTTTCAGCAAATTTCTACAAATTTTAGCAGTTTAAGTCACGACCCCTTACGTTCAACGAACCCTGCGCTCGAAGGTGTCAAAGAGGGGTATTTCTCTAAAAGTGTATTTTTCGCCATTGGCTTGTCTAGCGCAACAAAGAATTTGAGCAAAGCTCACGTGACTTGCGATAGCAGCGGTTCTGCCAACTGGACAATCGTGTACAGCATGCAACAAAAAATAATGCATTTTGAAGGAGTAGCCAAATTTGAGGCCTCCGTATACTGAAGACTCCTTAAATTTAAAAGGCCAAAATTTGGACTGTTAAAAGTGGATGTGCTATGCTAAAAATTTCATAGGCCTACGCAGGTTGTTTAAGTTTATCTCCAGCCATTTCGATGCAATTCACTCTTGAAATGTGCGCCGCAGCCGAAAATTACAAAAAAACACTAAATTCCTCTATCGTTCAAGGTTCAAGATCATTCAACGTCATCGATGTTGACGCCATTCAAAAGCTCGTCACTAGTGCTTGTTTTGATAAGCAGCAAGTATGTACCTATCTGCAACCGTTTTCACATTATAAGAGCCAACAGCGGCAAAATAACGTCTTTTTAAGGGAACACCTCTCTTTGACGTCCTCGTTCAAGGGGAATCCCCTCACCCAGGGGCACGAAATTTTGTCGCGAAAAACTATAATGTTTGTGCAGCCAACAATGAAGATTTCACGTCTCTAGCTTGCAGCGTTTTGATACAGCGCCAGAGTGTGTCGGACAGACAGACAGACAGACGCCCTGGCCATGGCTAAGACGCGCGTAAAAACGGTTGCAGATAGGCACAGACATGCTGTTCATTATAACAAGCACTAGTGCAGATTTATGAGAAAAATATATAGCTTTTGGCCTATTTTTTATATAGTTATTTATTTCTCATCAGCGTAGAGCGCTACGCCACCCTATAAAATTGTAAACACAAATAAACTAATCGCGCGGTTCGTTTAGCTGTGACACTAGAACGTTGTTTTTTTCAGTTAGCGCGGTGTATATAGGTCCTAGTGGTCCACCAGGAACTATAGCTAGCACGCTAATCGACCGCGTACTATGCCTACTGCAGACCATGTGTTGTCTTGCCATCAATTGCAGCAGCAGCAGCAGCTATGCTAATCACAGCGCGTAGTTGTCGCATTCTCAGTATCTACTGAAATCGATCACGCTGCAACGGAATAAGCACTGGTAACAAGTAACATTACAGTCATATTATTACTGAGACAACAGCCTCGAGCGCTATAAGCGTTGCTGACAGCATTCGACATCAAATCCAGCGCCACTTTACTTCACTACTCCATGTAAACCTGCAACGTCTGGACTGACTGACTGAACAAGTCAAAACAACACCCAAGCAGAGTGCGCGCTAACTTGGGCAAATGGAGGCCGATTTTAATACATTTTGTATTTTATTCTAAGAAGAACTGCTGAAAAGCAGGAGTAATAAGATCTGTTGCTGGTCACGTGTTGTCCAGTTCATTCATAGGAGCCAGAATAATCAACACATCAGACGATAATTTCGTTGTACAAGAAATCTGAGTTAATGCTCATGAGAGGCGCGAAAGCCTATAGCAGTTCCTGTTCGCAAGTAATCTTGGTCTATCTCTATATTTCGTCGCAATTCACTCTCTTGCAGCCAAAAATCGCCAAAAAAATCACTAAAAACCAATATTTTTAAGGTTCAAGATCATTTAAGGTCATCGATGTTGACATTTCTAAGAAGCTCGTCGTTAGTGCTTGTTATGATAAGCAGCATGTCTGTGCATATTTGCAAATATTTTCACGCTAGACAAGCCAACAACGAATAAATAACCACTTTTAGATACCCTTTGATTTTCTTCGATACCCGCTTGCGCAAACCTCCTTGAACGTAGAGGGTCCGAACTTAAATTGCTAAAATTTACAATTAATGCTGAAAATTTCGTACGCAGGCTGTTTTGGTCTATCTCCAGCCATTTTGGCACAATTTACTCTTGAAATGCGTGTCGCAGCCAGAAATCGCGAAAAATTAACTAAAACCCGCTATTTTGGGGGTTCAAGGTCATTCAAAGTCATCGATGTTGACATTTCTAAGAAGCTCGACGCCAGTGCTTGTTATGACAAGCAGCATGTCTGTGCCTATCTGCAACTATTTTCACGTTAGACGAGCCTATAGCGGTAAAATAACGCTTTTTAAGGGGGTGCCCCTCTTTCGCCCCTTCGTTCGAGGGGATCCTCTTTACACAGCGGGATGAAATTTTGTCACGAAATACTAGAGAGAATAGGCTATCATACGGTAGAAAACCGAAATACCTATCTCACCTGGTCTTGGATTGGTACCGGGTTGTGACGGACAGACGGACAGACAGACGGACAGACAGAGTTACCGTAGCTTATACGCGCTATAGCTATGCTAGCTCTCGCGCGTAAAAATGATAAAAGCCAGATGTATTTGTTTGTTCTATAAATTCCTTTCAGCTTATTTTTTTCTCGGAGTGGTTGACGTTATTTGACATCATGTCAGAGCATATATTGCGAGAGCGCCCACCTGCTAAACGTTTGACACATTGAAGAACGCGTCACTGAGACATCTATTGACAAGTAGTGTGCACGACTATAAAAGCAAGCACGCGCGCGTCATTCATTTATTCAGAGTTTAATACAGAAACAGACAATACATTGTTACACAATTAAACGGACCAACAGTCAATGAGACGTATTGTCCACGCTAAGACAAATTGTCAGTATAAAGCATTCTCATGATAAAGTTTTTGTCATTAATGACTGATGTACGATCAGAAAGTTGGAAGTTGTGACTTCTTTCGCAAAGACTGTTTGGTGCTGCTCGCGTTCGGGAGGAAAGAGCGGATGCAGCAAGTGCTGACTGTTGTTAGTAATATGTGCTAAAAAATCACCAAAAATCACCTAAACCCTCTGTTGTGGTTTTGTGGGTTTAAGGTCGTTCAAAGTCATCGATGTTATCGACATCATCACAGATACCAGCGATGGTTGCTGAACTGTTAGCTCGGTAACCGAGTTTTGTGGACGAGCTTTGCGTGCTGATAGCGGATATTTTTAAACACACGCCACAATACTGTGAAACATGACATCTTTGGTCGTTTGATGACCAGTTGTGTCCGAAATATTCATACCGAAAATTATTTTTTTTAAATCTAATAATCCTTCTTCACGTCACTATCGATAATGTCGGGGTCCCTTTATGAGAAACAATGTAGATCCTTATTGCAGGTCGACCAGGCTGCCAATATGCGAATACATTGACCTATAAGTTTTAATATACGTTTTACCCTGTAAATATGTTTGCTGCGCACGTATGTTTTTTTTGAAAATATACTTGTTGTTCGTAGTTTTTTTTAGCAACGATTAAATATGCTAGGCACTTTTCGTACTGTACTTTGGGTGGCCACGATGCACATTGTCCGTCCGCGAGACAATTTTTGCTAAATAGATGCGATCATGCGAGCCTAGAATAGGTATAGGCCTACGCAAAAGAAACTCTGTCTGATGAGAAGCAGTAATGTGTAGTCGTTGAAACAGCGGGTATTGTTACAAGGCGACTCTACGCTGCAGCAGCAGAAGAAGTAATTGCATCACGGCGTGAAATTGACGTCATGTAGCAATCATCTCTATACGGTGCCATCAGAACGGTCGCGTGGATATTGTTCGACGACGTGGCTGGCTGGCTCGCTGGCGTGAGAAGCGCGCGAGATATGCTTCGGGTCGCGCTCAGGTCAACGCTGACCAAGCATCAACGGTCAGTCGACGACAGACTTTCTCTGACCTACCGGCCGGGTGGATGGGCTAGCTCATGTCGGCAACACCGACGATTGGACAGTGATGGGCACACACTTCATATTTTTAGTTAAACAGTGACTATGTTGCTAACTACCTTGGAAAAAAGCTTAACTAAACTTTTTTTGAAAACAGTTAAGCATTTATCAAAATTTTAGGAAAACTTCTTGACAAAATTGACTTTACGGACTTTATTGTTCGGTGCAGCTACTGAGAGTTAATAGTAAAGCACAGTGAAACTGCAGATGAAGTTATATCTGTCATCATCCAACACAGTTCCACAGTTCAGTCTATAGACATCATTCACATCATAGTCTTCATTAGTGGTGATGGGTAATCACTAAATTATTACTCTGTTGCTAACAGAATGTCACTGAATTCAGGATCGAGTCTTGCAAACCGCCAGTGAACATTTCGAATTAACTAAAATAATCTAGTTGAACTTTTTAGTCAGCGACATTTTGCCCATCACTGGCACTGGACGACGCCCGCCTATCTGCTGCTGTAGCGCGGTCGGTCGTCGCGCGATGATAAATTGCGATGTCGTGTTATACGAGCGCTTCGGTCCGTCGTTCGGCGCGTGCTTCACGACCAGATTACCGCGCCGGACTGAGCTGGGCAGTCGGTCGGTCGGCTGACAGTCGGATTACGGCGGTGGTCGTCCGTTGAAGTAGCAAGGCGCAGCAGTAGCAATAGCAGCTTACTCGTGTCTCGTCTCTGCAGTCGTTCCGTGTCGCGTCGAGACGTGCAACAAGCTGCTGCTGCTGCTGCTGCTATGATGACGCAGCTGTAGACGACGATGCGTACGTACTAAGCACGCTCGGTCGCGTAAATAAGATCGTCGCTCGTGACGCTGTTTATTACCGGCCGGCTCGGCCGCCTCTGAGATCTCGGTGCATGGTGGGGGAGGGGCGATGACGACACGTGCCCGTCGACGTGGGGGCCGTGGCGCCCGCCAAGTGACGCCACCATCGCTTCAACGACCCGAGGCCCGGCCGGCGGAACGCGCGGGGCAGATGGACCGACGACCGACCGACCGACCGACGGAGAGAGGGAGGGATGTGGGTCGCTTGCTGGCTACGCGTCCAGATCAGATCAATACAGTTATATTGTTAGTGGCGTTGGACAAGCGGTCGACTCGTTGTTGGTTGGTCTTAGTCGCGTCGATTGGCTGCAGAGGCCAGATTGTCGTCATAGCTGCTGCTGACGCTGCTGAGAGGCTGGAGCGGGCGGGGATACCCTCACGCCCGTGCTACTAGTGTCTGTCTGTCTGCCTGTGTGACTGTGAATGTCGCTATTATCGCTACTGCAGTCGGCATCAATGCCGCCGACGGTCGACACGTTAAGACGTCACTCGTGTGACTTGTGCTCGCTGTAAACGACCCTTTATGTTTGACTTGATGCGTTCTTAACGGCCAGCCACCGCATCATCAACGGCTTTTACTGATACTTTACTTCAGACATACCTTCGTCATAATCTCGTTGTAGTCCGTACATAAAATAAATTGATATTTATTTGCAATCTTCACCACATCACGATCTTCTTGACGATTGTATAAAAAGCACTAACTGCTCATCGGCTATACATTTGAACCGATAAGTCTATCTTTTGTGATTCTTTGACATATACATTCTTCTTCAAAGAGCACCTGTTAGCGAGTCTATCGAATTGTCATTCCCTTACTGACGTCTGTCAACGTGCATTTGCTATATGTGTTCTGCTTTGTACTGTGTGCTGTTGACAAATAAATTCGTCCATTTATTCATTTATCTTATAATCTCTGCTTTTGTAGACGAAATACAAGTGAGTAAAAATTAATTCGTCCGTAGTGCTGCTTATTAGGACAGTCGCACAGAAATAACAATAAAACAGCTATGATGCTAAACTGTACCGAAAATAATGTTGTATTATTTCTCAAAAGTATGCATGTACACTGCTACTGCCAGTCACTGCATCGTGGTCCATAAAAACGTGCCACTATTATTTTTGGAATAGCTAGCTACGTGAAACATTGGCCGATTTTAATACATTTTGGCGTTCAACATCAGGAAAAAACACGACGCAAACGACTTTAGTGTTGGCCACCTCACTTTATCACTGTCACTACACTACCTTGTGAAATGCAGGTTATTGAGCCTGCTGTTGGCGAGTGGTGTGAACGTTTGCCGCTTGCATTCGTGCTTGAGGAGGATAAAGATGATGTGACGTGACAGGTGTAACTTTTTGAGATAAAATAGGCCTATAGTTGCTATTCGTGTTTATCGCTTTTCAGTTAATCATTTCTGAGCCAACGCGTATATACGCTATCCAGTATGAATTCGTTGTTGTAAATGACAAAACTACGACTTGTGCATTTCACAAGGTAGTGTAGCGACAGCATAAAGTGAGGTGACCAAAACTATAGTCATTTGCGTCAAGTTTCTTCTTGATGTCGCATGCCAAAAACTAACAAAATCAACCAATGTTTCACCAAGCTATTTAAATAATAAAAGTGGCACGTTTTTATGGACCACGATCCAGCAATCTCCGTTTATTGCAACTCGTATGATATATTGTAATACAGTAGGTTAATTCTTAATAATATACATGTTGAGTTACCGTGACCGCTGTAATGAGTACATAACTAATCTACGCGGTAGAAGTGATTTTACAACGATTAAAAATCTTGCTGATGGGTTAACTAAAAATAACGGTCATGATAGGCGGATACGTGACAGATTATCGCAATAAGCGTTCACCTAATATCTACTCCGATTGCGTATTTTTTCTGATTTTGGCAACGATGAAAAACGCAGTAGAGTCGAATCATTGAAGTAACAAGCTATATATAAGAGCAATGCAAAAAGTGTTTCGATTTTACTCAAGCCGGTTAATTACGTCAACTGAGCTTTGATCTTGGACATTCTTCGAATCGGAGAAGTAAACGGCTACATGGGAGCAACGCTAAATCTAAATCTACTCAATTGATATTCAGCCGCTTGAAACATTTGCCGCTTCTAAGCTACGTTCACGTCTTACGTCTTATCATCTTTTGCATTTTCATTTTCAGCGCCTCTTTGCCGGCAGATTCAACTAAATTTCTGCAAGTCAATCAAGCATCAACATCGATCGACTCATGTGTGGAGGAGACGAGAAGTGTAACATTCCACAGCAACGAACGACAATGCGCCACCAATTACGCGCTCGTTCCAACTAATAAATCCCGTTAACCGGCGAGCGACATGTCTTCCTACATGCAGTCGCCGGTCACTAGTCGTCTTAGTCTTCTAATTCCGACGCTTCTGAACGACCGATACAATCCGCCAGGCATCCATTGCCCGCTGTCTGTCTCTGTATTTCCGTGTCGGGGGCTGGCTATCGGCTAGTTGTTATGGCTGTTCGGTACGCCGATGTCGAGCGTCGTCCGTCGTATTTACGAGAAACCGTTATGTGCTAATCGATCGACCCGACGCAGTGCCAGCGCCGGTGTCAGATTAAAATGTCTCCCCGTGAAAAATCCGCCAGGGGGAGAGATAATCACGGATTGATAAGTATGCCCCTTATTAAAATATCGCCGACCACATAACAAGTCTCCCCATTATAGGATCGTTCCCCCCATAAAAGTCTCCCCCGGCCGACAATTTACCGTTAAAAATTCGTCCCGCCCGGGCGGCCGGCGGGCGGGGCCGATTTTTGCCTGTAAATTGTCGGCCGGAGGAGACTTTTCTGGGGCGGGGTGATCCTGTAATGGAGCACCGGCAGAGACTTTGAGCAGCGGCATCGATGAGAGAGCGACGACGAGGAAGGAAGGAGAGACGGACCCACGGACGGACGAAGAGTGGAACGGGCAGGAAGAAGAACTGGAGGGTGAGGGAGGGGAGAGAAGCGAGGGGGGGTGATGGTGGATCGTCGTCGTCGTGGTCGTCGTCGTGCAATGTGCATTGTGAAGACCGGGCCGGGTGGGCGAGCGACCGACTGCTTGGATGACATTCTCACTCGCTCAGTCGGCTAGTCGCGCATGCAGTCAGTTACTGCCAGTCAGCCGCCACCGACCGCTGCCGCCATCAGTGTAAGCAGCAGCAGCAGCAGCACGGTGTCATATTGTCAGCAGCTGCTGTAAGTGCGTCCGATTGCTGTTGCTGACACAACGTCGCCGCTGCAACCGCTGCCTTTGTCATCAGCCACCGACACTGGTTGACCAAAGCACCTGCCGTTGTCAAGACAACGACGACGCTTGTTGCCACGACAACAACACAGGTGAGTGCTGCAGTGCAGAGTACTGCTTCCGCTCTATCGTGTGTAACGTAATATAGCTTCTAGTGAAATTGGTGTTGTATGAAATATTAATCTGATCAGAACTGCTTTGATTTGCGCGGACGATTTCATTCATTGTTATAAACTGCCAGACTACGTCTGCATTTCACAAGATAGTGTAGCAACAGTATTAAGGTAAGGTGGACATTTTTACGGAGCTATCTAATCAGTTAATAACTTTTTATCTCACAATCTGATTGCGGAGATTCAGTTGCGTTGCTTGTTAGCGTCACTTAAGAACAACGGTCATCGATATTCTCGCCCACTTTATTACTTCGCTTATGTTAAAGAAAAAGTTTATCAAATTCTAAGTTTTTTTTATAATCAATTTAGCATCTTATCGACTTTAACATGCGGCAGCGAAGACAACAATTTTCGCGCGAATTTATTTTTACCGCTGTTAATATCCCGCTTGATACCGTTTGATACCTCACTGTTATCATTATTCCCTTATTCAGTATTTTCTAGTAGGTGTGTTAATTTCATTTAAGCGGCGCCTACGTGTGCGAAAACTAAAACTAATTTGCATGCGATTTGTATTCGATTTAGTTTTAGGTTTATTTTTCGCACATATATATGGGCCTAAGTGCAGCTTACGCAATGCGCACGTTCTAGCGGTCGTGTATTTAGTCTTGTTACATCAATCAGCTGCATGGTGTAATCAATACACAAATGAATTAGTAAATCACTTCTGCGATAATAACCGTGAGGTAGCGTATCAGTAGCGTACTGGCAGAGTGCTTATATGCTTAATATTGAAATTGTAAAACTGAGTTAATTCTTTGGTCTACAAACGAATTCCAGCCACACAAAGGGATTACAAGAAGATTAATCAACTTAGCACACACGCATGGTGCGCGCTGTTATTATTATAATGCGGAGAGAAAGAGCCTGGACATTCAATGCATTCCGCTCAGTTTTCGTCTATCTGCTGAAATTTAACGACTCACCGATCAAAGACGAATGTGTATATTATGGTATTATTATCCGTTATTCCGTTCAGCAGTTCGAGACAATAAAGGAACTACTTTTGACAGCAGTGTTCGGAAACATCCTCAGTGCCTACAGAGTAGAGTGTGGAAAGAGCATAATTGCGGCAGTTATTAATCGTGGGCGTACAGTTTGCAATCGTTACGCTGCAGGGATAATATGGATGGCATATAATGGCGGTTGTAAGTCTATTATGTCGGTGCGACGCCCAGAGCTGCTGCTGCAGCTGTAACTGGTCGCTGCACGGCTTGTTATTGACCCTCGCCCAAGGCTGCAGTGCAGTGTGCACATCACACAGTCGTGTCGACGTTTTACACGCGGTGCTGACGATCGAGTGGCCAGCTGACTAGCTGGCGAGCGCTTCATTTGACGCGATAATGAAATAGTGCGGCGCCGTGACGCTCCGCTGACGCCGATACGTCTTCGTTCAGCATCCTGCCTGCCAGCCGCTGCAACCGAGCGACCGACCGCCTCGACGATAAAAGCAACGAACGAACGAACTGCTTTATTGCTACTTTTGCCAACCGACTGACGCCGCCCGACATGCCTTCTCAGTCACTTATTCCAGATCTTATTGAATATTGACGATTAAGCTGCGCTCGCTTGCTCGACTGCGGTCTTGCGCATTAGCCATTTCTGCAGTCAACGACAAGCTAGTTTTGTGTAGGCCTACTTGTGCGCTTTGACATTTTATGCCGGGCATCTTCACTTGTCAGTAAACAGTTACGTGTGCTTTTTAGCCGACCGTACTTGAGTAACGGTCGATTTTATGGTACGGCTGTCGTCTGTCGTCTGTCGTTTGCCTGTCTGTCGTCGTCTGTCACGGATGTGTTGTGGCTAAATTGTGCGAAATAGGGCCTAGGTTGCTATTGACCACTAGTAGGAAGTCGCATATTGGCTTTCAAATGTCATGTTAATCATTGATCTTGGATGACCTTGAAGGGTCATAACGCACTATGGTATGCCAATAGTGCGGTATTGTGGCTAAACCGTATGTCGTAAGGGGTCGGCGATGGTACCATCGGATAGGGCGCTGGCGACTTTCTATAGACTGTCAATAGTAACCATGTCTCCATCTGCAGCGGTTTGACCGCAATTTTCAATAGACATTTTAAGCTATAAGTGGCTGTATCTCAGAAACGGTGAGAGATAGGGCCACGGTTAACATAGGATGATAGGAACCAGTCACTGACAACCAGTATGGTTGGCTATCCTAGCGACAGCTAAGCTTTATGTTTAGATTACATGCCATTGGTGGGCAAATCCAAATCACGATTTAATTTAAATCGTGATTGAATGTCATAATTGATTTGAAGAACAATGATTTGATTTACAAAACGTGTGATTTGATTCGGATTTGATTTAGCATTTTTTATTTAAAATTTGATTTGAAATTTTTTGTGCTATGTACATTGTAGGCCTACAGATGACATTCTTTGTATTGAAGAAATTAGCAGTGAAAATGAGGTAGGCCTACTAACTATAGATTATTTTACACCCATCATCATATTCCACACGTAGTGGCTTATGCTTGGCATTTTAAAAATTTTGAATGTAGGCCTATAGGGTATAATGTTTCAGGTTTAGTGTTTAGATTAGGGTTAGGATTAGGATTAGCGTTTTTGAAAGATTTATATGATAATAATGCGCACCGCTACTAGGCGTACAATGTTAGTATTGATCATGAATTGGACGGTGCTGCATCCAAGTACAAGAGAAATTGCCGACTGGCTATATTCCCGTGATGGTCAGACTACTTGCTTGGTTTCGAGTGCCAGATAGCCGACTGGCGATCCGTGATGCTACAGCTGAAATCGTCAGTTGCTCCGGTGCTGCCGCAGGGACACACCATAGCCGGTACCTACGTAGTACTGGCTAAAAGCGGCCACGGCGGATGCCGGATAAATAGCCGGCCCTCGTAGGCTCTCGTAGGCCGTATGAATAGCCGCTGGCGGCTATTCATACGGTTGCCGGATGAATATCCTGTGCCTTAGTGAAAATGGAAACTTTAGAGTGCATGTCATGGATTTTGGATATCACAGAAACATGACTACGGGTGGACGCACACACGGATGAACAGATTATTGTCATTTTTAATCATTTATTTTTATCCTTTGAGTTTACAGTTCTTTATATGCGATTGTCGCATTTATTAATGAAGTATTGTGTTACATTCATTTGCAACCTGCTCAGTGTCCACTCTTTTCTGCCGCTTATGCGTGAAAACTTTTTTGAATAAAACGGAGCTTATTGCCATACTTGCGTTTTATAATTTTATTTGTTTATCTTCGTTGTCGTTAAATGAAAAAAAACCGTTGGCGTTGAGGCGGCGTGCGGCGAGTTATTTATCGAGCTGTACTAACAGTCAGTAATGTAGACCGGTGTCCCATTATAGGATCGCCGCCAAAAATGTCTCCCCCGGCCGACAATTTACCGGCAAGAATCCGCCGCGCCCGGCGGCCGCCGGGGCGTTGCGGATTTTTACCGGTAAATTGTCGGCCGGTAGAGACTTTTCTGAGGGCGATCCTACAATGGGAACACTTTTTATGAGGCCGGCGATATTTTAATAAGGGAGAGCGTGCCATCAGTCTCTTGATTCAGCGACTTGCACGCCGTGACGGATCACCCAGCAGTAGCCATCACTCAGTGATGCAGCACCAACATTGAACGTATTAGCGCCGTATCGATTTCGTGAATCTTGACGCTCGTACTTAAAGACAGACAGAAATCGTCTCTGGATTGTGGCGCGGCCGCTGTCTTTATTGTGTCACGTTACACGCATTGCCTGTCCGTTTGTCCCCAACTCCGAACAAGAAAGCTTGAACAGTGTCTCCACTGGTTGCCTAGAAAGGCACGAATTGAGTTCAAAATCGCCACCGTGATGCAGGCTATATTCTTCATCAACGCGGTCCGGCATGTTTAAGCAACATCAGGGACATTAGCAGGGACATCAGCAGACAACGTTTAAGACAAGGCCTTGAAAACATGGCTTTATGAAGTATCTACTTGTAACAGGCACCTATGAGAACTCTGTTAAGGAGGCGCCTCTTAAATCTGCTTTTGATTGATTGGTGAACACATGGTCAAATTCAACACTGGACGCCGTTAGCTCTGTTCCTATACAACTAGCGCAGCTGTTGTCGCAAGGACACGGGCCCAGTTTCGGAAGCGCGCCTTCTCCGTCTGCGGTTTAAAGATCTGGAACCAGATTCCTTCCAACATCAGGCACGTTGACTCTGCTTTGGCTTCTCGCGAAGCTCTCAAGACTCGTCTGTTTCCGCAACTGATATAGGCGTTGCAATGCACCGTCGGCTTCAATGTTGCAGATAAAGCACTATAATATTTATGATTATGATTATACAATATACATAACTTGTAGGCTAGTTACTGTTTGCGAACGTTTCTCATGGCTGAAAGTATAGCCGGTGTGTCAATTTTCAATTCAAAAGGTCGCCAGATGTCAAACATCTCACGTAAATGATGCGTACATGTTGTAACTCGCGTAATGATGGCCCTGCCTGCTGAATCCACGATAACCACGCGCTCTGCAGTAGCAGGCAATAAACTATACAGAATATATATATGTAATGATATGTAATATACATGTAATATGTAATATATATGTAATATATATGTAATGATGTGGGATTTCCATTAGTGGTTGTAGGCCTACATTACAAGTTTGGCGCCTGGTGATAATTCTGGTAACAACTCGGACAGCCGCATATTATGTAGGCGCTGAAATCAGTCTTCTCTTGTTACTCACTGTACTATCATTTCTGACGATTGTTCTGTTCTTTGCAGTGATCGTTTGCATCGTTGAGTAAACGATAGAAATCGATAGGCTTACATTTTTTATTTCGTTAGCTGCATTCATAAGTGATGTGAACATTTCTTCGTAAAGTTTGTATTGTAGATGCAAAAACGTTCGTTAAGCCAATTCTCACAGCGGTGCTGCTGGCTAACAGACGATGCCATATCAGTGGTTGTAAATGTTAATTGCGAAACGACTTGAACAAGTCTTCTCATATACACTGCCGTATCCCGGCGTATTTTCGCGAAACGCTATTGCTTAAAGACGAGATTTGCCGGAGATAACGGACGCAAAGACATCAAGCATCTTTATGCACGACTGGCGGACATTGCGCTTATAATAGTAACCTGATTACGTTAATCTATAGACACTATACTGCCAGTCTGCATTATGTTCGAGTGGTCACACGTGCGATACCGATACCATACGGGTCCGATACAGATCCAACGTGAAGCTGTGACAAGAGAACCGTACTGAATATTTGATTAAAAACCTTTAAAAAAACCTTAAAAGTTTAATTTTTTCGTTTTCTTAATTTTGTTTGTTTGTTGTGAAATATATTACATATCATGTTTTATTTCATATTTCAATCGTGATTTTTTGATGACTTTATCTTGCTACGATTTATAGAAAACAATGTGATTATGTGACGGACAGGGTGTATAAGATATTTTTCCTGAATGGTGATTTTGTGTACGATGTTCATTAGACACTAAAACAAAAAAAACCTTAAAACGTTTTAAAACCTTTGAAAACATACAAAAACCTTTAAAAACAAAAACCTACAAATTTTCTTTTAAAATCTAGGTTTTTTCTAGCCATGGTCGTCAATGCTTGTTGCTTTTGAGGATTGAAAACAGCCGAAAGTTATTTCGTGCCCAAATTAGTCGAAAAGCCAGTAAAAATACGCCTATATAAAGGCTATATTTTATTATTATGTTCGGCATTGCCTGATTAGTTTGACTATAAACAATATTATACTTACCAGGCAACCAATTAAACTAAATTTAACTTATAAAGCGCACAATGTCAGCGAGAAACTCACTGAATCTGAGGCAGAAACTCACTGAATCTGATAGAATGTGAAGCTGTGACAAGAGAACCGTACATAAATATTATATGCTTTGTTTTTTCTTTAATATTTTTCCTGTGTATTCTTCATTTTCTCGTTGATTTATGTCATTGAGTCAAAAGAATAGGCCTAATCATTGACATCAGCGCGTCATTATTTAGCTAGACCAAAATAATAATAATTTATTAGCACTATAGCAGCAACGGATCTTAATCTTTAGTGCTTTGATACTGTTAGTTGAGCAACACAAAAAATCTGTCCACTTGTAAGTTTATTTTTTTTACTTTTTTATTAAATGGTAGAAAACTTACAAACGTTTTTGCTTACTAACATATTAATTTCTAGTAGGTGATACAAACCAAGTGCGTTTCAAAAGCGTTTACTCCACTCCATACAAAATGTTAGATATGTAGATAGTCGTACTTGAATGCAGATTGCGTCTTGGGAAACAAGAATCCCAGCCGGGGTGGGCCGACCATACCTTTATATCCGAAGGCCAGCGTCCGATCTCGTGTCGCAGAAAAAAAGTAATTTTCCAGAGTGATTGCAATTCCTTACACGCTATGGTGACGCTGCAATATCGAACGTTAGAATCAACATAAGGTTACGATACGGTAATTCGGCGCACGTGGATGTCGGCTGCCGGCAGCAATGTTGCGTTCAAAATTGAGACTGCAGATACAGACATGGTTACGTTTAACAGCCTATATAAAGTCGCTATCGCCCTGTCTAACAACACCGTCGCCGACCCTTTACAAGGTACCGTTTAGCCACAATAGATGCGTTACGGACAGACAGACGACAGTTAGACGACATAATTGTACCCCAAAAAACAGGAGCAATAACATTATGTTATGTTATGTAGATTTTTAGGAAAGTTGGGAAATACTTAACTAAAATAATATATCAATCCTAATGTGTGTTTACTTTTTAACAATTCAAAGAGGGGTATATCTGCGTCATGTTTTTT
>Ga0209454_1001115_pt1 | contig 16015 bp, 8 predicted proteins | sample WorMetHERISLAND1_2_FD_187400 | JGI IMG/M metagenome (GOLD analysis project Ga0209454, IMG submission 187400) | Marine gutless worms symbiont microbial communities from Max Planck institute for Marine Microbiology, Germany - Olavius geniculatus... | ecosystem: Host-associated > Annelida >...
GTTAATAACTTTGCTCAGAAATAATATTTTTGAACAAAATTTAGTGAGCTTTCAGCAATTTATTGGGGATTAAGTGCACAAGAGAAAATTTTGTTTAAATTTAACATTTTTATTGTACGATCGCACACAGCGTATTTCCTACATATTATAGAGGCAAGCACCCTTCATCTGTATGGCTATGAATATATTTTCTGGAATGCTGGTTTGTGACATGTTTTTTATTAATGATTGTTGCTTTAGATTGAGAAGTTTGCCTACACAGTCCATCACGTGACATCACGGCAGAGAAAACCAGTTCGTCGTAACATCGGTGTCACAAGTGCAAAAACATGGAAAGTTGTCCGTGATTTTCATGCACTGCTTTGCTCCACGCATAACTCCACTGTTAACTGTGCTGTGATCAGACCTGTGCATGGGCTGCAGATATTGGGCCCAGACACGCACCTTTACTTATTTGTCCGCACCTATTTAGACTGTGTTTTTGGCCCTGCCCAGTTCGGCTCATTCTTCACCTAAAAGTCCAGTCCTTATGGTGTTCTTTGTCACTGGGAAGATTTTCAGTGCCACTTTCCAAAAATTGAAAATTTTGTAGCTAACGATCGGCATTTTGTGCAAACTAACATGGCCTGAAATGACCAAATGGCTATCTGCTAAAATTAGTATGCAGTCAATCTTCGAAGGAATTTATCTCCCAGCGGATTTGTGGATGCAGTGGCGTCATGAAGGGGGTTAGAGGGGCAGCTGCCCCGTGAATTTTGGGCTGTAAGAAAATTGTTGGAAAATCTTATTGTCCGAAAATTTTTGTTCAAAAATGCAAAATTTAGGGCTGAAAACCCCAATTTTATGAAAATTTAGGAGCAAAATTGAAATTTTTCTACAGCCCTATCTCTTCTGTCGGAAATTTGTAGCTGTCTGTTGGCAAATTGCAACTTCCTGTTCCGCCTGCTTTGTTAAACCTGTGACGTCACTGTTTGGATACGTTCAGCCAGGCCCAGTTAGACTAAAGTACACATCTGGCATTCGATACATCAAACTGTGATCATCTTTCTGTCTTTCCGTTTTTCCTGGCCGGGTCTTATGTGAATCTTTTTCTGCCTAAATATTGCTGCAGTTGAGATTTACTGCAGGCCAAGCACCCTTAGGCTTCACCATTCATATGTGACTGCTGCTATTACTTAACTGCACGTATTACTTGACTGGTTCATATAGGACTGTTGCAAGAAGAGGATTTGTGCAGTGTTACAATGACATGGTGTGATAGTGTTGGCCAGTGCACTGCTACTGTGGTCACTATTATAGGCTGTTATGTGGTATTTACTGCAATATTAGGCCTACTTATCATATTAGTTTTGTATCAAGTGCTGTCTCCAGTAATCTCATTTCTATTATCATATCATAACGTGTAGTTTCATTTTTAGTAGAATGCCACCAGTGATTCTACTGCTATATAGTATTTTCAGTTCTGTTAAGCATGTTTAATCATCTGTTTCTCCGATTAACTACGGTTGTACTGTTTCTCCAAGTAAGACAGAACTTGTCAAGTTTTACATACCACATAAACGTGCTAATAAGGTTAATTATAATATACACTGCAATTATTAGTTATTATTGTCCCAAGTTTTTAACTAGCGTCTACACTGAACTCTTGATGTATGTGAAATTAAATGAATAAAGTGAGTGTTGAATCAAATGACATAAGTGTACTCGGATCATTTTTACGCGCGAGAGCTAGCTAGCTATCTATAGCGCGTATTAGCTATGGTAATTCCATGCCACTGGGTTATTCTACCGCTATTGGCTCATCTAATGTGAAAATGGTTGCAGATAGGCACAGACATGCTGCATATCATAACAAGCACTGGCAACAAGCTTCTTAGAAATGTCAACATCGATGACCTTGAACTCCCAAAATAGGGGGTTTTAGCGAATTTTTCGTGATTTTGGGCTGTGACTTGCATTTCAAGAGTGAATTGCAGCGAAATGGCTAAAGATAGACCAAGACAAACTGCATGTGAAATTTTCAGCATTGAATGTAGATTTCAGCAGTCTAAGTTTGGACCCTCTAGATTCAACGATGCCTGCGCACACGGGTGTCAAAAAGGGGTACCCTTCTAAAAAGTGTTTATTTATCCGCTGTTGTCTTGTCTAGCATGAAAATGGTTGCAGACAGGCACAGACATGTTGCTTATCATAACAAGCACTGGCAACAATCTTCTTACAAGTGTCAACATCGATGACCTTGAATGACCTTAAACCTCAAAAATATTAATGTTAAGTGATTTTTTGGCAATTTGTGGCTGCAAAAGAGTGAATTGCGACGAAATGGATGGAGACAGACCAAGATTACCTGCGAACAGGAACTGCCATTGGCTCTCGCGCGTCTCATAAGCATTAGCTCAGATTTCTTGTATTACATTACCAAGTAACAAAATATACATTTTTGGACATATTTACAGCAACGTGTTAAAACACAACAGGTATTAAGTTGACATTTCAGTGATCACCATCCCAATCTGAAAAACAAATATTGGCGTGTAAGTCTACTAAACACTGCCATCAGCATGAAGTATCCATTGTAATGTACACTGAACTGTTAAGCATTTAGAAAAATAGATCGTACAGCACATGTAATCTCACATAGAATAAAGTGAATATTAACAAGCAATAAATGCAACATTAATCAACAGTTCAACAAAATTGCACAGAGAGAAACCAAAATGTCTGTAGAAAACAGTTCAGTTATATGGCCTTGCTGAAAAGCTGCTTAAAATTGGATCATTGACCAGGAGGGTTTTAAGCATGCATGGGATGAGTCGCAGATAAGACAAAGTGTATGGTTGAAGATTAAGACATATCATTTCGCAACACTCTGACTGGATTTGGACATATGTGCACAACAGACACATATCGATTTTCATATCAGGTACTATATACATAATTAACTGATCTGTACCTTTTACCAAATGGCAAATGGAAAAACATGGGCAGAATAGCAATCTGATATCGACGACATTTCACTTTGTGATAAGATAAATATATAACATTCTGTATTTTCACAAAACTCCGTACATAGGACCTTTTGCTAGAAAACTCGAGTATATATGATGTTTGGCCATTCTGCCCTCAAAATGTTGTGCAGTCCCCTCCTACTGACCAATGACTAGCCATATATTATTCATTGCTGTCACTGTTAACTGACAATAATGTTGGCACTCTCCTCTTAGCCAGGATTGGATTATATCACCTCTAACACAACAAAGCCAGTGGGTACTCCTCTGAGAGACTAGATGCGCAAAAAAAAACAATCACTGTTAATGGTAATCGAATTCTGCACCACAGTGACAAGTATAGTATTGGCTGATGAAATGAAATTTGTCGGCAACAGAACATTTTTACATTGCATCAAAGTGAAACTTCTGAGATTCTTGTTTCTTTTCCTTACTGTCCTCGTGCTGCAACAATTCACAGTTTCACAAACAATGCAAATAGTCAAATTCACAAAAATCAATACAGAGGAAAACTGGTATCTGAAAACATGGAATCAAAAGTCAGTAAACTGTTTGCTCCATAAATGCAAATTTATGTAACAGTGCCAGAAACTGTCACTGGTAGACAATATGACAGTCTTTTGCAGACTGAAAACCGTTTGCAAGAAACTATGGGTTGTAAGTTTAAGAAAAATTACACTTCTCAGAAACGACTTAATATTCTGTTACAAAAAAAAATTCTCATGATTATACATGATTCTACATGTAATATTGTTTTTGCTGAGTGAATGCCATGACGTCAGAACTCAAAAATCACGATTAGATATGAACTTAAACTCGAATTGTGTTGCAAACTGCACAACAGAAAAACCCTAATAACTGGACTATGAAAGTTTTTAGGTTTCTAAAAAAGTAGGTTTTTTAAAATAAGTTTCCCAGCCATGGTAATTCCAAGTGAGATCTAACCTTCTCATAGAGGTGAAGAGTGGTGACGATGATAGCTCCTAGGACGCAGGTTCCAGCAAGTGCAATGCCCGTGTACCAGACACCTTCCGACGGCATCACGAACAACTTCATCTGCCACCTTCCAGCAACCCAGCAAACATACGAACACTAACTATGACTTTTCACAGGCATGCAGTAATAATGAAAACAATAATAACGTGCTTTATTACAGTAGCAGACAGAATGGACATTGATAATGTAAGAAATCATATTCGACTTTATTAACCCTTCCGAGGCTAATGTAAACAAAAGTTGACTGCTAGGCAGAAGGCAAATGTCAACAAAAGGCGATATTGGGAGATAGAAGGCTGACAGTAGCTGATGTGTCAACAGATGTTGACAACGTCACAACGTTAACCTGGAAAGTAGTCTGCCTGACTCAAAAGCCTACAAAAGAAATTATTCATCGTTTAAGCACATAAGCTTACAGCACAGTGGAAGTAATGAAACAACATGGAAGGTTTAGCATGTCTCTCGCTGCATGCGTGCATCAGTCAACTATACATACATGTAACTATAAGTGCCAAGTAGTGTAAAAGAAACCATCATCAAATACAGAAGTATAACACAGCATGAACACACAAAATGTGCTGGGTATACCCACACCAGGAACAAACCAGGGACGTCTGGTGTTGGTCAGAAACGCTAGTACTCGACTATCCCACTGCAGCGCTGTACTAATGGCAACTGGCTAAGTCAACGGAATCCAATTTGCATGGAAACCAGAACAAATATTGTATGAATCCATGTTCAACATTTCACATTTCACTACAGAGTATGCCAGAGCTACTGGTATTGCTATCACTACTAATACTAACAACTCTTTTGCTTCTGTTTATGGAGCCAATTTCTTCTGCAGTTATGCCTACTCCACATTAGCCAAGTCCTGTAAAGGTGATTTTTGAGACAACTAATAATTACTATTGACACATGACCTTAGGGGCCTGTCATGATTACTGCCAACCCCAAACATACCCCAAACGTACTACATGTACATAAAAACGAACTAGTTTACATACCGATCCGGCTCATCCAGTGGATATGGATTAATCACCAGCTGGGAGTTTGGAATGATCCCCTGCCAAACGTGTGACCGTTTCACCTGCAGCAGACAGAAATAAACTAAAAGTCTACTTTCATTTTACTGCTTAACTAACCTATTTCACATGTTCACCAACAGTTATGCTGCCAGAATGAGATCTTTTTCATACTACATGCCCATGCAATTATTCCCACATCCACCACTGATCCACAACACCAACCCATTTTTTACAGAATTACTTTAGATTAGGTCATTGCCCTTCTCCCTAAAATTTGGGATGTCAGAAAATCATGTTAGAAAGTTTTGACAAAAAATACCAAATTTGGGGCTAAAAATCCATTTTGGGGAAACTGAAATTTTGAGTCACATATTCTTCTGTACTGGAAATTTCCAGCTCTCTGTCGGAAAATTGCCACTTCCTGCCCTGCCTATTTTTTCACCCACAATGTTGTTGGTGCCCCCAAATTAGCTCAATCCATTTTGCGATTACTGTAGCAGTACTTTTACGTGCTAGCTGCTCTTCGTACCACCTAACAAACGTCATTTTGACAACGTGATTTTGACAGAACCACTTATTACTAATACTTACACTACTAACTAACAGTGGCATAAACAAGGGGGCCTAGGGGGCCCAGCCCCCTCCCCAATCCTCCAGACAAAACATAAACATACATTTAAAATGGCATCAGAGCACAAATGGCAACTGACATTCAACTTAAACTATTCCAAGCTGAGCGAGCGAGTGAGCAACCGGTTTCCAGGATGGTTTCACAGAAAAGTAACTGCACATGAATACTACTTGAATAAAAAATTTTAAAATAGAACAAAAAGAGGTGAACAATCAAGACTAACTGGTTACGGTAAACCACTTACATGCTCAAGAACTTTAATAACATAACACTACAGCTGAATGCACACCAAAAGATGCACACCTATAACAGTTTGATTAATAACGGTGATAATGAACTGAGACGAACCGACTGTGCATCCACGACGTTGGGAATGCCGACTCCGACTTGGTCGACGAAGTTTGGCGTTTGTCCGAGACCAAACATGACGTACGGCAGCTGAAGGGCAAAATGTGCAGACTGCGACAGCTGACCACCTTCAACCATTCAGCACACACATAAGCACTGTTCTTAGTGTCTAGCAAAATATACACAATGCATGCAGCATCAAAATGAACAACGTTTGGTCAATCTGCCTGTTGTCTGCATGACTTGGACGAAACATGGCAAGTATGTATTCTCCATCGCTGGTCCAGCTGCATGGAACTCACTGACGCTTGCCAAACTACTGACAAAGCTGTGTTCAACAGAAAACCCAAAACACACCGTTTTAACACAGAGCGCCTGCAATCTGTAAGTTTTATTATGGCATTTCATTTTCTCTTGTAACAGGCTGGTTTTCATTTTACAGTAACTCCATAATGCAATGAATATTGATTTTGACAGAACCACTTATTACTAAAACTTACACTACTAACTAACAGTGGCGCAAACAAGGGGGCCCAGCCCCCTCCCCAATCCTCAGACAAAACATAAACATACATTTAAAATTCACAAAATTTGCTAATTTGGTCAGTTTATTTTCATGGAAAAAAACTAAAACTGTTGCCAAACTGTTGCACTCCCCAGACCCGCTAGCTAGATTTTAGGGGGTGCCTACTTCTAAGGAAAGGGAGGGGAGGGTAAGAGGAAAGGAGAAGGGAAAAGAGGGGAGGGGTAAAAATGGAGGGAAAGGAAGGGAAGGGACAAAAGAAAGAGGAAGACAAGGCCCCCCAAACTAAAATTCCTGGCTACACCACTGCTAACTAACCAACCTCCTTTTTCCAGATTCAAGCAAATCCCCATAGCAGAACCTTTACAAAACAGCTGCAACTAGTTTTTTGCAGGCTGGACGAACATTAATGAGAAAACGCAGTTGCCAAACCAGCAGTGTTAAAACACTGTAAATACAGAACAACTGTTAATGATTACTCATAAATTAAAAGTTGTCTTACCATGCAAACTGTTTCATAACTGCTGCTGAGTATGTACAAAAAATGATGAATGAAAAACAGCCGCTAACTGACCTGCACTGCCTACTTGCTGACCGCCCGTCGTAGTGGTGCGATATTTCACTATAGGACCCGGCACATTCAAACCATAATGCTACCACATACATACGTCAGCACAACAGAACTGTAACAGACTACTGGAGAAGGCTACAAATATGTATGCCATATGGCTATTGGTGCAAACCAATCTCGGAGCTTATTCTATGTGATCAATTCTCCTATACAGGATCACACACAGTTTGCTACCTGCCACAATACAGAGTTAAACATTAACGCCAGCCACGAAGACTACTACTGGTAAGTACTCAAGTTACCTACCACAGAGGGACAGAAGGCTGAGTTAACGGCTGCTTTCTAGGACTACTTGGCTAGGGCTGTTTGCTCACTCAACTGGTTCGCAGTGGATTGTAAGAAGCTGACCAATAGTGGAAATGCACTAAAAGCATTATGATGGTTAACTACCAGTAATCCAGTATGCAATGTAACTCGAAATTAAGATGTTGGTATTCAGCACCATGAAGGGCAACAACAAGCATTTTAAACAATCTCACAGACAGTCGGTGGATGGCATCATTTAGTGGGGTCAGACACGTTTGCAAGAACTCTGTCAAGCAGCTCAAGAGAGGAACAGCTGGCGAAATTTCGCATAAGAGACATCGGACATCTATGAACACTGAGACCATGATTAATGATGATGATGATGAATATTACTGGTATTATTACTGCTGATAAGCAGACAACGAGCTGTAACATACCGGCTGGCCATGAGACCTTCCGCTGACAACTGAAGGCAAACACACACACAAACACATGTAAACAGCTCACATATAACCACAAGCAGGGGTTTTTAGCCCAAATTTGTCATTTCCAACGAGAAGAAATTTTGGAACCAAAACCTAGACCCCCTGTGACACGTTAAAACAACTCCAAGAAATCAAACTCAATATCAATAACTTATGGTAAAAAAAAATCAGTTCATTTTCACATATATGCATTCACTGTGTGTTTAATCAAAGAATCGTTTGAAGTCTGACAACTGGCAACCAGAGCAGAGACTGGGGTGAAATAGTTTAATGAACCACAATGTCAATCACAAAAATTTAGTAATAAAATGTTAAAAATAGAGCAGCAGAAATCAACAATCAGTCACACAATTACTCATTAAAAACAGTTTTAAAATGTCAGTATATAATTACGAAATCATTTGAAAATAGTTTGGAGACTGTAAGCCTATTATCAGTTTACAGATCCCCATATGTGTGTCAACTTCACAGATGCTGGTGATTTTTTTGTGATTTTTTGCAGGAATGTGCTTTATTTGTAGTGTTTTTTTTCGTAGCAGTCCAATCAGTACAACTGTTTAATACTTGAGTGTACCAGTATGCATCATTTATCGTAGTATATCTGCTCACCGGTAACTTTGAGGAAGCAAGTATCACCGCTGACGTCACTGTCGAGAAACACAAGTTTAGGAACAGACATGTTGCTAAACTTGGCCGTCAGAACGATGTCCAGTGAGCCCTGTTATATACAGCACAGACACAAGCACAAGCTCTTCAATATATCCATTCAACGAGCTCTAAAATCATACAACTTCATTCTAGTATCTGATACATAGCAGTACTACTGTTATAAAAGCAGGTTATGGTTATCGGTTTAAAGTTAAACCAGAGACTGGGCTAATACAAAATTCATAGCAGATAACATACATAATAATTAAGCTAGCAAAAATAGCAATAAACATAATACAAATGACCAAATATCATTTAATCGAGTGAAAACAGTTATATCCGCCAACTTCACCATGTTATAGTTGGCGAAGAGAAACAGATATGACAAGTCGCTACTGCTGCTAGTGCCTATGATTACTACGAAACTGTAAGTAAAACAAGAAAACCATTATCCTCTTATTCACATTTGTGCCAACCGAACAATGACTGATTTTCAAAAATTCTCTCACTAGCACATTCCACAGTATACCATGGTGTAGCAATATGTTTAGCCGCCATGATACGAGATACAAGAGATGATAGACAAAACAGAACGATGACATACTGTACTGTAAGCACTGAACGGGTCAGCCAATTTAAGCAAACACGTGAAGTACATAGTAGCACTATGAGCACAAGTGAAGCATTAAGTAGTTTTAATGGCATATCAGCACAGAAAGACCACTTAACATTAAGAAGTAACTACATGTAATGCACGACATGGTAGTAATGAGAAGAAGACGTTTCATCGGACACATCCTGCAACTTCCGCCAACTAGGCTAACTAGCCTGGCCATAGAATGGAGACCTGAAGAAGAACATTGGAAGAGACAAGAGGACATGGCAAGACACTCTAAAAGAAGATAAAAAGGTTAAGGTCGTCAATTTGTATAGCGCATCGTCGCGAGCATTCGCACGCCTCTAATGCGCTTTCGTCACTAACCAGAGCCGCCTGCCGCACGGCCACCGCGTGCAGCCTGCAGACACAGGCTGGCGCAGCGGCCGGCTAGGCAACCCCAGTCAGCTGTATCAAGGTCCCCACCTTCCGTAACCCATGCGAATGAGTTACTACTCATTTTATCGTCCCACGGAGGGTAGAAGGCTGAGTCAACCTAGCTGGCAGGCTTCGCACCGAGATGGTTTACCTGCCCGCAGGCAGTCACCCATCGCAGTACTAACCGGGCCCGGCGTAGAGTAACTTTGTTTCAGCCAAAACGCGCTACCAACTACGCCACGCCACCAGGTGATGGGCATAGAGTGGAGCGACAAGACAACTGCTGCCAGCGATCGTGGCAACTGGGGACGAATTGTCGACCAATGTTCCGCACGGAACTGGAGGAACTAAGTCTAAATCTAACACATGTAATTAATATAAACAGACAAAAAAAGAGATAGACATGTAAAAGAAACGCTACAATAAAAAGTCAAATAACAAAACACCAAAGTTAAATGCACTGCAAGAATAAATACAGTTCACAAAAAGATAAGCGAAATATAAAGATCACAAAGCTGGCGCACATCTTCGCCGATGTCGAAGAATGCGGCAGAGAGAGTGTTATTGATGAAATCTGGCAGCAGTTTGCTGTCCATATGAAACATACGACCGAAGTCAGCGCAGTCGTCTGTTGAGCACGGCTTGTTTATCAGCACAAATGCACGCTGACCCAGTCTGCACACACAGTCAGGTGATATCGCCATTCACATATGCAGCTGACTTTACATTTTTTCAATCACAAATTTACACAACTATAAAAAGGCTTGGTGACATAACATGAGGGCATCGGACTTAGGACCAAGAGATCTTGGATTCGACTCTCAGTCAGGTTACCATCATATGGTTACAACATAAATGGGTGACTGCAGACAGGCAAACGATCTCAGTATATAACCAACACCACAATCAACTCAGCCTTCCATCCCTCCTGAGTGGGTAAAATGAGTGTCAACCTATATGGCTATACTTAAGGGGAGGGGGAAGGGGTTGGTGAGGGGCACACGTTCATCTGTGTCAAATGGCAGGTAACTGTGTGATCCCATATGGCAGGTGATGCCCTATATGTCCGTGGTGGGCTTCCCATGAAGAGCTATAAATTACCTTATATCTTTTTTTCAACCTTTAACAAGTAGATAAATAATAATAACGCCAGACATCACTGAAAACAGAATACTGTGAATATACTGAACTAACGTCGAAGGGCACAAAATGGTATCATTAATAATTTCGATAGTCACCCAGTTATTCATAATGACGTTTTTCTTAACACTGTTGATGTTGAAACTATTCAAGGCCACAGTGGCCAATAATACAGCAGATTAATGAGACCACAGCCTACTTTAGAATGGCATACTACAAGCAACGCTAGCACTAACGTCGATGATGACAGAACTGTGATGACATCAGGATATCCATCCATGTCGTAATCCCCGACATGCAACGTTGGTGGAAAGTGAAAGTGATTGTACTCCAATGGCCGGAAAATCCAGTCACTGGCCACTGACAGCATTGTCGACCACTTCTTTGTCATGTACTGTTACACACACGTACCAACGATGACGATAAAGAAATACTCCTAAACTCTGAATATGTCTACATTATTATGTGCTGTACTGCCATTGCAATAGACTGCACTACAGATCTTGCCCATCTGTCTGTCAAAGAGTCCAAATTTCCCACATAGGCTCCTACGTCAAAAAGAAAAGTATAAAACAAGAAATTTGAGCTGATGCTCACAAGACGCGTGAAAGCCTGTTCCTGTTCGCAAACTGTCAGTCTATTTCCAGCCATTTCATTGCAGTTCATTCCTGGAATGTGTGCTGCAGCCGAAGATTGCAAAAATCAATAAAACCTCTTATTTTTGAAGTTCAAGGTCTTTAAGTCATCGATGTTAATACAACTAAAAGCTCATCACAATAGTGCTCGTTGTGATAGGCATCATGCCCGTGGTGATCTGCAACCGGTTTCACAAAAGACTGACCAACAGCGGCAAAATAATGACTTTTACTGGGGTACCGCTATTTAATGCCCTCATGCACAGGTTTCCTTGAACCCAGAAAATCGAGACTTTGACCATCAAAATCTATGTTCGATGCTGAAAATTTCATATGCAGCTTGTCCATGTCTATCTCAATTGGTTTTGGTGCAGTTCGCTCTTGAAATGTGTCTCGCAGCCCGAAATCACAAAAGAAATCCATAAAAACCTCTATTTTGGTGTTCAAGGTCATCCAACGTCATTGAATTCGGTGCCAATCAAGAGCCAGTGTACGACTTCCTATTAGTGATTAATAGTAACCTAGGCCCTATCTTTTTTTTGCTGCACCCTGTATGTATTAGGATTAGTTTTTTACTGGACACAATGTAGGTTGTGAAATAAAAATTTAAGTCTAACACATTGATTCTCATTACTTATTGATCAACCCTCATACTGGGTTTACCTTGAAAAAGCCATTAAAAAGGTGGGGATGTAACAAACACAATATTAGTACATGATTTCATTGTGCTGGCAAGCTGCTAATAAAGTCACTAATGTTACAGATAGCAACTGCTCCAGGAAATCACAAATGCAACAGACAGATGGACAATGGAACGGAACTGCAGTAAGAGAAACAAATTACATAGCAACATTACAAATAAAACAAAAAAAAGAAGAGCTACTAACATCGTATACTTGAATGCTGCACTTGCTGCCATAACACACGGGAAGAATATGATCGAGCTTACCATCTTGATCTATACAATTACAACAAACACCCAATCATTCTAACAATTACTCACTACAGGACACATCTTAACCCTTGCAGCATAATTCACTGCTATGGGACACAATGAAAAAAGACGTTTGGCAAAGTAACAAGAGAATGAAAAACCTACAAACGCAACATCACAAACGAAAACCATGTGACTGTAAAGAAAGGTGAAGTGTCAGAAGCAGCCTGCAGAAAAGATAACTTGCCAAAATGGATAAGCTCTCTGTGGTCTTCACAAGAATCATTCATACTGATGTAAAAAGTCACATTAACACGAAAGTTGAACAAAAAAATTACTGGCGTACTGTAATAATACAGAACTTTGCAATCAATAGCATCACGTCATGCACTAATCATCAGCGGGTTAGTACAAAAACTAGCGATCATACTGGCCATATACCATTTGTGATTGTAACCAACAACCCGAGTCAACTTAACCTCACCATCGCTTGTTGCATTGCTGCAATGGCCAAAGGCGGTGCTGTACGCACAACTAAGGAAAAAATGGTGCATATCACACGTTCAACTTCAAACACAGACTAAGTTAAAAGCCAGGTTCAATTATTTCTAGTGAATGATGAAAGTGTATGGATATTTTAACATAATACTGTACCAGACACCAACTTTTAGACCACAGCATACCGGCAAATATCACAAGAAATTTGAGCTAAACACAAATACCAAATTCTCTATCTGGATCGCATAACGATAAAAGGTAAAAAGGTAAAGGTGTCAATTTGTATAGTGCATCTCACGTACAACACCTCTAATGCGCTTTTCGTCACTAACCCAAGCCGCCAGCCGCACGGCCACCACATGCAGCCTGCAGACACAGGCTAACACAGCGGCCGGCTAGGCAGCCCCAGTCAGCTGTACTAAGGGGTCACCACCTTCCGTAACCCATATAAATGAGTTACTGCTCGCACCGTTACTGAGATACAGCGAGTTATTGGCCAAAAATCGCAAATTTTGACCACCCCCTCTCACTTAATGCCCTCGTTCGGAGTGACCCCCTTCAAATTTATGGAAAAGTTTAATGGTTCCTGAAACTAGAGTCTTCTGGGCAGCCGACAGTGAAAATTTGACAATTCTAGCTTGCACCGTTTTTTACTGATCCACCCGTGCAACGGACAGACGGACAGAATTGCGATGGCTAAGACGCGCTAAAAGCAGTAACTGCTTTCGCGCATAATAAGAATGTCAAACTCAGAACCCCAGTTCCAGTGAGATGCTATTACTTTCTGCCAGGTCTGTCAATACTCTCACCGACAAAACACTTCACTTTGGCCAGTTAATAGTTATGCATGTACGAAGACTTGGTATAACTTGGTATCTGATCCATCAAAATACAATAAACAGTGCATACTAAAGTCGCCGAATGATGACGCAAAAACCGACGGATCTGAGCCATTATTATTTGCAGCATACTTCACCACTGCTTCGTTCTAAAAACAATTATCAGAAAAAATAAAATACAGTACTGCAAAATATGCATTAAACTGTCACAGTGAAAGCATTAACTTTTATCTCAAAGGAGTGCTTTCCAAATGTTTACAAAAATGTGCACAACCAACCTACATGTCAATAATTGAACTTCATGCAACAAACAACAAAGAGCACCAAATATTAAGTCATATAAAGCTACTCCCATTAACACTTACACTTGCATTTCTGTAAATTTCAAAGCCATCTTGTGTCGTCACGAACAAATCTAAAACAAATTCAAAACAACCAAAAGTTAAAAACCAAAAAAATCACATTGCAGTTTCAGCCTACCTGTAAAATACAAATACCTGACATCAAAACTCAGAAAGTACGTGACATTTGGGCGCCGGCTCGTTTGGCCGCCACCGCTTAGGTGTCGGACGTTTGGGCGCCATGCTTTGTGATTGGCACGTTACTGGAATTAATTTGCATATAGATAGTGTTAAAATCGTAATCATAAGTAAAGTGGCATATACGATTTTATTGGCTCTGTGATAATAACTTCCTGCTGTACTTAGCAGTTATCATTGTCCGTCGCTTCTTCATCGATGTCTCGCTTCATTGTCGCCAGATTTCTTTGTCATGCGTCGTCACTCGTCACCGTACATCGTCATCATTGTATGTCATCGTTGTCACACATTGCGTCGTCGTCTTACATCGTCGTTGTGCGTTTTTGTCATCAAGTGACAAAGCAGACCGTTGTTTTCGGAGTAAATGCTAAGGTAAATTTCGAGTAATTTTCATTTGAGTTACCTGTTATATATCATGCCTAATTTTCGAACCCTATTGAAGGCGGTGTCATGACGCCAGGTTGGTGGCGTAACTTAGCGAAAACACGTTTGATTAAATCAACAAAGTTACTCTACGTCGGGCCGGGTTAGTACTGCGATGGATGACTGCCTGTGGGCAGGTAAACCAACCATCTCGGTATGTAACCAGCCACCTAGGTCAACTCAGCCTTCCATCCCTCCAAGGTAGGTAAATCGAGTACCAGTCTATCTGGCTGGGGTTAAAGCGGGGCACGTTTGCCTGTGTCGGGTGGCAGGTAACACTGTGAGATCCCATACGGCAGGTGACGCTTCGTAGCTCTGAAATGGGCTTCCATTAAGAGCTATAACACCACCTTTTAACCTTTCATGGTTTGGCGCCCAAACGACCGACGCACAATTGTCCGTGCACCCTAATGTCCTGGCGCCCAAATGGTGAGTGCCCAAGCGGTGGCGCCCAAACAACAACGCCAAAATGTCCTGCTCCAAAACTCAGTACTGTCACTGTATACATGCTGTATTTCCAATCCACTGGATGTGCTTTTTCCACCCACATTTCAACTGCACATTATTCTTTCAGTCTTTTGAAGCTAGTGTCAAAATTTCACCACGTCACAAAATAGCAGATTAGTTGAAGAAATAAGGGAGAATTTTTTTGTTCAAGGGACCCACTCCAACAAATCCTAAAAGTTTACTTTTGGTAAACTTTTGGACCTGGTCTAACATGAAATAACTCGAAAGGAAAAATGGTAATGGAATGTGACATGTCTCACTAAAAAGTGTCTGTCAAAACTGTGCTCCATACTTGGAACATAAACATATCAAACAACTCGTCTTAATCCAGCACAGTGATTATACTTGAAACAATTGGGCATTGGGCAAGAATCGTAAGTGCAAATAGCACCTGCAGCGTAATCCTCGCGAAGGTCAACAAAGGCACTGGAATGTGGCATGGCTAGTGGTCGCCGCAAGAGTGGTTCCATTGCAACAAAACCATGCTTCACACTAGCTAAGTAGATTGTCCATGAGCCAGATGCATTCTCTGCCAACAAGTCCGGTAGCATGTCAGCATTATAGCTACAATGGACAGCACGTACATTCCACATTCAATACACGAGTTCATGTTTTGTTGAGAAGTAGGATTAACACCATAGTCAACACTTTCTCCTAGAATTCAATATCAAGATGATCGCAAACATGAACTGAAGTCTATTCGGTGTTATCTTTTTTCTAAGAAGCAGCAATTGTAATTATCTACCAGATAAAAAAATTATCGAAAACAACAGCTAATGCCAAAGTTAATCCAAACAAATACCAACTAACATCAGACAGCTGCAATGCAAATAAATAACCATTTTTTCTTAATCCTTAAAGATTAAAAATTTTCTAATCCATCTTAGTGCTTAATCATGCTTAGTTCACTTTCTTATCTATGT